>Ga0316202_10001860_pt1 | contig 15039 bp, 17 predicted proteins | sample 3monrhotite_MG_FD_204934 | JGI IMG/M metagenome (GOLD analysis project Ga0316202, IMG submission 204934) | Microbial mat bacterial communities from mineral coupon in-situ incubated in ocean water Damariscotta River, Maine, United States -... | ecosystem: Environmental > Aquatic > Marine >... | reverse complement strand
AGACAAGCCGAATAAGAAAGAAGCCAAGCCCCACCCCGACCAGTTCTCCCTATTCAGGTGAAGCGGACCCCACCTCGGCGTGCGGGGTAGACCCTGGAGGGCCCAGCGGGGGCGCTGCGGTCTACGGTCGAGGGGAGGTCGTCGAGTTGTGGATGACCTGGAGCACAAGCGCTGGCTGGGTGTTCGTCGACTACCAGCACGAGGGGATGGCGCAACCAGAGAGGATGCGCATACCCGCGACGGACGGATGGCACCCGTATCTTGTGCGCGCCTTCGTTGTTATGATGGGGGTTGTGCGGCGAGGGGCGCCAAGCCTTCCGCTGCTGGGGGTTGAGGGGCAGTACATCGACCCGTCAAAGCTCTCGAAGTTCGGCCAGGGGTACGCGGCTAACCTGCTCAACCTGGCGGCAAAGGCTGGAGCCTGGGAGCAAGCGGAGAGGTTCTGTGTGCTGCCACAATGCAAGCCATCGACGTGGCGGGCGGCTGCTGGGGTGGCTGGTCGAGGGGCGGCAGCGCTCGAAGAGTCGGCACGGAGGCTCATCCCGGCGAGGCTGGGCGGCTGCTTTCCGAAGAGGCTGGACAGCGTTGCGCGGTATACTCACCTATGCGAAGCGGGCGGCATCTACATCTGGACACATGCACAGCGTCACTCGTTCGCCAGCCGGCAGGAGAAGTGATGGACCCCCTGACTCCAGAAGAGGCGCAAGCCATGCGCGAGGCTATCGCCGGCATTGACAGGCTTGTTGCCTCGGTGGGCGTCGGGAGCCTGCCTGCTATCCTGACCATCGGGTTCTGGGGCTGGCGCTATGTCAAGGGCATTACTGACCGCGTCCAGAAGAACACCGAGATGCTAGCCGATATCGCCACAGATATCAGGAGTATCGTGGAAGGGGATGGGACAAGCGCCAAGTATAGGGAGCTATCCATCAAGTATCTCCAGCGAATCTACGCAAGCGTGAATGGCGAGAAGTCGTCCGATTGATACTAGCCTGCCTCTGCGTTGCGCGTCTATTACGCAAGCGTGACCGCAACGCAGAGTGCCGGCCCTCCCTACGAGAAGACCGGCACCGCAACAACACGAACCTTCGGGGGAGGAAGGTAGCCGGGGGACAAGTCCAGCAGACCCACAAAGGCTCATCATCCATAGTCTACTCCGTGAAGAGGGACCAGTTGCGCGAGGCGATATCCCCAACAGCAAGACGGCCGACCAGGCCCACGACCCCGAGCCCTCCACCGGTTGGGTCTGGGTCCGCGTCGGTCGCCTCTCCGTTCGTGGCGTAGACGGCGAGGGCGGTCACCCTAAGGCTGGATGAATGGTTCGGGGCGTAGACCCCTACAGCATAGACCTTCATCTCGTTAGCCATTAGAGCTGCCTATTCTGGACGCCGAACGCCGCAGCGTTGAATGAGGTCTCATCCCAATCCCCGCCGTCGGGCCGAGCGAAGGGCCACGACACAGCGGTAGCTACCCCATCAGCAACGGGGATGTCGTCGGAGTAGGTGGTGGTTCCGCCTGACTTACAGACGAGACGAACGTTGTTAGAGAGCCCAGTCCCCATCACGCTCGCCTGGATGACGGCCTTGTCGTGGGCATCAGGCTCCGCCGAGAACACATCCGAGTAGGTCACGCCGAGGAGGATGACCGCATCGTTGGTCGTCGTCTCGACGTAGGTGGCCGCGTTGTAGGTGGCCGAGTTCACGCTGTTGAATAGGCTCGCGGTGCCGCTGCCAGCCCCGGACTCGTTCACCCAGTTTGTATCCGTGTCGTGAGCTTTCGGGCGGAGGGGCCCGCCGGGGTAGATGTGAACCTCTCCGCTGCTTCGGTCAGTGCGCGCATCGAAGACGTGCATCGCGGCGATGAGCATCGACTTAGCGTTACCCTTCTGGATGCCTTTGATGGATACCTTGGCCGGGCTGCTTGTGGCGCCAACGTCGGCGCCGTCCGCCACGTAGGTTTCCGAGACGCCGTTCATCACCCCGAAGTAATGACCCGTTGCTCCCACCTTCCAGCCGATGACGAGTTGGTTCCATCCTGCGACGTTGAACTGTGTGGCGCTTGTCCCGCGAAGGGTCTGGCTGCCCTCCCCGCTGTAGAAGTCCATAGCAGCAGGAAGCGTCTCGTTGGTGAAATCGACCTGGAAGAGGACGGTGTTGTCCGCCGCCAGTAGACGGATGTACCCTGCGTCTTCGATGGTGACCGAGTCGAGGTAGAAATCAATAACGAGCAACCCTTCCGAGAGAGCGCCGCCGGTGAACGAATGGAAGGTTGTGACGTGGCTAGGCCAGGTCTGGTCAAACCCTGCTTCCGAGCCACCCTCTCCGGACGGGGGTTGGCGACTGAACACCGAGGAGTAGTCGACGTTGCTGCTGGAGTTGGTGTCCCCCGCCGCTTCGTATTGAGCTTGGGGGATATCGAGCCCCCAAGCGTATTGATGGACTAGGGCCACTACTTCACCCCGAATTCAGAGAGGGTCGTTCTGTCGTCGTCGGCAACCTTGGTCCACCCACGGGCCAAGACGGTATCGGGGATAGGCTCCTCGCTCCAGACAAGCGCACGAGTAGGCACCCCGAACTTGTCCGTCATGTACCAACACCTCGACCCTTGAATCTCGGGGCGGAATTCGAGGGGGTAAGCTACCCGCCCCGCCATCTTCGCCGCAAGGGCCGTCGTTACGCTCTTGCTGTAGGTCGTGACGAGGGACTTCTCTTCGTCGCTAACCCGGTCCGGGCTGTCGGGGTCTTCCTCGTCGAGCCGGTCGACAACCTCGACCTTGCCTTTGTAATAGGGCATCACCGCCCCCTTGGGGACTCTGCGCCAGACGCATAGAGGGAGATGATTCCGCCGGAACCTGCGGTGGTGGAGGCTCGGAAGCGGCAAGCCTTCCACATGCGCCAAGGGATGGCGAAGGAGTAGTTGCCGGCGACGCTGGGCTTTGTGATTGCGTTGGTGTAGAGCGTCTCCACGCCGAGGAGATGAGTCCCAAGCTGGACCTTTGACCATCGGGTCGGGGCTTTGGCTCCATCAACAGCGTTGGATGATTGCATCTCAAGCACGACCGCTGTGGTGCTTGTCCCGATGTCCTCGATGACTAGGTCAACGAGGATGAATTGCGCACGATGGAGCCCGGTGAGAACATCCGAGATGTTGGCATCCCCGTCCGTCGTAAGCGTGACCGAGGAGAGTATCTGTTGCATGGGGCCCCTTGTCTCGTTTGTATATCATTCGTCTATACCATAGCCTCCTGCTATACATAGAGGCATACGCCACCGCGAGGACATCGTGTTCAACCATGCCGGACGACCGGTCCCGATATTTTATCTGACCGAGCCGTCAGCGATATTCACGTTTTCAGACCGTGAATCGCTACGCATCCGTGACGTTGCCCCCTCAATCACGGGGATTGAGATTAGTGGCGCGGTGGTTGCTGTGGGCGGAGAGCGTTGGCTTCCTGTCCGCGCGGGCGGGTGGATTCTCTACGAAGAGGCAGACGGGCGGCAGCGGGGAGCTATCCTCGGGATGGATGGGCGTGCGGTTTCACACATCGAGACGGTACACAAGCTGCTTGACGGCTGCGCCTACGGTGGCCCGGTGTATCCGTTCCGCATCCCCGGCGTATCCGAATCGCTGCTTCGTCCGGTGAACACAGCGACGGCAGGGTATCCCCCCAACAACTGCTGCACCTATGTCGAGATGGTCATAGTCTCCCTTCATGGCCATACGGGCCCCACGGGTTCGGCGTGGGATTCCGAGGCCCACAAGGGCGCGATGATTATGGACGCGAAGAATCCGTGGTCGTCCATTCAGGCGTACAACGAGTACCTGAACGGGAACGCATCCCAGAAGGTACTGGGTCGCGACACTGTCACTGGCCCCATCATCACCCAGGAGTGGACCGGGGTAAGCGACGGCACGGTAGACAAGGGTGACTCGGGACACCAGCGAATCCTTGTGCCCCAACCGAGCGGGCGTGAGTTCATGTCCTACGAGTCGACCCGGAAGTACGGTGTGTGCAAGCGCATGGTTCGGTTGTCTGACTTGGTTGGAGTCAATCGGAAAGAGACCCGCTTCGTACCCATCCCCAACCGGGTGAACTGATGCCTCTGTATGAGTACATCAACGAAGCCGGGGATACCGTCGAAGTGTACTTCCGAAAGGCGCTGGGACGAGCGGAGAAGCCTAAGTTCATCACCCTTGACGAAGGCGAAGCCTGGCACCCCACCTCTCCAGAGGAGGCGACGCTGGTGCTGGCCGATGAGATGTCCATACCCGCCTACACCCCAGGCAAGTACGGCGACAACACCGGCAAGTACGGCATCAACGGCTTCCAAGACCGGGGGCTCGGATGCTCGTGGAGCAGCTTCGCCGAGCGGGACCGCATCGCCGAGAGCAGGGGGCTCATCCCAAAGGACGCCTTCGGCAAGCACTTCTTCAAAGACATGAAGGAGCGCCACACCGCGAAGACCAGCAAGATTCGGCACTTCCGAGAGGCTATCGAAGCGGAGACCAAGCGCAACGGCGGAGACAAGATTCGGGCGACCGAGACTGTACGCCCCGCGCGAGAGGTTCTCGCCAACAACCCCAAGTATTCCTGGCGCAGCAAGGCGGAAGTCCAAGCCACCAAGGCCGAGATGCACGCAGCCATGACGGAGGCGCACAGTGCCTGATGCACTAGAGTCCCTCCGTGGAGACATTGAGGCCGAGGTGGGCGCCCACCAGGAGTCTCAAGACGAGATGCTTTCCTCTCGGGTTCCGAAGATGAGCAGCACAACCCGAGCCGGTTTCGACTCGGTGGTCAGTTCGCTTGGGGCGCTCTTCGGTATGGAGCCCAAGGGGGAGGCCGATGCGGCACGCTTGGTAGAGGCGGGTCGTGACGCCATCGAGGCGGCTGTGAAAGAGAAGGTGCTCGGCCCCCACCTGGCGTTCGACTCGCTAGGCCCACGCTCCACCGAATCCGATGTTCTCCAGGCCCTCGGCAGACTCAAGGTCGCCACGGAGAGCCTTGAGTTCCAACGGTGGCTTAGCGACGACTCAACACAGCAACAACCAGCGACAGCATAGAGGCCACATGCCCACCCCAGAAACGACAGCACCAGCGACGGTTCCAAACCCGACCCCCGCAGCCTCCGCCGAGACGGCACCCCCGACACCCGCCCCGGCGGAGGTTGTCCTCCCTCCCCTGGAAGCCCCGGCCACGATGGGGCATGACGACCTTCGAGCATTCACCGCCGAGGCCCAAGCCCGCATTGACGCGGCGACCAAGGCAGAAGCAGCACCCCCGCCCAAGCCAGCCGACCCAACCATCCCGGCACCAGAGCCTAAGGCGGAGGTAGAGGAGCCCCCGAAGGAAGAGGCCCCAGCCGCACCAAAGGCAGCAGACGGCTTTGAAGCCATCGCCGAGATTATGACCCACCTTTCTCCGGAGAAGCAGGCAGCAGCACAAGCGTGGCTTGCTGATGTCTCCGCGATGGGTACAGCACAGAAGGCAGCAGAGGCCCAGGCGGCGGAAGCCCAGCGTGCCGCAGCGTTGCAACTGGCCCAGGTTGACGCCGAACGTCAAGCTGTGTTCAGTCCCGCAATGGTGGCCGAACTACAGGCCGCAGCACGGCTCGACCCAGCAAACCCCCTCGCCCCCCTTGACCCCCTCAACCCCAAGTCGGTGCAAGAGCACATCGAGGCTGGGATTGCAAGGGGCCAACTCAAGATGATTCAGCCCGCCATCGCCCGCAACCAGCGCTCTATCGCAGAGATGCAGTGGAACGGGTTTGTCGAGAAGGCAGGCATCGGGGCTGACAAAGAGATGCAGACCCGCGTTGCACAAGAGATGAAGGCGAACGGCTGGACCGACATGGCACTGTTGGAGAAGGCTTATCGAATCGTCGCATTCCCTGACGCAAGGGTCGCCCTTCAGCGGCAAGAGCACACAGACCGCGCAGCCATGGGGGCCCTCGGCGGCGCCGGGGCAGGCAACGCGCCAGCAGCCGGGGAACTCCCTCCCGGCCTCACCACCCAAGAGCAAGTCGATTGGGTCATCAAGAACAAGTTTCCCAACGTGACCAGGGAACAAGTCGACTGGTCGAAAGTCTAACCACAAAGGAGACCGGTCATGCCCGGCGTTTCTCAAGCCGCAGACATTATTGCGAGCACAATCACTGTCATCACCCCTGGTGCCATCAACGCAGCGTTGGCGAACTATCCGCTAACCGCTGCGCTCCAGCGTCACGGAGCTATCAAGAAAGGGCACCTCGGCCCCAAGGTGAAGCAGCCGTTTAAGGTTCGCCGAGCCGGGGTTCAAACGCCCATCATCACGGGCTACGACAAGCTCAACTACGCACCCACCGCGAACCTCGATAACGTCGAGTTTGGCTGGGCCGGGTGGGCTGTCACGGCCGGCATCGGGCAGAACGAGAAGGACGACAACACCGGACCTTCTGGCGCCGTCTCTGTTGACCTTCAAGTGTCTCGCTGGAAAGATGCGCTCGACATGGACACCCAAGCCATGGAGCAGCATTTCACCGCGGGTGATGTGGTGGCCTTGGCTCAAGCAGGGTTGAACACCCTGTACGGGCACGCCGATGTGGCACTGTACCCCCGGATGGAGGGAATCCTCCTGGGTGAAGACCCAGAGGGCGTCCTCGCTGTCTCCACTCTTGGCGGGCTCACCCGCGGCGTCGAGATTGACGGCGTCAAGCAGTGGGCCAACCGCTTTCGTGACATTGGGGACGACTGGTCGGCGAACGGCCGGAAGCTCGGGAACGAACTCCGTCGTGACATCAAGCTCCGGGCTAGTATGGTCCCCGGCGCACAGCGGGGCCCCGTCTTCGGCCTGATGTCAGAGTCCGCCTACAACAACCTGGACGAAGACTTCGTATCCATCGAGCGCTACACCAACGGCGCCGCCATCAATGCCGAACGTGAGGTCTCCATGTGGGGCAACACTGAGCTTGAGGCTTCGTTGTGGATGCCGGCCGGCGACGGCACGGCAGATGAGGAGTTCTCAACCATCTTCCTCAACCTGGACCACCTCTACCTGGCTGTCCAGCACCAGCTCTTCCAGCAGTTGGAGCAGCCATGGGGCCGCGTCGAGGGCACCATGGGCCATGCGACAATGGCCCGAAGCCGGATGCAGCTCGTTTGCTGGTCTCTCAAATCCCAAGGCGTGCTCGTCGACGGCAACACGCCGTAAGGAGTCTCTTATGCTGAATGGACAGAACTACCCCCGACTGGAGAACCAGGGATTGACGGCGCTTGAGCGTCTGTCCCTGTCCACCTACAGTCGGAAGATGATTGCATCCGGCGTAGTCGCGGCTGGCGACGCGGTGTATGCCGACTTCGGCCAGACAGAGCTTGACCAAAAGCTCTTGCACGTCACCAAGGCTGCGCTCACCGCTGCTGGACTGGGCGCTGCCGGGCTCGCCGCCTCTCGCTTTGTTGGTGTCGCCCTCGATGCCGCCGCCGCTGACGGTGATGAGATTACCGTCCAGTGGGGCTATGTCGCCGTCGTGAACGTCGTTGCTGCATCCGAGGATGACGCGCTGCATATCGACCCGGCGACCGATGGACGCATGGACACCCATGACGCCGGCACCGACCATCCGATTGGCCAGTACCTGGGGCACGCTCTGACCGACGCGGCGTCGAACGTGTGCTCTGCCTACATCATCCCGCAGCTTCCCATCCACCAGTGGGGCCCGCTGTAGCATGAACCTCTCGGCCATCCTTCTCCGCGTGAAGAACCGCACCGACTACGAGCCCGTGAATACGGGCTACGACTCGAAGCTACATGAAGCAGTCAACGACGCTTACCTGGAGTTGTGGGGCGAGCACGCGTGGAGTTTTGCCGAGAAGGTTTCGACATTCGAGGGGCGCTCTGACATCTCCGATGAGACGGTCACCGCCGCTATCTGGCCCGGCTCCCGCGAAGTCACCTTTGACGGAGCCGTGCCGAGACTGTTGGATGACTACTCCCTACACACGCACCAAGCCCAAGGGCAGGTGTTCAGGTTCGAGGGCGCAGACTACACCATCACAAAGGTTGCGTCTGCAACTACCATCTGGCTTGATGAGCCGCTGTGGTTCGATGATGACGGCGTCTCGGCTATCCAGTCCCAAACGGATTGGAGCATCCGAACCGTCCGATACCCAGTGCCTGGCGACTGCGCCCTGGTGCTCGATGTCGGCCAAAGCGACACCCCAATAAGCACGGTGGACCCCCAAACCCTGAAGGGGCTTCTCCGGTCAAACGGGCTGGGGAAAGATACACAAGAGGGCTCGTCCTGCCCTTCGAGCTACGCAGTCTTTCCGGGTCGCTCCATTCCTCCCGGCATGACCATCGGCGTATCGGCAATCTCAGACACCCCGACAGCTACCGACGCGCAAGGGTTGACCGTCGCGAACTACTATGAGTTCGCCTGGAGCTTCACCTACGCCGACACCCACGGGGCACTCTCCGAGTCCATCATCACCAGCGTTGCGGGTTCTTCTGGGTTCAACAATATCCAACTGCACCCCCAAGACATGAATGGTGACGCCGTAAGAACGAGAGCAAACCGGGAAGACAAGCTAGTTAACCGGGTGATGCCTTACGAAGGGCTCCGGAAAACGCTGTGGTTCAACGCGAACCTCAACCGGACAACAGGCGACCGACGCGGGCCACCAGACTGGCGAGTCGTCACACGGTACGACCGGCTCAACACAGCCACACCCTACTCCACATACAGCGACGACTTCCCGTTGACGCTCGACGATGACGAGTGGCAATTCACCGTCACACAGCCGCAACAAATGCAGTCCCATAACGCCCGGCCTGGCCGCCGTGAGCAAGTGGACTGGATTCGGCCCTACCCCCGCATCAACACCCCCACCAAGTCAGCGGGCACCATCGCCGTTGTGGGGACCGGCACCACGGAGAACATCCCGGAGCGGGCCGTGTCCTATCTGTGGATTCGATACCGCTTCATCCCGCCACCCTTGGCGCTAGGTACCGACGTGCCACTTCTCCCACGAGAGATGCACGCCAGGCTCGTTGACCGGGTTGTGGCGAAAGTCAAGCTCGAATTACTTGGCGACGAGAAAGGCGCCGGTATTGCGCTCCGACTCGGGAAGCTAAGCGACGAAGTAATCCACCGCTACACCCGCAACAGCAGGGTTATCTGGGGCAGGACGGCGATACAGAATGCAGGGCAAGGGGCCGTCCGCGTCACTCGCGACGAAGTCTTGGCCTACAACGACACGCTCACATGAATAGGCTTCACACGCTCACGTTCATGGGTGTCGACCAACGGATGAGCCCGGCTCCGGACACCTGCTCGCTGCTGACGAATGTGCGCCTCCACCCCGATGGCTACTTCGTCAACGATTGCGGGTGGGAGCCTTTCGATTGGTGGGACGATGAAGCGGGCACCCCTGACGTACTCTTCCCGCAACTACAGCCGTGCCGCTCGCTCTTTGCCTGGACGAAAGGGAGAGAGCACTACTTCATCCGAGAGCGTGGTGGGTTCCTCTACTACCGGTACGGGAACAAAGGCGCGGTCGCGGGCAACTGGGCGGGCCACATTCTCCTGGGAGCGAATCGCCACCAGCCGGGGCCCAACGAGGTAGGGACTCAATACGTCCCGTTCGGTGACTTCCTCCTCATCTTCAATGGTGTTGACCAGCCCATCAAATTCTGGGGAGGGAGGGAGGTCACCCCCTTTGGCTTGAGCGGGAAACCCAGCGCACCAACGCTGCTTGGCGTGAGCCCTTCCAGCTACTACGGCGGAACCCTGCTCGAGGCTGGCATGACGGGCGTTATCGCCCTGAACGACACCACAGAATACGGGGCACCAGGGCTCGGGGATATCGACATCACCGCGGCGGAGAACGAGAATAGCTACGAGTTCGCAGTTGCCTTCGTCACCGACAGCGGGGCGATTGGCCCCATCTCCGGACGGTCCCGCGTCTCGTGGTCTGACAGCAAACCCACCGGAGTCCGGTACAGGTTTGGCGTCGTTGGGACCTACCCAACAGGCCCGAGCAACGTCATTGCTAGGCAGGTGTTCCGCACCAAGAACCTGAAGAACGAAGAGGCTGACGGCACCCTCTACTTCGAGCGCCAGGTGGACGACAACGTCTGTCCGAGTTGGACGACAATGCGCGGCGATGCCGACCTTGTGGTCAGCGCCCCGTCGAGCGCCGACAGCGTTGAGCTTCCCTTCAATCCAAGAATCGGAGCCTCTTGGGGTGGTCGCTTGTGGATTGCCAGCGGCTCTAAGCTGGCCTGGTCTGCAAGAGGTGAGCCTGAACGATTCGAGCTAGCCAACATCGTAGACATGGGCGCGAGCTCCGGCGGGAACATCACGGGGCTGCACCCCTACCGAGGAGAGCTTCTCGTCTTCCGAGAGCAGGGGATATCCGCGGTCGTCGTTGACGGCGCGGGCGGGTTTGCCTTCCCTGAAATCTCGACAGCGATTGGCACGGAAGCCACCAACACTATCACTACAGTGCCGGGGCATGGTGTGCTGTTTCTTGGGGCATACCTCGTCTACAGGCTGACTGGGTCATTTCAGGGAGGGGACGCATACCAGATTACCCCCATCTCACAGCCGGTCACCAAGGCCATGAGAAGGCTGTCCCTTTCCCTCGTAGCCCGCGCTTGCGCGGCATACTCCCCAAGGGAGCGGGAATGGTGGTGTCACTTCCCGGCCGATGGGGCATCGGAGGCGACTCGCGGCGTCGTCTTGCACACCGACACCGGAGCGTGGTCTCTCCGTCACATCGACGGTACCGACCACTGGCTAATGGCTGTGACCCAGCTATCCGTCACGGGCTCGGGCCACTTCCTGATGGGGAATGCGCCATATGACACACTCTCGAAGACCATTCCGGGAACCCTGCTATCCACCGACGACGCCACGATTGAGGCTGGCTCGTGGTCAAACATCGGGCTCCAGATGTGGGGGCAGGCCGAGCGCTGGTCTCTCGTCTTCAGTGGCGGGGACGGAGGCCAAGGGGGAGGGCAAGAATACTCCACCTACTCCTTCGATACGGTCACCGACAAGACTCGGGCCGTCTCGACTTGGGAGACGCAGTGGGAGCAACCATCGGCCGAGCGGACAGCCGTAAAGAGCGTGGTGGTTCACCTGGCTTTCACTGGCTCAAACCCTATCGAGCTGTCCTGGGCGAAGGACTGGGACGAGGGTGACTTCACGTCGGCGGGCACCAAGCGCCCAGAGCCTTACGAGAAGTACAACTCTCGTTTCGCCGCGCCGGTTCTTTCCTCCCTAGCCATCGCCGCAACGAAAGGCTTTGAGGCCGTCTTTAATACCTCAACAGCATCCAACCGAAGGCGGGGGCAGGTGCGTTGGGACATCGACGCGCAGTCGGGCTTGCATTGGAAGTTTCGGATTCAATCCGCCAGCACCTTCGCCGTGCTGGGGGTTGACCTTGTCTACCGCGACAACGCCAAGACGACGGGGCAGCAAGCGCTATGAGAATCCCCAGCAACTTCCGGATAACGGAAGGAGACATCCTCGACGCGGAGCTATTCAACCGGTCAAATACCGCATTGGCCAGCGAGTACAACGGAGGGCTCGACGCCAACAACATCCCCCTACTCTCGCTGACAGCCGCCAACGTGGCAGCGCCGACGTATGGGGAGACAAGCGCCGCTATCGGTGAGGCGGAGGTTGAGGGCGCTGCGTTCAGCATCTGGACCCTCAACGCAGGCAAGAGCGGCAACACGGTCCATCTTGACCTCGACCCAGAGACTGGAGATTGGCCCGCTGCGGGGTGGAACCAGCTAGCCTCCCTTGCCTCGGTCGCGTCTGGCGGGCGCATGGTCACCCGGATGAGGGCGGGCTCTATCATTGGTGGGCTCACCATCACCGTGGGATGGCGGCAGCCGGTGCTTGAGTCAAGCGGCGGGGGCTCTCACAACAAGTACGGAGTCAGCGACCACTACAGGATTGGGGTCCAGGCCGACGGCGTGTTGATTGCCGATAGCGGGTATGTGCCGTGCGGAGGAAGGCGCACACTCTCCATCCCCTTTGGAGAGAGGGTCCAGGCTGGGAAACTTGTCTTTGATATCGCCATCCAGGCGCACCAGAAAGGCAGGCCAGCAGAGGGCTCGGGAACCTACTTCCCAGAGCAGAACCCCAACCTCCAGATATTCAACACCCACCTTTGGGTCATGAACAGGTACCGATAAATGCCCATTATCGTAAACCGACACATTGACCCAGGAGAGGTAGTCAGCGCCACGCGGGCGGGCATCCTCCTCGACAACCTACAGACGGATAGTTCCGCCATTGGGGATGTGAACCTCTCCGAGGCAAGCATCGTCACCGAACATGGCTCTGTCAGCAACCGCGGGACACTTACCTCCTTCAATGGCCCGTTCACCGAGCGCCTATACAAGCACGACGCCCACTCCATCGGCGCCCCCTTGACTGTCACCGCGACATCGGCGGCAGGGGCTGACGACGTAACGGTAGACGTTGCCATATCGGAGACCCTTGGCACGGGTGACGTGCTCCGCGTCGAGTTCATGTGTCGCGCCACGCAGCTCGCCGGGTTGACGGGGGCAGCGGTCGACGGCGTCACGGACCACTACTACTTCGCGCTTGAGGTCATCGGCACCGACGACGGCGGCGCGGTGTCGGGCCATATCCTGGGAGAGTTCGCGTACAGTTGTACAGTCTGCGGCCCGGACTATTCCTCCGCCACCGACCACGCGCTGCTGGCGGCCGAAGTCGACGACGTGCTTGACGAGATGCCAGTTGCGCTCTCTCTGGTCTACATTCACGACGGACAGGGGCGCGAGGGCATCATGGGAACCGGCGACCTAGCACTTACCAACGTCGCTATCCAGGTCTACAAAGAGCACGCAGGATTGGTCGTCAAGATTGAGGAAGCCCACATGCTAACCTGGGTCATCCGGCCATGAGCTACACCAAGCCAGTACCCTATGCCGATGGGGCAGCCATCACAGCAGCGGGGCTTGCCTCAAACTACACAGAGGCGCGCCGGTACATCAACTGGGAGATAGCAGCAGGCGACTTGTCCGCCGGGCTGTTGCAGCGAAGGCACCTCACCCCTGGGCGGTCCAAGCCCCTCGGCGGAGACCACACCCACATTGGGGGAGATGTCTACTCCGAGTTCGTCGGGGAATCCACCGGGGACCACGTCGTCTTCACGCACCAAGTCAAGTCGAAAGACGAGACGGGCAAGTCCTACTCGGCGACGGACACATGGCTGCCCATTCCTGGCGTGTGCCGCAGCGTGAACATCACCCACCCTGGGCAAATTATCCTGATTCGCTGGTGTGTTGCGGCAAGGCTTCGGGACGGCGGCGCGGTGGTCAACACCATCACCGACCCCACCATCGTCGCCCCATTCATCACAGCGAACAACACCTTCCACACCATCAACGCCGAGCGTGACCAGAAGCTGTGGTCCGAGATATCCGGCAACCGGACGGGGGCGGGCGGTGCCTTTGAGTCAAGAATCCGCACGCTCCAGGGGTGGCATTACGCCGAGGTCACGGGGCCCGGGCAGGACTTCGAGTCCACCCACCCGGAGTCCATAGCTGTGCAATACCATTGCGGCCTAGCTATCAATCCCATCCACGAGGTTATCAACTTCACAGTCAGGAACCTGACCGCTGAAGTCATCGACCTGTAGGAGCACCAATGCCGCTCACCCTTGACGACTGGATGGAGATGGAGAGGCAACGGCTCCGTCGAGCCCCATCTCTCGCTGACCCTCTCAACCAAGGGCAAGGGCGGTTAATGGCTGCCTCCCCCGTGGCTGCATCCACAGCCGCAGCCCCGGCTACCCCAGGGTCAAGCCCCACCATCCGGTCGGGGCCTAGCGGAGCAGTGAACATCCGAGGGCTACTCCCCGGCCTCGGAGACCCACTCAACAGCCCCGTCGGAATCATTGGCGGGAACCTCTTGGGCGGGGTGCTCCAGGCGCTTCCGGGGATTCTGCCTAACCAGGCCCAACGCCGCAACCGGGAGAGGCTCGGCGAGCTGCGCGGCATCCCCGGACTCTCCGGGCAGCAGGAGGACGCGCTTCGGCGAAGGGGGCAAGGCAGCATCCAAGCCGCCGCAGACCAGGCCACGCTTGACCGTCGCCGACTCCTCGCTGGAAACGCCTCGGCCCCCGGTGCTGTGCAGCAGTCCATCCTCGCCGACGAGGGTGCAGCACGAGCAGGGGAGATGATTGAGTCCCGAATCCAAGACGCCGATTTGTCGATGCAGGAAAGCCAGCGCCAAGAGCAGCTCTCCAGGCAACAGCTAGACTCTGCGTTCCGAAGAGACCGTCTCGACACCATCTTGGGCGCCGCTATCCCCGCCGCCCAAGGCTCGGTCGCTGGCATTCAGGAACTGCAAGCACGGGCTTTGACGGATGAGGAGTACGCAAAGCAGCGGTTGGAGAAGGGGCTAGGACTCTCCTCCGAGATGGCGTCCCGACTTAGCCTCAACCCTGCCGAGCTAGATGTCTTCCTCAAGATGCTCCCGAGGACATCCAATGCCACCTAGACCCGGCACCCGTGCCGCAGACTTCCTCGCCCCCTACCGGCTCCGCGGTCGCGAGGAGTTGTCCCGACTCCTCGCGCTAAGCACGCAAGACGCGGCCCGTAGCGCGGCCTCCTATGACCAGGCCGTCGAGGTCTACGAAGAGACCCTCGCCGACCTGCGGAAGCAACGAGTCGACACCCAGAAGCAGATAGACAAACTCCGCCTCGACCAGGCCGCCACCATCAAAGAGGCATTCCAAAAGCAGGCCGACACCGACCGGATGATTGAGACATCAAACAAGACGATGGCCAACAACCGGGGGATGAACGCCGCAACGAATATCACCAGAGCCAACCTGTCCGGAGCCTACGCTACTCAAACTGGCGACCCGCAGACCAGGATAGACCGGAGACTACAGCGGGCCAAGGCGGGCGGGGCCGCCCTCCGCGGGGTCTTGAACAAGGCGCAAGGCGAGACAGACATTGGCGGCCTTGCCAGTAGCTTCATGATTGCCTTGTCGTCACCGGAGGCTAGCGAA
>Ga0316202_10001859_pt1 | contig 15040 bp, 18 predicted proteins | sample 3monrhotite_MG_FD_204934 | JGI IMG/M metagenome (GOLD analysis project Ga0316202, IMG submission 204934) | Microbial mat bacterial communities from mineral coupon in-situ incubated in ocean water Damariscotta River, Maine, United States -... | ecosystem: Environmental > Aquatic > Marine >... | reverse complement strand
TCGCGCCGCTGACGAGAGTCAGTTCGCTTGGCCAGATAGCTCAGTCGGTAGAGCAAGGGACTGAAAATCCCTGTGTCCTTGGTTCGATTCCAAGTCTGGCCACCATATAAATGCTATATATAGCAACGAAAAACCGAGCTTTTAGGAGTTCGGTTTTTTTGGTTTAAGTTGGGACAAATTGGACTAAATGGGACACTGAGTGTCCCAAAATTGTCCCAAACTTTTTTGCCCAAGCTTTGGGCAGGGTGCGTGTAACTTCCCACCTTTTGGGCAGTTCTGTTAATAACTTTTTATTCACTGCGTGCATTTTCCCACCAAACTGCGTGCATTTTCCCACCAAACTGCGTGCATTTTCCCACTTTTCCCAAAAAAATAATGACGTAACACTATGATTCCAAAGGTAAATCTCAAAGTTATCCACAGCTACTTAGTTTTACCTAATATTGCTTATAAAAAAATATTTTATGATTTAGCCGCATTTGCGGCGTTTAGGTGCCTGCTTTGCGACAGATCAGCAGCCTTTTAGCTCGGTGTATAAAGCGACAACAAGCTTGGCCGCGTGATGACAATTAAGATGGCCGGAAGTGTTGCTTTATATCGGTGCCCCATCGCACATTTTGAATGCGCGGCTCCGCCGCTTGGTAGCGAAAAATCTTATGGATTATGGAAGCTTCTTTTTTGGGCGGCCAGATCCAGTTCTTTGACCGCCATGGTTCAGGCTGTTTTCTGCGGTGGCCCAGCTTTCAGCATTCAGAAAATAAACTTGAGTAATAATATTGTATTTATTTATTTTAAAATACCTGTACCCCATCCTTCCAAATTCTTCTTTCTGGTTTTCGTTCGGGTTAAAAGCAATTAAATATTTTAATTCGATTTGATCAAAAAAAACTTCAATTTCTTGACCACCTTTCAGACCTGCCATTTTTTCATACTCATCATGCAGCTCTTCATTCTTTCCATTTAATTTATAGATTGCATGGTACAAACTTTTTGCACCTTTAATTTTTTTGTAAACATTGGGGGAATTGACTTTGCACCAGTCTTTAAAATTAAAGTCACTGAGTTGTATTCTTGGGTTTGATTGCCTGGAGCTTTTCTCGCATCTCTTTTTAATTCTGCGCCCTCTTCTGTATTCAGTCTCATTGGTTTTGGGGGTGTGCGTCCCGCATGCTCTTTTGCCTAAGCAAATGCGATAGCAAATGTTGCAAATGGTGACTTTGTCTTTTTTAATCCTTTTTCTTTCGCCGGCTGCGGATGAGAGAAAAAGACCTATTTGTTTTTCGTTTTCATTTCCAGTCCACTCCCCAAAAAACTCAATTTCTTGGCCTAGGCAACCCAGTTCATCTGATGTTTTTGCTTTTTTTATTTGATTAACGTTAATGTCCTTATTAACTGAATCTTCAAGGTGCTCAATCGCGAGTTTTTTTATGAAATTTAGAGTTACTTCTTCCTTGTCTGCCTTTTTTTGTTCGATCTTATTTAGCAGTTCCTTATGGAAATTTTCATTTACTAAACCTTTCTTATTTGTTGGAAAATAAAACATTCTAGCCTCGCCTATAAAAATCAAGTGTCCAGATTTTACAGTGTGCGATGAAGAAAACAACCCATAAAATTCAACCCATGCAAAGCAATTCAAACAAAATCCAACCGTTTCCTGTGGCGTGGCCAGACTTCTTCTTGGCTTTGCCACAAAGCATTGCTCAAAGCGCGGTTTTTGGCCTTAGTTTTAGAATTGGTCGGCGTCCTGCATTTGAGGATATTGAAGTGTTTTCATGGGGCACAAAACACATATTTTTCACAGGTTTTGCGCTTGATCAATTTGACCTAGATGTGTGGCTATTTTGCATAGATTCAGCAAAATCATCAAATTCAAGCTTATTGAATTTGACTCGTCGTCAAATTTGCAGAGGACTTCAAATTGGACAAGGTAAAAAAGAAATAAATCGCGTGGAAAATTCGATTTCTAGATTGTTTTCAGCTACCATTAAAATTAAAGACTCAAAAAAAGAACCTCTATTCTTTTCTCTCCTCCAATCAGTTCAAGGCGAAAAAAATAAATTAAATATTGGTTTCGCCCCTGATCTATTTTCAGCCATGCGCCATGCTGCCTTTATTGATCAAGGCAGACATCATGCCTTGACATTGCCCCTAGCAAAAAAACTCCATGTTCTTTTTTCAACTCAAAGCCAAAAGAAACACATTCTTTTATTGGAAAATCTTGTTTTTTTGGTCGGACAAGAAGGCATTCCAAAAAAAGAATTTGCACGCAAAATTCGGGCGGCGCTGGCGCAGCTACAAGACGTTGGAATCATTGAATCGTGGGCGATTGATAGCCGAAAAATTTCATATTTTTTGAGGGAAAATCAATGATTTCCCCACTTCTAAACCAGACTCAGCTGGCTGAAATTTTGGGAGTGACTGAATGGACGATTTGGTCGCTGCGCCGCCGCAACCTGCTACCCCCTGCCATCAGGGTCGGTAAAAGTCTGCGCTGGCGCGCCTGTATTGTTGAAAAGTGGATTTTGGACAACGAGCGCCCAGCGAATGAATTTGATGCTGAGCTGTGCGAACGAGCGGAAAAGGCTGTCGCCAGCCGAAGTCAAAAAAGCAAGCCCCAGCCCAAACCAGAAAAAACTAAAAAACCGGCACGGAGAGGGAGACCAACAAAAGCCGAGCAAATCGCAAAACGAGGTATGAATGAATAAACTACTCTTTTTACTTTTCCTAATTTTTCCTTTTTCAACAAGTGCATCACCAAACTTTGGCGACATGACCTGCACTCAGGCAATCGCCTGGGCTTCCAGCCAAATCATTTCCCAACAGCCACCAGGCACCTTGCCTTTAGCATGGAAAAAAGGCGATGCTGAAACGACAGCAATTCAAATTTTACATGCGATACCAAATTCGCCATGCGCATCAAAATTTTTGGTAAATAGATATGGCTTTGAGCCTGCGGCTCAAAGCGAAAAACGGTGAGCATTTATGCTCATCGTTCCCCCCTGTTTTGTGAAATGAGCGAAGCGAATGAAGCAAAAAAAGACAGGGCAAGATAAAGCGCCAGCCAGCAGTTGCCACAAATGTGGCACTGCGTTGACGCTAAACCGTTTCTTCGAAACGGAAAAACAAGGCACCGAGTCGGTGCCAAAAGTGACACCTCTATTTATTGAATGGTGCCAAAGTTTAGCAGTTTTGTTTATTTTACAGGAGTTTTGACATGCCATCAAGTGCCACATCAAACAAAAGAGTAAATTTAAGACTTGATCCTAAATTAGTTTTGCGTGTTGATAATTTTGCTTCTCAAAATTCTATTTCTAGAACAAAAGCGATTGAAGAAATCTTGAGAATTGGCCTTGATTCAGATCTTGCAGGTGTTGAATCTATACTATCTATTCAATCTAAATTAAGCCGCGATTTGCAATCAATGCGCGGCTTGATCGCCGCATCAATTGATGCATCAGATACATCTAGCGCCTTATCTCTTATCCATCAAGTTGGTGCTCAAATAGCCACTCCTGATCAACTTTCTTCTGTATTTCAGAAAGCTAGAAAGCTGGCAAAAACACAAATTAAACAATTGAAAAAAGAATCTTAAATGCTTTCAAATGAAATTCAACGCGCCACCCGCAATACGCGCAGCACTGCATGCTTCAGAAAGGTAATCGGCAATATTGGCTCTGCCAGTAATTCCAAATTTGATAGGTCAAATGGCGTTTTGGTGAGAGGTGGGTTTCGCAAGCATCGGGGCAGCGGATCCAAGCCCCAAGCCGCTTCTAAAATGCAAGCTCATATTAAATATTTGGCAGGTGATAAGCACAAGCAGGAAGAAAAAGAAAAACGTGAATTGTTTGATGATCGTGGGTTGGCCATTGATACAAACACCCCCCAAAAGAACCATGATGATGCCTTCATAGAACATAGAATAATAATCAGCCCGGGGGGCAACAACACCCAAAAGAGCGACTTACATATTTTAAGTCAGTCGATGATTGCTGAAATTCGTGAGAGAAACCCTAAAGCTGAAATTTCAGCCAGTTATGCAATTCATACAGATACTAAACACCCCCACTCACATGTACTCATAACAAGCCCTAATTTTGTTAAATTAGACAAAGATTTTTACTTCGAAATGCGGCAAGAAATGAAAGACTTAAAGGATATTTTGGAGCAAGAACGCAGCCAAGGTCGCGAGCATTCGCACACTATTCAAAACGCTTTGTTAGATGATATTAAACAAGATTTTCAACAAGAAATGGGGCAATCGCGATGAAATTATATTTGCTGGGCGATTGGGCACAAGCTCAAAGTTTTATCACTGGCCTTAAAATTCAAGAAGGGCTTCTAAGTTGGCTGTTTATTGATAATAGATGGGTTCTGGGTATAGCCCTAGTTTGCGTTTTTTCATTTGCTGTTTATACCTTTTTGAAAGAAAAGAAATTTGGTGCATTCGCATCAACTGTTATTTTGTTCACCTTGTATGTTGGCGTTTTGGGTAAAATAGTGCCTGTAACCATTCACACCCCAGCAATGTCATCATCTATGGAGTCATCCATTGCTCAGGGTGAACTTCGCGTCTCACAGGCTTCAGCAGCTCTTGAAGCGGCTCAGAACCAACCTGGTCAACCCAACATCATGACTGCGCAAGACACATTGTCATATGCTACTAATGATTTGGCCAAGTTAAAAAAACTGGATTTGGGCGTTGGCGCGGAGGTAGCTAAGGCCAATGTTTTATTTGCTTTTTATTATACTTTTGTTGATGTAGTTTTCCTCTCTGCGTGGGAGGTTTTTGACTCGGTCGACCAGTCAATTTCAGTCAAACAACGTGGTATTCAAGCTGGGATTTCTGAATTCATGGCCAATGATCCACAGCTGAATAGCGATGAAAAATCCATGGTCGGCGCTTATTCCGAATGTTTGATCAAAAAACAAACTTATCTTGACCAGTTACAGCAAATTGGACAAAACGTGGCTGGGGGGATTCAGGTAAACGACTCGCAGAATCCTCCATTGGTCGGCGAAGATCTGGCGAATGCTTGGGCTGAGATTATTTATCCATCACGTGAGGAAATGGATGCCGTTTGTCAAACTCTTACAGGCAATTTTGGTAAGACCGTTGATGCTGGAATTTCGCAAGCTGATATTGAAAATTTCAAGGGCGGTTACACCGTTTTTGGACATACTTTTTTCGCCGATAATCAGGGTAAATATTTGGCTAAAACACTTGGTTTGCCAGCAGAAAAACTGGTGGGAATGAGTGATGATGAAATCGCAAAGACCTTCTACCGGGCAAAAAAAATGGAGGCCATGGGGAAAGAGTTAAAAAATAAAATGTCCGATATTTCAGGATCAACTGCTGGTGTAGGGTTATTGGAAAAATCAGGCATTAAAGCATCAGTTGGCGGTTTTTTCAGTGAGTGGCTTGGCGGCTTCATGTTGTCTGTTAAACCTTTTTTGCAAGATTCAATTAACTTCATTTTTTATCTTTTACCTATCGCCTTTTTCTTCACCGTTTTGGCATCTTTCATTCCAAAATATCACTGGAAAGCACATCAAATGTTTATTTCTGCTTTTATTTTCGTATTTGCTTGGCAGTTCACCGTTTTAGTGGTTGAAAAACATGCTGCATATATCGAACAATCCAGTGTTGGTGTTATGTCATCTGGTGATGGTGTTGGTGAATATGTGTCTAATTTCGTTACTGGTTCTTGGGATCAGATTACTGGGGCTTCTGTTGTGGATGCTGGAGCTGGGGCTGCTGTAACCACCAAGGTTGCCGCGACAAAAGTTGGTCAGGCTGCAATCGCAAAAATATTGGTGGCCGCAAAACTACATCCAATTACAGCTGTCGTTTCCACGGTCGGATCCGCCAGTTATGCCGTTGGATCTGCTGGATATAACGCAGTCGTGAAAATGGATAAAGAGAATGCTGAATTCAACAAACTTCTGATGGAGGAAGGGAAAATTGACCCTGGGTTTGTTGCTATCGCAGATGGTGCTTTAAGCGCGCAGCGCACTCAAATTGAGGCCGCTAAATCACGCGCAAGCATGAATGAAGCTTTGTGGCTTCTTGCATCACCCATGCTTGCCATGTTTTTGGCATTTGGTTCGTGGTTTGGTCTGGGATCAGTTGGCCAGATGGCTGGGCAAGCAGCCAGTTCAGTTGGTGGGTCGGTTGCGAGTGTTGCAACCCAAGGCTTTGGACGAGGAGGTGTTAAATGACATGCAAATATTTGGTTATTGGTGTTCTTTTTGTTTTGCCTGGTGTGGCATTCTCAGCCAGCCAAAGCGGACAAAATTATCAACGTATGATTGATTTGGGTGGTGGATATTCTGTGCCTTTATCCAGTCGCGGTATAAATGATTCACGATCCGCTGAGGCAAATATCGGTGTTCGCCTACCAAGTGGGCTAAGTTGTAATGGTGTTGATTGGAGGGCTCAATTTAAAGCTAATTTGAAAAATGACCTAAGTCTTTCTGACCTTCAGGCTGTGGGTGATGCCGCCGTAGCTGCATCTGTTTCATACCTCGCTGCATCGCTTATGCCAACAAGATATGAGGCGATTCAAAACGCACTTAGAAGTGCTAGCAAGAAGATCCAAATTGCAAAAAATGATTGCCGGCAAATTGAGGCTGCGCTCGTAAAAAATGATCCTCTTGGCTTGTATGCTCAAAAAAAGCAGTCCAAAAAAATCCAAGAAAATGCCGATAATGGTTTGCCATGGAGCGATGCAGTGGCTAATGCTGACTCAACCACATCATGGTCACTTGCTTCTACAATCAACAACTCCGCCCTCGATGCAAAGTCCAAAGCTAGCTTAAATTCAGTCCTGGGTGATGTGTTTGTGAAACGTGATAAATCAGGAAAAACACAAACGAACACCCAAGTACCAAGCGCTTATCGTTTAGATCGTGCCTACACCCTTGCAGCAAAAGACGTAAGTAAGGCTATTTTTGATCGGCTTTCCAGTGGCGAAAACTGTGATAAAAACCTCTTCAGTGATGAAATCAGTCAAACCGAATTTTCAGACAATGCGGATGAAATTCAAGCTGTCATTGCCGCAACACCTGAAGGTGAAATTCCAAAATATGATCGTGATAAAGCTCTAGTCATTGCCATTAAACAAGCCATTTCAAATACCCAAATAAACACCATCGGGTGCGGTTCGGTTGAGGCTTGGAAAGGTTTTTTGCCGCAAGACCGAGCGGTAGTTGGTCAAATTCTTTCAGCCAGTACCACCATGCGCGGAATTGGTGCAGTCATTAAAAAAACAGAGATCGATTTAGCGAATCTAAAAACATCTTCACCAGATGACCGTAAATTGATCGATCAGATGTCACCTTTGCCCCAACTAAAAATTTCATACAAAGATTTAAAGACTTCAATTTCAGAGCAAAATGCAGTTTCGATGGCTTTAGTTCGCGCTAGCCAAAACGCTAGATGGGAACACTCCAAACAAGCTGCTAAAAGGCTTAAAAAACAACAACTTTACAAGCCAGCCCCACGTGCACCTAGCTTGTATAGAGGACAGTAATGGGTGAGGTAATCAACAATCTGATTCGCTTTGTTACTGTCCTAGGTTATCTATTTTTGGTGACTATAGGGATTTATTTAGCTTGCGCGATGCTTGTAACAGATGTCTATCAAGATGGGTATGTGAAAATGTATAAAAAAGGTAGCACTACCGCTCAAAAAAGTTGGGAAACCATTCAAAAAAATAGAATGCATTTCACACTATATGTTGCCATCCATCCAAAAATTTGGGTAGCTGGTATGGGTCGTATTTTTCCACCTATTTCTGATTTAAGTCAAATATCAAAAGTTAATTACGTGTCACCTAAATACCTCACACCTGATCGTATGATCTGGCATTTTGCGCCCTGGCTTATGTTTGCTATTTTTATTTCTTTAATATTCGAATTTCTCATTTATCCGTTCATTCGTACGCATACTGCTAAATGGTTAGCAACTGACAAAACAAAGATCTTTGGCTCTATTAGGGATTTACTTCTTGGTGATGGGTTCGTGGTTGCGGATAAGGTTCGTCTTGCGCGTAACGGCGGTGGCAACCCGCACATACTCACAATTGGGCCTTCAGGGAATGGTAAGTCTGCTTGCCAGGTGTTGCCTTCGCTTTTACAGCTTCCCGATGATTGCGCGTGCGTGGTGACAGACCCGAAAGCTGAGCTGCTTGCGCGTGCTGCGCCTTACCTGCAGTCCAAAGGTCACAAGATCATTGTGATTGGACCTTTGGTTGGCTATGGATACGGATGGGATCCGTTGCGTGACTGTATCGATGTCGATGATGTGCGTGAGCTGGCTAGGCAGCTGATAGCTGCAGGTGATGAAAGCGGTGGCATGGGTTCTGGGTCAAACTGGAACAACATGAGTAAAACATGCCTCTCAGCATACTTGCTTCAGGCTTTTGATGATGGGTTAGGTTTGGCTGATGGGTTACAGTCACTCTACGCTGATGAGGCTTCAGGTGAGTTGATATCGTCCGATGCTGCTCGATTGGATTATCGCTTGTTTCAATCTATGGCTGGGTCCAGTGCGACAGTTGGGTCTGTGGCTGCAACCATTCAAGGTGCGTGCTCGGTGTGGCTGATGGATAAAGTTGTTGGCTTTATGGCACACAAGCCAACCTTTAGCATGAATGATATTCGTGCCAAGAAAGCAGCTGTCTTTCTTGTGACTTCGGCCAGTGATGCAAAAGCAGTTCGTCCCATTCTTTGGCTTTTCTATATCAAGCTATTTTCGCACCTTGCTCAAGGTGGTCAAACCGATGTTCGTTTGATCCTTGACGAGATGGCCAACCTTGGAGCCCTGGAAGGGATTGACCATGCCTTGAACTTGTTACGTGGTGCAGGTGTTCAGATGCATGGCTTCGTACAGAACCTTTCCCAATTAAAAGCTGTGTACGGATCTGATATTGGCGATGTGGTTGCGGAGTCGTTCGGGACAATCTGTGTGATGAGCGGCTTGCGCAAGGATGCCAAGGCTCTTGCAGAGCTGCTTGGGTTACAGGGCGTGGTTCGCCCCTCCTATTCCACGATGGATGAGAACATGAGAGCTCAATTTGCAGCCAACGACAAGCAGGCTATGGAAGGCGCTCTGCTTCGTCAGATTCAGAAAGATGAAGTGTTAATCATCTCAGGAAATTTAAAGCCTGTTATAGCGGTTATGAAGCCTTGGTACGCTGTACGTCGGCTTCGTGATCGGTGTTTGTTGGAAGATATGCGTGCCGATTGGGGAAGCATTCCTGAATCAGAAAAAAATAAATTCTTCTCGAAGTTTCCGGCAATCAAACCGATTGGGGTCGTTCTGCCGGAAAAGAAAAAGCCTACAAGGAAGAAAAAAGTAGAGGAGCCAGATATTGATTTGGTGGTAGATGGTTCGTGGATGGATCAAATTTAGGAGGTGTGAAATGAGGAAAAGAATAAATGAAATCAAGGGTGAGCTTTCAACTTTTCTATTTCATCGAAGTCGTGAAATAAAAGAAGAGAAACTGAAGGCTGAGGCCAAACTTAAGCTGATCTTTCATGATGGTATTATTGACCTCTGTGCGATCCAAAACAACCAAGCATACCTTGGACTTTTAGGTCGTTGGGAAGCATGGGTTGACTTGGAGAACGATCTGGAAAAAGAAATTAGGTCATGCAAAATAAAGTATTTCTTTACCATATGTGCAGCGGTTTTATTTGCTTTAATTATGGCTGTGATAGTCATATTGGTAGTGGCTATTATTTTATCTATTACTGCCAAACTATTGCCTGGGTTGTGGTTCATTGTTTTTCAATAAACTTAAAAACTACAAATGTATTTTTGTACACCTGCACACACTCGCACTTGTGGGTTTGTACAGGTGTACATACCCACAAGTGGAAAAAAGCCTATGAAAATAATAGCCATGATGAATCAGAAAGGTGGTGTCAGTAAAACTACCCTTGGCCTTTGCTTGGCAAGCCGCTGGCATATGCAAGGCAAGGATGTCGCAGTGGTGGATTGTGATCCGCAGGCTTCAGTCATGCACTGGAAGTCTGTGCAGGTCGGAGGGTCGCGGCTGGCTGGTATTCAAGTCTATCAGCCAGAGTCTCCGGCTGACCTAGTTAACCTGCATGAACTAAAGCATGACTATCTTATATTGGATTGTCCTGGCACGGATAAAATTATATCCCGTGCTGCACTCAATGCGTGTGATGTGGTGTTGGTTCCCACACGCGCATCCGCTTTTGATATACGGGCTTCAGCACCCACAGTCCAATCAGCCTTGGCAGCGAATAAGCCAGTGGCTTATGTCATCACGTGTGTTATTTCACGTTCTGACCTTGGAGCTGAAGCTATGGTTGCCTTGCGGGGCTCTTCAGCTGGTTTGGTGAAAAAAGCGATGGGGCAATATACCGCTTACACGCGATCTTTGGGTGAAGGGGAAACGCCATTAACGACGTTTCCTGGTACGCCTGCTTGCCGGAACATTGAAGCGTTGGGACAAGCCGTTGAGGAGGTGTTCGCGTGGCGTTGAAGAAAGCTGGTGGTGGATTGGCTGAGGCATCTGCGGCCGTTGAGCATGAGATACGGCCAGAGGTGCATGTTGAGCGAGTGAAGCTTGATGGTGGAAAAAAGGTGAGGCGAGGGGAAAGATATGTGGGGCTTCATGTTGAGGTGCCTGAAACGATTAGGCAGCAGCTTCGTATCGAAGCTGCTACCAAAGGGGTGACCATCCAGAGAATCTTGATGGATATGTTACAGGCACGGTATATGAGGTGATGAAGGATTGTTCAGTGTGTTTTGGCTATGGGTGTTTTGGTGAGTTTGTGAGTGATTGGATGGTGGGGAGAAGCCTCGCCCCTGGTTACAACCAGCAAGCTGTTTTCCTCCACCCCTCTCGCCTGAGGGCAAAGCCCTCAAACTCCCAAAAGCAATGAGTACATCGTGCAGGTGTGACCGTTGCCTATCCGGCTTCCCTTTCCCTCACGGACGGGACTTCCGACGGCACAGCATGGACACAGCGCCACTCTCCAAGGATTCTAGGGCGTTACCTGCTCCGACTCTGCAAGCAGGGTCTCAATGGATTTAAAAGCATTACAGCACCCCCTGCCCCCTTGAAGGGGGGAGCACACCCAACACAGCCGTCAAGTGAACCTGCTGCGCAGGTGGCTACGCCACACTGGACTGCTCCTTATTGGTGCGCTCTGGGTTGGCTATGCCAAATATGGCGCGGACTATGTCCGTGACATATGTGGCAAGATTTTAAAAAGCAAAGGAGTTGGTATGACTAAAGATATAAAGAAAGTTCTTAAAGAAGGTAGAGAGGCATTGGGAACACTGGTTGAGAAAGCTTCTGGAGATTCGTCAGGTGAGACTGTCATTCGTCGCTTCTTGCTAAATCTGTACAACCCTGAAAATCCACCCGTGGGGTTTGACAAGCTTGACTCAACTAACTTTGAATTATGTGTCAAAGTGATTTGGTTGGATCGCTTATGTGGTAAATAAATCCATCATTATTTTGATAATGGTGGTGATATTTTTGTAGGGCTTTGGAAAATGTAGAATAGTCGTGAAAATGATTGAAGATGGTAAAGCGAGGTTTGAAATGTTGGCTGAACGATTTTTAGATACGTAATTAAATTTTACGTAAAACTTGTAAAGTGAATTTCAATAAGTGTAGATTGACTAATCGCCCATAAAATGGCGAAAATTTAAGGAAATAGGATGTTATATGATTGAGCACAATGACGGTACTTTTACATTAAGTGAGGTGGAATTAACAAGGGCGCTGGGGCAAACCTTGGAGATACGCAGAATGACAGATGAAGAGCGTGTTTTAAGGAATATGAGTGAGGGTGAGTTATGCGTTTTGTATGAAGCCATACAAAATAGCTTGGACGGTATGAATTTTAACCCTGAGACAGGGTGTCAAAGGATTGATTTGGATCATCTAGAGTATTTGAAATTTGTTGAAAAAGAGCTCGATGCTCGATCTAGAGGGGTAAAAAAAGGGTTGGTGGTGGACTGTATATGGCCTGAAAATCTATTCCCCTGATTGCAAATGAGAGAATTTAGAAAAGCTCATGGTTGGGCTTGGGGCTTTGGAAAATGGAGAATAGTCGTGAAAATGATTGAAGATGAAGATGGGACGATTGAGTTCCAGGCAACTAAGAAAAGTAAATGGTTTTGGCGGTGGGGTCTGAAATGGGTGTGTGCCACTCCCCTTGTTTTGGTGCTATTAGTGCTGATTTCCAAACTTGTATCAACCAGCTATCAAACTTACAACGGCTTTGGGGATATGCTTGTGTACACAGGCTTATTATTTGTGGCTGGATGGATGGTGAGTAAGTTTAAGGTGGCTCAGGCTCATCGGACATTTTACAGGTTAACCAAATATGGAATCGAGATTAGAAGTGGTATTACGCATGAAGAGGTCATCACTGTGCCCTGGCAGGCTGTGCGGATGGTGAAGGTCTTTAGAGCTGATCATGACCTCATCTTGAAGCAAGGTCAGGTGCATGTTGAGTGTGCTGGTGATGATTATCCTGAAATCAAGTTTAAGGGCTTGGATAATTGGGGTCAGATTAAAGAAATGGTGTTGGAGAGGATGGTAAACAAACAATAATCTATACATTACATATTTGGTTAACCTGTAAAATGTCCGATGCGCCTGCGCTCTGGAAACTTGATCATAAAGCGGTTCAATGCTGCTTTCGAGTTATGGACAGACATGGTCCATTTCTTTGATGCCTACTCAATAGCCAGATAAAACACTTTCATAGCTGAGTTACCGTTGGCAAACTACACAAAAAAATATTTTTAGATTTCAGCAACAATTTTTCTAAACCCTATGCCGCCAAACGGTGAACTTCGTGCGTTATTTTTTCTCCAGAACCCCTTTGAACAGTCTCAAGCTCATACTGGGTTTGAAGATTCATCCAAAATTCCGCCGTTGTATCAAAAGCAATGCCAAGGCGACATGCAGTATCAGCAGTAACCCCTCTTGCCCCCTTAAGAATAGCCGTAACACGATTAGTAGGCACTCCTAGTGCTTGTGCTAGTGCGTTGGCAGATAGACCCATAGGCTCCATAAAATCATGACTAAGAATATTCCCTGGTGATACAGGCTCTAAAAGCTCGCCTGTCACAACATTAGAAAATGACATATTTGTTATTTCATCCATGCGAATACTCATAACTAACCTCCTTAGTGATAATCCGTAATTTCGACTTCATGTGCATCATCATCGTGCCACTCAAAACAAATACGCCACTGATTATTTATGCGTATACTCCATTGGTTTTGGCGCTTTCCAGAAAGACTCTCCAGCATATTTCCTGGAGGGTTTCGTAAATCATCAATGAGTAATGCCGCATGAATAATTTTCAACTTCTCTCTGGCTCGCTGTTGAATATCTTCAGGCAACCCCTTGGCTCGCTGTCCAATAAAAATAGCGGCAGTTTGCTTATTAGCGAATGACTGAATCACAGGGCAATAGTATTACGTTTTACGTATAATGTCAAGAATCCTGTATATCTAAGTTACTTCAAAACTTTCGCCAAATCTTCAACCCTTGGGTGATTATACCGCATTAACATTTTCATATCTTTATGCCCTGTTATTTTGGCTAGATCATGTATGGGGTACAGCTCAGCCAAGCGACTAGTGGCTTCATGCCGCAAATCATGGAATCTTAGGTCTTTCAGCTCCGCTTGCTTACAAGCCTTAATAAAGGCTTTTCGCGTCGCATAGTCAGATGTGCATAGAACCTGCCCAGAAAATGAACGAGGCAAGCTTTTAAGCACTTTAGTAGCTCTAGATGAGAGTGGCACATCCCTGCTCTCACCATTCTTTGTCATAGGTAGGTGAATACCGCGTTTCTTGAAGTTCACATGCTCCCATCGCATGCCTAAAAGCTCGCTTTTCCTCATAGCCGTTTCAGTCGCAAGTATAACCAATGACTCCAACCATACATTCCCTTGGTTCCTACAAGCCTCAATGAGCCTTTCTTCCTCTCCTTCTTCCAGCCTACGGTTCCGTGAGTTGCGCACTGGAGGCTTTTTAACAAGCTCGACAGGGTTTCCTACTGATTCCATCCCCCATTCGCGCCTAGCGGTATTAAATAAGTGAGATAGTAAGGCTAGGTAACGCACTACAGTCGCAGGCTTTCTATCTGTTCGCAAAAGCATGTCACGGAACCCTGCTATATCCACACTACGCACATTGGCCATCATGCAACTCGCAAACGGCTGCTGTAATAATATCCTGATTCGACCAAGCTCTGGTTGATTACCTTTTTTGTTCACCGTCACTTCTCTAGCATAACGCTCTAGGCATTCTTGGAGTGTTGTACGCTCCGCTTCCGCCCTAGACACAAACACGCCTCGATCCATTTCATTTTCAATGGAACGAGCCCACGTCTGTGCATCAACACGTGTTTCAAAAGTTTTAGTCTGAACTGGATAGCCCCGCCGCCTAATTTTGGCTTGCCATTGGTAAGGGCCTCTATTTTGAATTGTTGCCATTTTTAGAGCCTCTCAGGAGTAACTTTTCAAGCTTAGTGTCCCAAAATTGTCCCAAAAAGTCAATAAATGCAAAGTTTTTGTTTGTATATATAACTCAACAACTGGGACTGAAAATCCCTGTGTCCTTGGTTCGATTCCAAGTCTGGCCACCATTATTATGCTATATATAGCAACGAAAACCGAGCTTTTACGAGCTCGGTTTTTTTTATTCCCCATGCTAACCTAAGAATAATTTAAATACGCACGTTACATTACCACCCAGACGCACTGGTTACGTTCTTTGATTTTTCTTCACACAAAGCTCTGTCTGCTGCCTTCATTAATTCAGGTATATTACCACTATCAGACATTCGGCAAAGACAACCACCACTAAAACCATCGCAACATTATTACCACCATCTGCACAGGGTGGATAAAATTAAATTTCAGAACCTTGCTTACTGAGCACCTCTAAAATATAAACTGCTTAATCCAAGGTCATCTCTACACGCGCCTTCGCTTTGATCAATGACTCATCAATCGTAGGGC
>Ga0316202_10001858_pt1 | contig 15043 bp, 16 predicted proteins | sample 3monrhotite_MG_FD_204934 | JGI IMG/M metagenome (GOLD analysis project Ga0316202, IMG submission 204934) | Microbial mat bacterial communities from mineral coupon in-situ incubated in ocean water Damariscotta River, Maine, United States -... | ecosystem: Environmental > Aquatic > Marine >... | reverse complement strand
TATTCAAGCAATATCAGACCAAAGGTTTAAAGAAAACATCCGTGACTTAGATGATGGCTTGTCAAAAGTCATGGAACTCAGACCTCGTAAGTTTGACTGGAAAGAAGGCAAAGGTGCTGACATAAAAGACGACCGTGGCTTTATTGCTCAAGAGTTTGAAGAGGTTTTTCCAGACCTTGTTGGTGAATGGAAAGACGAAGCACCTGAAGGCGAAGAACCTTACAAAGCCGTAAGCCAAGACTTGATTCCAACCTTAGTCAAAGCAATACAAGAGCAACAAACTTTAATTGAATCACTAACAACCCGCATAGCGGCACTAGAGGAATAAAATCATGGCAGTAACTTGGACAATCTCAACACTAGAACGCAACACTGATGACGGTGTTGTAGTAGCACACTGGCGAGCATCAGACAGCGAAGTAGTGGGCGAAGACACACACACAGGCAGCAGCTACGGCACTTGTGGCTTTACTCCTGACAGCTCTGCTGACGGTTACACAGCCTATGCAGACATTACAGAAGCTCAGGCTATTGGCTGGTGCAAGGACAGCATGGGCGAAGAAGCTGTAACAGCACTTGAAGACTCTATCGCTGCACAGATTGCTGACAGCAAAGCTCCTGCTGTATCTGTAGGAACTCCTTGGTAAATTTTTTAATAACTGACTAACAGAGGGCATCACAATGGGCGAGAAAAAAACAACTCCCATCACGATCAATGACGTTGAATATCAATTTGAAGACCTAAGCGAACAACAACAGGCGATGGTTAATCACTGCGCTGACTTAGACCGAAAAATAAAGTCAACACAGTTTAATTTAGACCAACTGACTGTTGGAAAAGATGCATTTATATCGATGCTAACCGCCAGCCTAGAATCTGAGCAAGAGGCGTAGTGATGGACTTAATCTTAAAAAGTCTTAAATCGAAGACCGTTCAGTTTTCGATTGCCCTGGCCGTGCTAAGTATCCTTCAGGGTTACGTAGGGTTTCTGCCAGTTTCACCTGCAGGCCAGGCTGTTGTTGGCTGCATAATCGCATCATGCGTCACCGTTCTACGCTTTGTCACTGTAAGTCCAATCTCGGAAAAATAACATGCTCGCTGAAATCTCTCTCCTCGTTTCCGGAATTAAGGCGGTGAATGAGACGATTGCTACTCTAAAAGAGGGTAAGGATAACCTAGATGGTCTTAGTGGCGTTTTTGGAAAGTTATCAGAGTCTAAGGACGCTATCGGCAAGATTGATCAGCAGGTTGAGGATGGAGACCATGTGCTTACGCAGGAAGAGGCGCTCAAGCTCGCCTACTGCCGCGAGGAAGTGCGAAAACAAGAGCGCGCACTGAAGCGGGCAACACCCCCGGCTGTGTGGCGTGACATGTTAATGCTAAAGAGCAAGTCTGAGCAGGACGCAAAAGAAAAAATCAGAAAGCAGCAGGCAATTGTTGCTAAGAAAAACCAGCGCACCAAGGCAATTTCAGAGGGCATTGCGTTCTGGGCCGCGCTGATCGTGTTGTCATCCTTTGTTATATACCTTACCGGGCTGTATGAGCAATTTTGATCCTAGAGACCCGGACGACTGGAAGGGTTTAGGCTTTGCTATGTTTCTTGCCCTGTCAATCTACGCCCTACGGCATTTCATGGGCGGTTAAAGGAAAATATTTATGGCGCTTTTAGCCCTTGAACTCCCTGCTGGTATCTACAACCACGGGACAGAGTTAGACTCGTCTGGACGTTGGAGAGATGGCAACTTTATACGCTGGCAGAACGGTTCGGTAAGACCTATTGGCGGGTGGACAACCCGTAAGGCATCCGCTACTGCTGCTGCTCCAAGGGGCGCTGTCGCGTGGAAGGATCACTCGGACGACGCACACATCGCTGTTGGTACCTACAACAAGCTGTACGCTCTAAATCAGGGCTCTACGGTATCGGACATAACGCCGGTAGGGCTAACCGCTGGAAGCGCTGACGCTGACGTGAACTATGGCTTTGGTGGGCAGACCTACGGTAACGATGCCTACGGGACCACCAGGGACAGCACGGTGCCAGAGCACGTAACTACCTGGTCCTTAGATACTTTTGGTCAGTACCTTATTGCTTGCTCGTCGAGTGACGGCAAGATCTATGAGTGGCAACTAGATGGCTCTACGGCGGCGGCGTTACTGAGCAACGCACCGACAGGCAACAAGGCCACTATGGTGACCGATGAGCGCTTTGTGTTTGCCCTGGGGTCAGGCGGCAATCCGCAAAAGATTTCTTGGTCTGACCGTGAAAACAGCAACCTATGGACGCCCGCTACAACCAATCAGGCCGGTGACATAGAGCTGCAAACCACAGGCGAAATAATGTGCGGTGTCCGTGTTAAGGGGTCGTCACTGATACTGACTACGCTGGACGCACACAGTGCGACCTACGCAGGGCCTCCTTTTGTGTATTCTTTCAGCCGCGTCGGAAGCAGCTGCGGCATAGTCTCGCGTCAGGCCGTGGTGGCAGTCGATGAGGGTGCATTTTGGATGGGAACCGCAGGGTTCTTCCAGTTTAACGGCGCCTCTGTCCAAGAGATGAAGTGCGATGTATTGGACTATGTCTTCACTGATATAAACATAGCACAGCGATCTAAGGCCTGTGCAATACACAACTCACAGTTCGGAGAGATTTGGTGGTTTTATCCTTCGGGTGACAGCCAAGAAAACGACCGTTACGTTGTCTATGACTACAAAGAAGGGCACTGGAACATCGGTACGCTATCCCGTACCACTGGTGTTGATTATGGGGCCTTTTTATCTCCGCTATGGTTTGATGCGTCAGGAAACCTCTACAACCACGAGTTTGGTTACACGCACTCGTCTACACCTTACCTAGAGTCTGGTCCTATCTCCTTGGGCGCTGGCGATAACATCGTAAAGGTCAATGAGATTATCCCCGATGAAAAGACGCAGGGGGATTGTACGCTGACATTCAAGTCACGTTTTTATCCTAACGGTGACGAGACCAGTCACGGACCGTTTGCGCTCGGCAACCCCACCGGAGCGCGTTTTCAAGGCCGCCAGGTGCGTATGCGCATTAACGGTAGTGAGTTAAATAACTGGCGAGCAGGCAACATGCGGCTAAATGTAATTGAGGGTGGCCGACGTTGAGCTATCAGATTCCGCAGCCCGTTGGCACTGACTGGAAGTTGTGGGCAAGGCGCCTAGTTGATGCGCTATCCGCAACGCGGTCTCAGTTAGCGTATTACGTGGCAGGTGACTCAGCAGTGAATGATGGTGTTTTATTGTTTGACGCATCGGGTTATCCCGTAATCTCAGCATCAAACGCTTATCGGCAGGTTTTACTTGGAGGGGGCTGCGGCCAGTTCTATGCAACATCGACGCAGACACCAGCTCAGGCGAATACAGGTTATGCGATCAGCTTTGACTCGTCGTCAGCGACTGACGGTCTTGCGATCAATGGATCAGATGCAACAAAGATCGACATCACAGACGCAGGGCTGCTCAACATTAGCGTCACAGCCCAGGCAACAGCATCCAGCAGCTACACCGGATACCTGTGGATCAATGTCAACGGAACCGACGGATACGCTGTAAAAAAAGCAGTCTCAGGAGACGATGTAATAGCCCATACGGCCCTTGTTTCAGTTGCCGCAGGTGACTACATAAAGGTGGTCTACGCGGCCTCTAACACGGGTCTAACGCTGCCTAATACGGCGGCATCATCACCCATCCCAGCGATACCTGCGGTGCAGGTTTCCATCAACCGAATAAAGCAATAAATGAACCTTACTGACGAGCTTAATCGGTGCAGACCGTGGATAGAGGCTGCGCTCGAATATTCGGGTGGAACGCACCTCTTTGAGGACATTGTTGAGGGAATTATTACTGGCAGGATGCAGTTTTGGCCTGCCGATGAGGGGTGTGCGGTGACAGAGATTATTGTGTTTCCTCGAAAGAAGGTGTTCCACATCTTTCTTGCGGGTGGCGAAAAGGGGCAAATCGTCGATATGGATGAGTCGGCTGTTGAGTTCGCAAAGGCACAGGGCTGCACAAGCATGACGATTGCCGGACGTAGGGGTTGGGCAAGGGTACTCAAACAAAAGCGGTGGACAGAGGCGTTCACCACACTCACGAAGGAAATTTAATATGTCAGGTGGAAAAGGCGGCAGCCAAACATCACAGGTAGAGATACCAGCCTACCTAGAGAATGCATCTAAGAAGAGCCTTAACCGGGCAGAGGATACTCAGAACATTGGGTATATGCCTTATATGGGCCCTGACGTGGCCGCGTTCACACAGCCACAACAGCAGGCCATGCAAGCTAATATCGATGCGGCAGCGGCCTTTGGGCTTGTTGATCCAGGTCTCGATGCGATGGCCGGCATGCCGCAAGCGCAGGACTTTAACGGTGTGCAGGGTTATTCGTCATTCCCGATGTACCAGATGGCCGTTGATGACCTAAAGGCATCACGCCCCGGCCAGGTCGCGGCCTATGACGATCTGTACGTTGACCCAATAACCGGGACAGGTGGACACAACAACGGCTACCCTTCTTTTCCAGGGAGCGCGGGAATGTCATACCCCGGTATTGGCTCTATTGGCAACATTCCGGTTGACTATGATCCGTATGCGGGCACTCGGGCTACTCCTTCACTTCCTGAAACGCGGGGCGGTCCAGTGCCTGTCCGCGATCCTATGCCGGAGGGGCCTTTCGCTGTTACTGATCCGATTGGCCTTCCCTATGAAACCTCAATGCATAACGATCTGCGACCTGTAAGCCCGCCAATGCCAAGTCCAGTGATGCAGCAGGCGACTAGCTTTGAACTGCCACCTTCCTTATACACTGCAGCAGGCAACCCAGCAGTGCAGCCAGCTTTAAATCAAGGCCTTGACATGAGCGGCCTGACTGGAAGCATCCCGACGTACAACACCAAAATGAGCGCTAGACCACAGTTGCGCAACTCAAAAAAGAGGTAGTAATAATGGCAAATGGCGGCGCTAGAGGCGTAATGAAAACACAAAATCCAATGATGGGTGGCAACGCGATAATGCCACAGGCCAATACGGTACGCCGTGCGCCAAACATAAACCAGACAGCCGCTGCGGGTATAAACGACTCTATCGCTGGCGCTCGCAGGGAGATGAACTACCGTCCGGGCATGGTTGGTGCTGCGCAGTACGGGCCAAGCGCGACATCGGGTCAGGGCTATCAAGCTGCAGGCTCCAGCGGTCAGGGCTACAACGCTGCGACAAACTTCGGAAGAGGCTTTAATGCAGCGGGCGTAGGCTCACAGGGTTATGAGTCTACTGACACAGGCGCTAGGGGCTTTCAGTCTGGCGACGCAGGCTCAAGCGGTTACGGTGCCGAAGACGCTAACGCGCAAGGTTACAGCTCGGCAAACGCAACGGGTACTGGTTATGGTGCAGAGCGTGTTGGGTCTACGCCACAGGTAGGGGCCAACGATGTCCGCTCTGGATTGCTTGCCGATACCGACCTGTCGTCGTATATGAATCAGTTCGATGACGCGGTAGTAGATAGCACGCTATCCGATCTAGACCGTGCTCGCCAGATACAGGCACAGAACATTGGCGCTAACGCTACAGCGGCAGGGGCCTTCGGCGGTTCCAGGCATGCGCTAAGAGAGGCTGAAAATAACCGCAACTTCTATGACCAAGCGGCCAAGACGGCAGCGTCATTGCGACAGTCTGGGTTTAATAACGCCCAGCAGATGGGCCTTACGGATATCGGCAACACCATGCAGGCTGACCGTGCCAACCAGAGCGCTAACCTGCAAGCGGACAGCCTAACAGCGAACCTATCGCAGCAGGCGGCAATGGCCAATCAGGCTTCGGCTAATCAAGCTGCACAGTTTGGGGCTCAAGCACAAAATCAAGCGAGTCTGGCCAATCAGGCGGCACAAAATCGAGCGTCTGAGTTTAGTGCGGGCGCGCAGAACCAGGTAGGCCTTGCTAATGCAGCCGCAGCTAACCGTGCCTCAGAGTTTGGGTCGTCGGCGTCTAATCAAGCGGCGCTGGCTAATGCGGCTGCAAGCAATCGTGCGTCGGAGTTTGGCGCATCAGCCGATAATGCAGCGGCAATGGCAAGTGCAGCAGCAGCAAACCAAGCGTCACAATTCGGCGCATCTGCGGCCAACCAAGCAGCCCGGCAGGCGGCACAGCAACAACAGCAAGCTAACATGTTTGGCGCACAAGCAAGCAACACGGCGCGACTAGCTAACCAGGCCGCCCTAAACCAAGCAAGTCAGTTTGGTGCACAGGCTCGTAATACAGCGTCTTTAGCCAATCAAGCATCACTTAACCAGGCGCGACAGTTTGGTTCTCAAGCGGCCAACACGGCGGCACTTGCGAACCAAAACGCCTTTAATCAGGCAGGACAGTTCAATGCACAGCAGCGACAAGCAGCGCAGATGGCTAATCAAAACGCCGGTCTTGCCGGGTCACAGCAGCGCCTTGCTGCAGGAAACCAGCTCGGTAACTTAGCAAACCTCGGCTTTGGCATGGGCCAGACTCTGACAGGTAACCTGGCACAAGACGGAGCCATGAAGCAAGGGCTTAACCAGCTACTGATCGACGCGGCTCGCAACCAGTACAACCAGTACCAGAACCAGCCGTTTAAGGACGTTGGTTTGATCTCTGCTGCACTGGGTCAGTCGCCAGTTCCACAAACCACAACGACCAGCAAGCAGCCCGGTCTGTTTGATTACCTAACACTCGGCGCGGGGATGATGTAAATGTACGATCCAAATCAGGACGCTGAAGAGCGTATGCGTAAGCTGGCGATGGAACAGCTAATGGTGAACAACAAGGACATGATGGCCGGAATGGACATGACACCGACCATTCCACAGCCAGAGGTTGCAGTCGCACCCCCAGAGATGCCAGACACTAGCATGATGGACCAGATGCAGTCGGCACTTGCCAACTATCAGGGCATGGCACCGATCAACCCAATTGTTGGCGATGTCACCCGTGGCGGTCAGCCTATACAGGCTATAGGTCCAGAGTTTGTCTCAGGCGCGGGTCTAAACACAGTCGGCCTACTTGACGGTGTCGGCGGGGATGATGACAAAAAGGCCAAAATGGCTGAGATGATAATGAAGATGATGGGAGGCTAGAAATGACACCAGAAGAGATGCAGGCAGAGATGGATCGATTAAAGGGCTTGAGCGTTTTCCCACAGGCTATGACCCAAGATGCGATGCAGGCAGAGATGGAGCGCCTGAAGGGCTCGGGCGCTTTTCCCCAGGCACCACAGCAGCAGGCTGCACAGCCGCCACAGGGGCTATTGGCTCGCATGGGCGCAGGTATTCAGAACTTCCGCAACGACCCTGAGAAGATGGCGCGCTTACAGATGGGCCTAAACTCGATGCGATTAAACCCTGACCAGGGCATAGCGGCATCTGCGGCGCAGACCATACAGACAGCGCAAGAAGATCGCAGAGTGCAGAGTCGGGCTAATGCGACAATCAGTGCACTCCAACAAGCAGCAGCAACAGACCCATTAGCTAAAGCAGCTTTGGATGCGATCAAGGCAAATCCAACAGCATATCTAGAGATATTTAACGCCTACGCAAAAGAAAAGATCAAAGGCAGGAAGTCTGTTTCGCAGATTTCTGGTGAAAATTTAAACGCATTGCCTGGTGGCGGGGTTTATGACCCTAGTGCAATGTACAACGTCACAGATGGCCCGGATGGCAGGAGTATAAGCAGGATTGGTGGTGCGCCAAGCACAGTCGTAAATATGGGGACAAAGGCAGAGGGTAAATTTCTTGAGGGATACTATGGCAACCAATTAGCCCTTATTAAAAGTGATTTTGAGGGCGGTGAGGGTGCTACGCAGACACTGGAGACTGTAACCGCACTACAGCTACTGTCCCCAGCAATAGACAAAGGCGTCTTACCTAACGCACTCAAAAAATATGTCCCGGAGGGCATCAGCAGCCCGCTAGACGCATACAACAGCCAATTAGTTGCTTTGGTGCCTGCGTTAAGAGTTCCCGGCTCGGGCACACAAACAGACCGCGATGCCGAGCAAATCCTTAGCCGTGCTGGCTCTGTTTCTGCGAGCCTAGAGACCAGACAAATAGCGCATAGCGCACTAAGAAAAATGGCGCAGCGTAAGTATGATCTTTCTGTACTGGCGAATCAATTTTTCCAGCTTGGTGCACCATCTGAAACGCAGCGTCAGCAGTATTTTGTGGACCGGCAAAAAATACTTAACCGACCCATTATGACCGAGAAGCAACGCGCACTGATAGAGCAGCTTGACCGGACCGGCCAAGTAACTTTCGACGATGGGTCTTCAGTTAGGGAAATAAATTAATGAAAAAGTATGAAGTGACCAAAGATGGCCGTAGCGTAATCATCGACGCTAACAGTCCTGAAGAGGCGCACCAAAAGGCTAATGCGGGTGGTTTTGGTCGCGCCTTTTCACAGGGGTTGACTGACTACACTGCCGATGAGGCAGAGGCCTTTGTCTTTAGCAATCTGCCGGATTCAGTTACCGGCAACTCGCAGACCTATCAACAGGCTCGTGATGAAATTAGAAACAACTTAAACATTTATAAGCAAGTCAATCCAGGCAAAGCCTTTACTGCCGAGATGCTGGGCGCGCTAACGCAGGGCATTATTACAGCCTTTGCCTCGCGCAACCCACGGGCAGTTATTGAATCGCCAATGAAAGCCTTTCAACGCAATGCACTTCAGGGTGCTAGAGCGGGTTTAGGCGAATCTGAAGCCGACCTAATGGAGGGTGATGTTGCAGGTGCCGCTACAGATACTGCCAAGGGCGCAATATACGGAGGTGTCATTGGCCGCGGATTTGAAAAAGCTATAGATGCAGTTGGACCGACAGTTTCTCGCTATGGAACTGAGTTATTTGGGAACTTTACCCGAAAGGGCAATGCCATTAAAAAGCTATCTGAGCAGCTTAACATTTCACAGGGCGCTGCCAACATCATATACACCATGATTGCCCAGGGTATGGACCTCCGGCAAATGACCGCTAACTTGCGCAGGGCTGGCGATCAGGGAATGATCATCGATGCAGACAAGTCGATTGCACAGCTAGGTGACGCGATACAGGCATCGGGCACACCCAACGCAGGTAGGATAATTGGCGATGCCGCTGAGACCAGGGCTGCTAGCCAAGCAGACGAGCTAAGACCGACTATGGATGAGGTATTAGGCGAGCCACCAGAGGGCATGCAGACCGCAGTTGATGCTGTGGCTTCTCGCACGGCAGGTGGCAGAGAAAAGGCCTACAACGAAGCCTACGCGCAGCCGATTGACTATGCATCAGGCGCGGGTATTAGAATTGAGAGCATAATAGACGATCTAGCCCGTAATGCTCCGCGTGAGTTTAGAGCGGCCATACAAAGCGCAAACTTAAATATGGCGGCTGACGGCAAAAAGAATATGCAGTTTCTTGCTGAAGAGTTAGCTGACGGCACGTTTAAGATAAAGCAGATGCCTAACATGATTCAGTTGGATTATCTGAAACAGGCGCTGCAAGCAACATATGATCGCACTGGCGACATCGGGTATAAAAAGTTTTCTGAGCAGTTAAGGGACGCTGGTGTTGAGGCCGTACCAAAATACGGAAAGGCATTGCAGCTTGGTCAGGCAAAGATTGTAGAAACCGAAGTCATGCAAATGGGCGCTAAGTTCTTACAGGACAATGTAAAGCTAGACCAGTTAAAAAATGCAGTCAAAAATGCATCAGATGTTGAGATGGACGCACTTAGGCTGGGGGCGCGCAATCAGATCGAAGAGATTCTTGATCAAACGCGCAAAAATATCGGTTCAGTAGGAGATGACAAGGCAGGCGCAACCGCCGAGGAATCTCGCAAATTACTGCGCATCTTGTCCTCTGACTCAAGCAGAAACAAACTGCGATTAATACTTGGCGATGCGGAAGCACAGACGTTATTCACAAAACTAGACGAGGTTCAGTCGGGCCTGCAGTTGCTTAATAGTCTCGGCGCTAACTCAGCAACCGCCATGCGTATTCAGCTAAAGGGTATGCTCGATGATCTTATGAGTCCCGGCATTTTGGGCACCGTTGCACGAGGCGACGTACAGCTCGCACCAAAACAAATCATCCAAGCGATAACGCAGCAAACGCCAGAGGCTATTGCCGGAAGAACGGATGACGTTCTCTCAGAGGTTGCAACTGTATTGACGCAGGCGCGAGGCAAAGAGGCAGAGGCTGCATTGCAGTTGCTGGATAGGGCGCGGCAAGGAGCCAAACTGTCAACGCCCCAGGCTGCATTTATCAGCAAGACCTATGAAACCATCAAGTCCGGCGCTGCTCGCGGTATTACGCAAGGTGCTAGACAGCAGGTCATTGAGTCTGACCCCTTAGAAGCACTCTACAACTAATTACTCCCTAATCACTGCACCGCCTTAACTGGCGGTTTTTCTCGTGGAAAAAATAAATATGGAACTGAAAAAACTGACAGAAGATGACATTAAGTCGATAGCAGCGGATGCGGTGGATAACGCAGAGGATTTTGTTAACTCTGAGATTGTCGAGGGCCGGCTTAAAGCGCAGCGCTATTACGATGGCCAGGTTGATATCGGTGAGGAAGAGGGCAGGAGCCGGGTAGTATCGACCAAGATACGCGACAAGATTCGTGCGATTAAGCCGAGCCTAATGCGTGTGTTCCTATCGACTGACAAGCCCGTTGAGTTTGCCCCGATGGGTCCAGAAGATAGCCAGTTTGCAGAACAGGCCACTAAGTATGTGAACTACAAGTTCAATACGCTGGGTGGCTACCAGGTTTTGTCCGATGTGTTTAGCGACTCATTGCTAAAGAAGTGTGGTGTCGTCAAGTGCTACTGGAACGTGGAGAAGAAAAGCGAGACCTACGACCACCAAGATCTACCCCCAGAAGAGTTTAGCCTGATCGTAAATGATCCCCGCGTCGAGGTCATTGAGCACTCTGAAAACATCGAGATGGTGATCGACGAGATGGGCATGGAGATGGAGCGCATCACGCACGATGTGAAGGTCTCTCTGACAGAAGAGTACGGTGACTTGGTCATTGAGAGCCTGCCGCCGGAAGAGTTCTTTATCTCGTCTGAGGCAACCAACCTAGAAGATGCCTACGCGGTGGTGCACAAGCGCGAGGTCCGTGTAGGTGATCTGGTGGCGATGGGCTACGACTTTGACGTTGTCTCTGAGTTGACTGGGCACGATACCGATAACTTCCAAGACGAAGAAAAGTTCGAGCGTCAGAACTTCAGCTTTGACGATGACGAGCAGGTGCTTGATCCGTCAATGCGGATGGTCATTGTGTCAGAGGTCTATATGAAGATTGACGTTGATGGCACTGGCGTACCATCGATGCACAAGATTTTACTGGGCGGCGGTAGCGATGAACTGCTCGACTACGAGCCCTGGGGTGACGTTCCGTTTGCCATGTTTCAACATGATCCAGAGCCACATTCATGGGTCGGAAACTCGCTTGCAGATATACTCTTTTCGGAGCAGGACGCAGCAACAGCAATGCTCCGAGGTGTCCTTGATAACGTGGCACTAACCAACAATCCTCGCACCGAGCTGGTCGAGGGCATGGTCAACATTGATGACTTCCTAAACAACGAGATCGGCGGCGTGGTCAGGGTTAAGGCAGGAGGCTCTGTAACGCCCCTGACGGTCCCCTTTGTCGCCGGGCAGACACTGTCCGCAGTTGAGTATTTCGACGCTCAGATCGATCAAAAGACAGGTGTATCGGCGGCCTCATCTGGCCTCGACCCTAACGCACTCCAGAACACGACAGCGACGGCTGTTAATGCCACGGTCCAGGGCGCTGCCTCTCAGATTGAGGTCATGGCGCGTAACTTGGCAGAGGGCGGTGTCACTCAGCTATTTAAGTTAATGCTCAAGCTGACCATTGAGAACTGTGACAAGGTCGAGATGATGGCCATCGCAGGCAACGACTACATGCCCGTTGATCCTCGCTCTTGGAACAAGGAAATGGACGTGACCTGTAACGTCGGTCTTGGCACTGGCAGAGAGGGCGAGCGTCTTGCGGCACTCCAGCAGGCCCTTGATATGCAGGTGCAGATATTCACCAACTACGGTGTTGGCAACGGCCTTGTAGGCATGACCGAAATCAGAAACACCCTGGCCGATATGTTGGCCCTGGGCGGCCTGAGAAACATTGACAGATACTTCAAGCCAATGAGCACCGACCAGGAAATGATGATGCAAGAGCAGGCGCAACAGCAGCAAGGTGAGCAGCCAATGGACCAGGCAACGGCCTATCTGCAGGCAGAGCAGCTAAAGGCACAGGCTAAGTCGCAGACAGACATGGCTAAGTTGCAGATTGACGCACAGAAGGCTATCGCTCAGGACGACAGAGAGCGCGATCAGATGGACCAAGACCTACTGGTTAAGGCAGCAGAGATTCTCGGCAAGTACCAGACCAATGTCGATGTTGCTGGCGTGAAACAAGCCCAGGCACTTCCCAGATATCCCCAAGACACCCCGGTACAAGCAGTCACCGGCGGTAGATTTTGAACAATAAAGAAAAGGCTCAGAGATACACCCGCCTAGCGGCTGATGATGTATTTCTAGAGCTTCTACAAGATGTCAGAGATGACGCAGTTAGCGTCTTTCTGGAGCAGTCTCGTGATGACGAGGCGATTCACCGGGCGCGCAATCTGATTGATGCGCTCAACACAATCGAGACCAAGATCAACTCCATTAAGATGGCCGATCTTGTCGATGACAAAAGGAAATCAGCACCGTGGAAACGACTGAAAACATGATGGACGGCAGCATCGAATCTGCCGCAGAAGCACTTCTCCAGCCAACCGAAATCGAAGAAACAGAAGCCGAGGAGGAGCAGGTAGCGCCTGCCGAACCTGAAGCCGAAGAGACTGAGGTAGAGGAGCACGAAGAAGAGCACGAAGAACATCACGAAGAAGATGACGACATAACCGAGGACACAGACGACACAGAAGACGATGCCGCTTCTGAGACCCAGGCTTTCACTGTCAAGATTGACGGTGAGGAAAAGTCTGTAAGTCTCGATGAGCTCAAGCAAGGTTATTCAGGTCAGAAGTTTGTCCAAAAAGGGATGCAAGAAAACGCCCAGGCGCGAAAGCAGACTGAGGAAGTTTATAACGCCCTTTTAGAATCTCGTCAGCAAGTTGCTGAGCTATACAACCGACTACAAGATGGCGGCGTAACTCGCCAGCCTGTCAAGCCAGACATCGCTTTGTTAGACACCGATCCAATCGGGTATGTCGAGCAAAATGCGCGGTACGAGCAAGGCATGGCGGCCTACCAAAATGAGATGGCGCAATTCCAACAGGTCCAAAACGACCAGCTACACGCGCAGAACTTAGCCCTTGAGGCTCATCGCAACCAAGAGATGTCCAAGCTCCTAGAGATCATGCCAGACCTCAAAGACCCGTCTAAGGGGAAGGCTATGAAGGAGCAGATTCTCTCTGCTGGCAATGAGTACGGCTATTCGCCTGAAGAAATATCAGCGATTGTCGATCACCGGGCTATCCGAGTTCTGGAAGATGCTAGAAAGTATCGAGAGATCGTAGCAGGCAAGTCTAAGGCCGTGGAAAAGGCGACTCAGAAAAAGAGAACGCAACCACTAAAAGCCGGTAGTAAAAAGGCCAGTTCCTCGCAGAAAGAGCTTCGGAACAAGCAAAGCCGACTGAAAAAATCAGGCTCAATTGACGACGCAGTAGCGTTGATATTGGGCAACTAAACTAAGACTTGAGGTAATTTAAAATGGCACAGCCAAGCAATACTTTTGACAGCTATGATGGGGCTAATTCCATCCGCGAAGACCTCTCTGGTGTTATTGAATCAGTGAGCCCAGAAGAGACTCCTTTTTACTCAGCATGTAAGAAGACCAAAGCAACCAACACCTTCCACGAGCATCAGACAGATGCGCTGCGCGCTGCGGGTGCTAACGCCCATATCGAAGGCGACGCTACTGCGGCAGAAGCTCGCACAGCAACTACCCGCCTGGGTAACTACACGCAAATCTTTAAGAACGCGGTTGTAGTTCCTGACACAGACGCTGGTCTGAACAAGGCAGGAAAGGCTTCAGAAATGGCCTACCAAGTCATTAAGGTCGCTAAGGAACAGAAGCTCGATATAGAATTAAGCCTGTTCGCTAACAACGCTAAGGTAGCTGGTAACGCCACTACTGCTCGTGAGTTAGCCGGTGTTCCAACTTGGATGACTACTAACGACAGCTTTGCCTCTGGCAACAGCGGCGCTGCTCCTACTGGTGACGGTTCTGACGCTCGTACCGATGACGGCACTCCTCGTGCTCTGACTCAGGCGATGTTTGACGACACCATGGAGAGCATCTGGACAGCCGGTGGCTCACCTGACACTGTCTACCTGTCTCCTTTCCAGATGAACGTAGCCCTGGGCTTTACTGGTAACAACAACCAGCGTTCAACTGTACAGGCCGGTGACAGCAAGGTCATTAAGTCACTTGACGTTTATGTTACGCCTTGGGGCACGGTTGAGTTCCAGCCAAGCCGCTTGATCCGTGGCCGTGACGTGTTTATCTGCCAGAACGATATGTGGAATGTTGCAGTTCTGCGTCCAACTAAGAATGTTGAGTTGGCTAAGAACGGCGATAACACCACTCGTCAGGTAGTAACAGAACTGACTCTTGTTTCTAAGAACGAAGCAGCGTCAGGCATTATCTGTGACTTGACTACCTCGTAAGAGTAAGCAGTAAAACGAAGGCATCCTCTGTGCACGGGGGATGCCTTTTTTTATGGAGTTTTTATGGCAAAGCCAGCAACGGGTAAGGCTAGGGTAAAGGTCACCGCAAGCGGTAAAAAGGTGTCGTATGGCCAGGCCGGTAAAGCAAAGTCTGGGGGCGCTCGCGTCAAGCCAGGCACCAGCAAGGGTGACAGCTACTGTGCTCGATCACTGGGCATCAAAAAGGGTCTGTCAAAGAAAAAGCAGAACGATCCCAACACGCCGAATAATTTATCTCGCAAACGCTGGAAGTGCAGCGGGGCGAAAAGCAAAAGGAA
>Ga0316202_10001857_pt1 | contig 15051 bp, 11 predicted proteins | sample 3monrhotite_MG_FD_204934 | JGI IMG/M metagenome (GOLD analysis project Ga0316202, IMG submission 204934) | Microbial mat bacterial communities from mineral coupon in-situ incubated in ocean water Damariscotta River, Maine, United States -... | ecosystem: Environmental > Aquatic > Marine >... | reverse complement strand
TAGAGCAACTGTTTTCTCTTCCAGGCATGGGACTGCTGTTTTTTGAAGCGGTACTATCGCGTGATTATCCACTGGTCATGGGCATCACCGTCATTGGTGCGGTATTAACCCTCTTTGGTAACCTTATCGCTGATCTGTCATATGCCTGGGTAGATCCACGCATACGTAACGGAGGACGCTGATGCTCACACTTATGCATCGATTCCCTCTCATGATGATTGGTGGCCTGGTGGTCATCACTATTGCACTGCTAGCTATATTAGCACCCTGGATTGCACCATACGATCCGAATGATATTGATGTGAACGTCATTCTCATGCCACCATCATGGCAACACTGGTGTGGTACCGACACATTAGGCCGTGATATTTTCTCACGCATGCTATTTGGTGCCAGAGTTTCACTGGCTGTTGGTTTTATTGCTGTTGGCATTTCGCTTGTGTTAGGCCTCATATTAGGAGCTGTGGCTGGTTATTTTGGCGGGCATATTGATGCATTGCTGATGCGCGTGACTGATATGGTGCTCTGTTTTCCTACCTTCTTCCTTATATTGGCAGTGATCGCATTTTTGGAACCTTCGATCTGGAATATCATGATTGTTATTGGTTTAACATCATGGATGGGCATCGCACGTTTGGTCAGGGCTGAATTTTTGAGCCTCACGCAGCGTGAATTTATACTCTCTGCACAAAGCTTGGGGGTATCACCTGTTCGCATGATGTGGCGCTATCTGCTTCCCAACGCCATGGGCCCTGTACTGGTCTCAGCGATTCTCGGCATTGCAGGAGCAGTACTGGTTGAGTCTGGTTTGTCATTCTTAGGCTTGGGAGTGCAACCCCCTGATGCATCCTGGGGAAATATTTTAACCGAAGGGAAAGATAATATTCAGATTGCATGGTGGCTATCTGCTTTTCCCGGCATGGCAATTCTCATTACGGTACTCGGCTATAACTTGCTTGGAGAAGGATTGCGAGATTACTTCGATCCGAAGTTGAATCACTAATGCATTCAGACACCTACTACATGAACAAAGCACTGCAAGCCGCTGAAAATGCGGCCAAACTTGGAGAAGTACCAGTCGGGGCGCTGCTACTTCTTCCAGATGGACGGGAGATCATTGAACACAATGCACCGATCAGCCAGCATGATAGCTCTGCACATGCTGAAATGCGGGCTATTCGAAGCGCTTGCGAAGCAATAGAAAATTATCGACTACTTGGCAGTACCCTCTACGTGACGCTTGAACCATGCAGTATGTGTGCCGGTGCGATCATTCACGCCAGAATAGCACGTGTTGTCTATGGTGCGGCGGATAACAAGACAGGAGCCGTTGAATCGCTCTATCAACTACTGTCAGATCAGCGTTTAAACCATCAACCCAAGGTCAGCAGTGGCGTGTTGGCTGATGCATCAAGCGCCCTACTCAAACAGTTTTTTAAAGCCAGACGTAAAGCCCGCAAACTGCCTTAGCTTTACCAACACCCATACCACGCGCCTTTCACAAACAGACGCTTTTCAATGCATCTCCCTATCCATCTCACCGCTGCGTAGCTTGGCCAAATACTCTTTAAGGGCTGTCGCCACCTTGCCTTGCAACAGATAGAGAGCCAGGAAATTAGGAAAGGCCATTGATAACAACAACAGATCAGAGAAATCCAGAATATTCCCGGCACTGACCAGTGATGCCAGCACGATAAACATCAAAAATATAATGCGATACAGCATCGAAAACTGTTCACCGAATACATAGGTCCAGCAACGCTCACCATAATAGGACCATGAGATCATCGTACTGTAAGCAAACAGCACCACCGATATCGATAATATGATTGGAAACCAGGAGATCACTGAACCAAAAGCCACGGCAGTTAATGCTGCACCTTTACTGGCTTCAACCAGTGCATGGTGTTCCGGTGCATTGTAGACGCCGGTTAAAATAATCACCAAGGCAGTCATGGTACAGATGATCACTGTATCGATAAACGGCTCATAGAGTGCAACAAAACCCTGACGAACCGGGTATTTCACCATTGCTGCGGAATGTGCAATAGCAGCTGAACCGATACCGGCTTCACTGGAAAAAGCCGCCCGTTTAAACCCTTGCACCAGCACCCCGATCAAACCACCCGCCACAGCTGTTGGTGCAAATGCTTCAGTTACAATCAAGATCAATGCATCTGGTACTGCTGAGGCATAGGTAAAGATAATCCACAAACAGGCACTCAGGTAAATAAACACCATGGTTGGTACAATCGCTTCTGCTGTATGCGCAATACGCTTAATACCACCGATGATTACCAGTCCCACGGCACCAGCCATGAGCACACCGAACACCCAAGGGTAATCATGAAAGAAACTCAACTCATTTTGGACGGCTCCCAAGGCTTGTGACACCTGAAAAGCATTACCCCCCCCTAGAGAACCACCCACACATAAAACAGCAAACAGTACAGCCAGGACCTTACCTGTACCGGCCATGCCTTTTTCGGCAAATCCGCGCGACAGATATTCCATCGCACCACCCATGACCCGGCCATCCGGTCTAAATTCACGATACATTTGAGCCAGCGTGACTTCAGTAAACTTGGCTGTCATGCCAAAGAAACCAGCCACAATCATCCAGAATGTTGCTCCCGGGCCACCGATGCTTATCGCGATAGCCACACCAGCAATATTCCCTAATCCTACCGTCGCAGACAGAGCTGTGGTTAAAGCCTGAAAAGGTGTAACTTCACCCTTATCTTCAGGTGACTGATATTTACCACGAATCACCTGAATAGCGTGACCCATCATGCGCACATTAATAAAACCAAAACGACAGGTGAGATAGACCGCACCAACAATCAACCAGGCCACAATAAATGGCATATTACCGTCACCGGGCATCACATCAAAAAACACCACACTGGCCAAATAGCCATTCACCACACCGAAAAACGCATCAATCCCAGGGGCGCCTTCCGGTTGCGCAAAAGCCAGCGTTGCAGGAAGCAATAACAACAGCAATCCGAACACACTAAAACACTTTCTCATTCTCTCTCCCCCTGTAAATCACTCGTTCCATGCAAACAGTTAGACAAACACCAAGCTATTCACCGTCTTCGAAAAACCAGCGCACTTCTGACAGATCATCCCTGATCGGTGCTGCAGGCAAATTGCGTGCAACTTCCGGACCGTATGCTTTACCATACAGACGCGAATCCAACAGAGCCATCACACCGCGATCATTCATCGAGCGGATCAAACGGCCCGTACCCTGCCTCAGCACCGCGATCGCTTCTGGTAACTGGATATCACTGAAGCCTCGCCCACCTGCTTCTTCACATTTCCTGATACGGGCTTTCAACAGTGGATCATTGGGTGGTGTGAATGGCATTTTATCAATAATGACCAGGCTCAATGCTTCACCGGGCACATCCACCCCCTCCCAGAAACTACGGGTGCCACACAGTACGGAATGGGTATCCTCACGGAAGGTTTCGAGAATGGCATCGCGGCTGCCACTTTCACCCTGCACCAATACATTCCATGGTAAACGGTTGCTCAACTCAGGACCAACCCGATTCAACATCTTCCACGATGTGAACAGTACAAACGCACGGCCATGTGAGGCACGGATCAAGGTTTCGATCTCATTGATCATCGCTTCAATACCCTCCTCAGAAAAAGGGTCAGGCATGTGGCGTGGCAGATATATCATCGCCTGTTTGGCGTAATCAAATGGGGATGGATGAAACACTTCCACTACATCCTTCAAACCCAGCCGATCTTTTGCATAATCAAAGCGCTCAGATACACGCAATGTGGCCGATGACAATACAAAAGCAGCTTTTCTATCCCACAGATGTTCACGCAATACCGGCCCGGTCTCAACCGGTGCTACTGTATGTTTACGCATATCCCCTTCACCATCACTCCAGCCGACAAAACCATCGGCAGGCTGCATCACCATATCAATTTCCTGGGCGATTTGATCGGCCCGGTCAGCCAGCTTGGCAAAATCTTCACTACGCTCGCGCCGTGACTCTGCCAATACAACCATATCAGCCCAGGCATGCTCAAGCTCATCTAAGGGAGTTTTAAGGTAAGCATCAAGCACCGTCTTACCATCGGCTGTAACATCTCGTTTGAGGGCAGGTTCATCTCCCACCTGATCCAGCAATGCCTGCATATCATTCAGCCACTGAATAAACTTCATACGCGTGAGCTGAATCCCAAAATGCTGGCAAGCCAGATCAGGCAATGCATGCGCTTCATCCAGCACATAGGCATCGAAATCAGGTAAAAGCTCACCAAAATCACCCGCTTTAAGAGAGGCATCCGCCAGTAATAGACTATGATTGGTCACCACAATATCTGCAGATTGTGCTTTTTGACGTGCTTTCATGAGTGGGCAATGTTCAAAGTCACCACATTGAGAGCCCAAACACTGATCAGCTGTTGCCGTCACCATCTGCCCGATGCCCTTGGCAAACACATCAAAGGGTAAAGCTGCCAAATCACCATCTTTACTCTTTTGTGACCACTCCAGCACAGCCAGCATAGACTTTTTGGCCCATATCTCTAATTGAGGAGAGGCGATAGAACGACTCATACGTTGCGGACACAAGTAGTTACTACGCCCTTTTAACAACGCCACGCGTCGTTTGGCACCAAGCACCTTCTGCACGGTCGGTAGATCACGATGCACCAATTGATCCTGAAGCGCACGGGTATGGGTGGAGATGAGGATTTTTTTCGTAGAACGCAGCGCCGGAATCAAATAGGCCAGTGTTTTACCAGTACCTGTTTCTGCTTCTGCCAACAGCACATCGCTAGCCTCAAAGGCAGCGGCAATCTCTTCCGACAGTTTTATCTGCTCATCTCTACGCGAATAACCGGGCAGATCCGTTGCTAGCGGTGAACCATCAGAGAAATCACGTCGAACCTGCTCAATAAGCTTCATCATTGGTTGATGGGCAAGGGATGCAGACAGGCAACGGCATGGCCGTTATCCTGAACATGCAGGGTACCATCAAAACTGACACACGCTTGGGTGGCAAACGGACAACGGGGTTGATACGCGCAACCGGAATCAGCAGTGGCCTCCGTTGTCTCATTGGCATCAATATCTATGGATTGGCGCTCATCCGGATGCGCAATCGGCCGCGCAGCTAACAAGGCGCGCGTATAGGGGTGCTGCGCGTGTGCAAACAGATCAGCCGCACTGCCTTGTTCAACAATGCGGCCGGCAAACATCACTGCAACACGATCCGAGATATGACGTATCACAGACAGATCATGCGAAATAAACAGATAGGCCAAACCTTTCACACGTTGAATATCTTTTAACAAATTAAGTATTTGTGCCTGAACAGATACATCCAGAGCCGACACAGGTTCATCCAACACCAACACCTTTGGTTCCACAATCAGCGCACGTGCAATGCCGATGCGTTGACGCTGACCACCTGAGAATTGATGCGGATATCTGTCCATACCTGATGCATCCAGACCACACAGCTGCAATGTTTCTGCAACCTTCTCACGACGTTGCTCTCGAGAAAGTTCTGGCTGATGCACCCGCAGGCCTTCTGCCACGGTCTGCCATATCTTCATGCGTGGGTTCAAGCTGGCAAAGGGATCCTGAAACACCATCTGGATATGACAGCGACGATCTCTCAGCGCCTTTCCAGACAGGGGTGAAACATCATCAGCTCCCCAAAACACGCTGCCCGAATCACTCTTTAGCAGGCGCATGGCCAAACGCGCAGTTGTTGATTTACCACTTCCTGACTCACCGACTATAGCCAGTGTTTCTCCAGCCTTGAGTTGAAATGAAACATCATTGACGGCCCATTTTGCTTTGCCAATAGAACGGAACATACCACCGGCTGCAAAGGTTTTATTTAATGATTGAACTTCAAGCACACTCATGACTCATCACCCTCAGGCTTTGCACTGACATGCAGACAGCGTGCAATATGACTGCCATCTTGCCAAACATTGGCCATCAGAGCGCCCTGCGTACAATCGTCTTGTGCCAACGGGCAACGATCTGCAAAGTGACACCCTTGCGGCCATTGGCCGGGTTGAGGCACCTGCCCACCAATCACGGGGAGTGCATGCCCTACTTCGGAGATTTCAGGTCTACACCCCATTAAAGCACGGGTATATGGATGCGCCGGTTGATTAAAAATTTCGCTGACTGAGCCTGATTCAACAACCTGGCCAGCATACATCACAGCCACATCATCACACATTTCAGCCACTAGGCCGAAATCATGGGTCACCAATAACAGACCAAGATTACGTTTTTTCTGCAGATTCAATAACAGGGCAATAATGCGTTTCTGCACAGATACATCAAGTGCTGTTGTCGGTTCATCAGCAATAATATAATCAGGATCTGCCGCCATCGCCATGGCAATAAGCACACGCTGGCGCATGCCTCCGGAGAGAGCATCTGGATATTGTTTCAATATCTGCTGCGCATCCTGCATGCCTACATCACTCAACAGGAGTTCAGCACGTGCCGTGGCCTGTTTCTGATCAAGGTCAAGATGCAATCGAATCACTTCGGTAATTTGACTGCCAATTGAAAAGACAGGATTAAGTGCGGTCATGGGCTCCTGAAATACCATGGCAATTCGACCACCACGCATACGGCGCAGTGTCTCATCACTCATCTCAAAGAGACTTTCACCATCAAGTAAAATATCACCACTGCTTTTTCGAACACCCTGATGTTCACCCAAACGCAGAATCGATTGGGCTGTTAACGACTTACCGCAGCCGGACTCTCCCACCAGGCCCAGCACGCGCCCGGCTTGAAGTGTGAGTGAGAGTGACGAAACCGCCTCAACAGACTCGCCTTGTATGGTAACAGATAATGATAAATCACGAATTTCAAGCATGGCGGAAGTGTGACGCAAGCGTGCTGCTGTTGCCAGAATCTTTATGAAGGCAAGGTGCAATATGAAAAGAGTCATTTAAGTTGCAGTGCATTTCTCTTTCACCCCAACACCGCTGATATTGTTCATATGACGCTGAAGCGAAACTCATGACCTCAATACAGTAAAATCAACAAGTGCCATACAGCTCATGATGTACTCAGTTGCTTTGGCTCTTCACTTCATGATGTTCATCTTCACTGTAAAGCTGATCAATATTTAAAGGTTTATCAGCATGCTTATGTTCATCAGGGGCTTGCTGTAACCATCGCATGGCCTCTTCACGATTTCTGACCACCCCCTGACCATTGAGATACATCACCCCAAGATTATGTTGTGCCTGAGTATGTCCCTGTAGTGCTGCAGCTTTCCACCATTTCACCGCTTTGAATTCATTTTTAAATTTGATATTAGTGGCATAAATCAACCCTAACGCATACTGGGCTTCTGCTAAACCTTTATTGGCTGCATGCTTGAACCACTTCACGGCAGCTTTTTCTTTGAATCTGTTACTGCGTGTTTCATACAACATCAGGGCCAAAGATAGTTGCGCCTTTGGCAGCCCCTGCTTCGCGGCTTGTCTAAGCAGAGCAACTGCTTTTGATTCATTTTTAGCCACCCCGCGTCCTTCATAGTACATCAGACCGAGCATCAACTGATCATGCGCATTACCTTCTTTCGCTGCCAGTGCATATTGTTGAAAAACAGTTGGAGCAGGTTGATTTCTGCTTTGCACTGCGACTTCATTATCAGCCTTCACAGCAGCAACAGGTTCAAGCTCATTCAATGGTAATATTGTGGGTTTTTGATCCCATAGTTCAGATGTTAATCGCGGCGAAGACAACGGGATCGTTTTTTCATTGAGCGCTTGCTGCACAACATGAACAGAAGGCTCCAAATGGTTTTTATGACTGGGCACTGCACGCCTTTCCTGCTCTGAATGCAACACTGTAGTGTTGTTAAGTTCATGCAAGCGCCGTTGATAGGTTTCAGCATGGGCAATAAGTGTATGTTGTTGATGATATGTAATCATTAGCTCTAATGCCTGACGATTATTCGGATCAATTTTTAATGCACTACTGAGATAACGTTTTGCATTTAAAGGCTGATGCTTCATATAATACTGAGCCACTTTCAGATGCCATAAAACATTGTCAGGCTCTAAACGTATTGCACGCTGGTACGCAACCAGCGCATCTCTGGAGTTTAACTTTTCAGACACCCTGCCCCAGCCCGTTAATGCCAGAAGATGTTTTTTATCTACAAACAGAACCGTCTGATATCGTTTAGTAGCCAGTCGCAGATCTCCGCGCTTTTCTGCGGCCATAGCCAACAGATAACGGGCTGTAACATGATTGAAGTTCTGTTTAATCACTTTCGACAGGAGAGTTTCCGCCTTCATCCACTCTTTATCCTGCATGCTTTTTCGGGCATATTTCATATATTGATCAACAAGTTTCTGTTCTTGTTGTATGGCAGTATCTTTATGCGGAATCACCGCTTTTTGAATGCTGATGCGTTGAACCGGTTTTTTGACCGATTGATGTTCGGAAATCAACAGAGGCTTATTATCACGCCCTGATGACGCGAGCATATCCAACCGTTTCTGAAACGGTTTAGCATGCGCAGCAAAAGCAAATCTCTCATGATATTCAACCATGAGTTGCAGTGCCTGGCGATGATTTGGACTAATTGCTAATGCGCTTTTTAAATGGCGCTCAGCGTTGATTGATCTGTTTTTCATATAAAACTGGGCAAGCTTCACATGCCATAATGCATTATTCGGTTCCAATGTTACAAGCCGCTTATATGCAGTCAGCACATCACTACTTTTTAACTTCTCTAAGGCCCGTGCCCACCCCTTTACCGCTAACAGGTGTTTTTTATCTAAGAACAGGACCATTTTATAACGTTTAATTGCTAAATGCAGTTCACCGCGTTTTTCAGCAGTTTTGCCTAATAGATAACGTGCATTTGCATGGTTAAACTGCTGCTTGATCACGTTTAAAAGATAGGTTTCCGCCTGATCCCAATCCTGATTATCGATGCTAATTTGAGCCGATTCCATATACCCAGTCGTATTGGTATTGCCACTCTCTGCAAAAGCAAGATGGCCCCACAGAAAAGAGACCATTAAAGCTGTAACTATCTTCATCAATTCCTCATTCTCAGCTGTGCTCGGGACCTATCACAAACTGATAAACAACCCGATTGATAAAGCCTGCGATTAGTTATTCACTGCCCTGAAAACAGAGCGTGGCGCGCACTTTGAATGAATTACATAAAAAAATCACCAACGAAGTCGATAACACATACAATCCTTATATGATGAATGACCTCGTCAACAGTCATTATCGCGCCATGAACGAGCATGAAAATCAAACGTTTCTATTGTAAACAATTAACTTGTAGGATTATAAATGCAACCTTTTGCATCTGGTATCACGCACCGCTTTGCATCCCATTCGGTTGCCCTGCCTAATGCATACTTTCCGGATAGTAAAATACCCATGAATGAACTTTTCATTGCTTCATCAGCAATATAAAACGAAGCAAGCTTCATCTTGTCCGGTTCCGATTCTTGAAGACTAAGAACCGCACTAATACATATGAGTAATACCTGCCAGAAACAGCTCGGCTGTCCGGTGAGAAAACAGTGAGTATGAGATTCTAATGGAGTCAGATATTTTTCAAGTTACACTGCGCCATGGCTAAATCTCTTTTTGTTTGTCAAAGCTGTGGTGCTGAACATCGCAAATGGATGGGGCAATGCATCGATTGTGGCGACTGGAATTCGGTAACCGAACAGGTTCTCGAAACGGCTGCGATGCGTTCGGCAGGAAAAGGCCAGCCACTGGAGGCCTGCTCTATCACGAGCATCAATCTTGAAAATAGCCCTCGCCGCTCTACCTATATCGAAGAGTTGGATCGCGTACTTGGTGGTGGTTTAGTGCCAGGCTCTGCTGTATTGATTGGTGGCGATCCGGGGATTGGAAAATCGACTCTGCTTTTGCAGGCGGCTGCCAAACTTGCGGCTGATAAAAAGAATGGGCCCGTATTATATATTACCGGTGAAGAATCCATTCAGCAGGTACATCTGCGTGGTGGACGTATTGATGCGCTGCATGATGATCTGCTACTGATCTCCGCTTGTGAGCTGGAGTCTATGCTGGCAACGATTGCCAAGGTAAAACCCTCCACAGTCATTATCGATTCTATCCAAACTACCGTGACCAGCCGCTTAAGTAGTGCCCCGGGCACTGTGTCCCAAGTGCGCGATTGCTCTGCGGCCCTCATTCAACATGCCAAAATTTATGGTCATGTCGTGATTCTGGTTGGACATGTCACTAAACAGGGTGCTTTGGCAGGTCCTCGTGTACTCGAACATATGGTGGATGCCGTGATCTATTTTGAAGGAGACGGAGGGCATGCACATCGTATCTTACGTGCTGTCAAAAACCGCTTTGGTCCGGCTGGAGAAATCGGCGTGTTTGAAATGTCCGATCGTGGTCTGATTGGCATCCGTGATGCTTCTCGCCTGTTTTTGGCTGAACGTGCCAAGGATACACCGGGATCTGTTGTACTGGCCTGTATGGAAGGTACACGCCCCTTAATGGTTGAAGTGCAGGCCTTAATAGCTCCTACTGTCTATGCCACACCAAAACGCTCTGCTGTTGGTGTAGATTCCAACCGAGTTGCCATGCTAACGGCTGTGCTGGAACGCCGCATTGGACTGCCTTTGTCGCTTCACGATGTGTATATTAATATTGCCGGTGGAGCACGTATTGCCGAACCTGCTGCTGATCTGGCTATCCTCCTGGCTATGGTGTCAGCCTTTCAGGACAAACCCGTACCTGAAGATATCGCCGTGTTTGGTGAAGTCGGTTTAACCGGTGAGATTCGTCCTGTTGGCCAACCCGAAACCAGAGCCAGGGAAGCAGCTAACCTCGGCTTCACACGCATTCTATTGCCATGCGAAAATCATGAGAGGGTGCAGAAGGCAAATATCATTGCTAACATGCGCAGCGACAGTGCTAAACCACTTGTCTTGACGGTAGTCAGACACTTGGGCGAAGCGGTGCAAAAAATACTGTAAAACCACTTGTTTTTAATGACTTACCAAGCTTAACTGAGAGGCAACTTGAACTTTATTGATTATATTCTAATTGCGATTGTCGGCTTGTCGATGGTACTTTCACTATGGCGCGGCTTTGTGCATGAAGTGATCTCGTTGGTTGGCCTCATCGCGGCCTTTCTCATCGCCAGCCGTCTATCTGGCCAATCCGGTGATTTTTTAGGGCAGTGGATCACCAATGGCACTGTCGCTGATATTGCCGGTTTTGTGATGGTCTTTATCATTGTAATGATCGTAGTTGGTTTGATCGGCTCTATCATTCGTCGGCTTGTTGATATGGCTGCCTTATCTGCAACAGATCGCACCCTTGGCATCTTTTTTGGTGCAGCACGTGGCATTGGCCTGATTGCACTCTGCTTCCTTGTTTACACCTCGTACACCAAACCGGATGCTGCCTGGCTGAAAGAGAGTAAACTCACACCGTATGCTATTGAGCTCGGTGAAATGCTTGGTGGACTCATCCCACAAGGCTACCCCTTCTCCAGACAAGGCGGGGCCAAAAGCCCTCCTTCCCTGCAAAGTACCAATAGTCAGATCAAAAATATGATTCCGATGAAAGACAGAGAAGCACTTAAATTGATCATCGAAGGTAGTAAATAGTGAAACAAGAGATCACCGGAGCGATCCATTTGAAATCCACCGAGCCAAAGGAACCAGCTATGCGCGTTGAAATCGATAAACACGACCACTTTCATGATGAATGTGGTGTTTTCGGTGTATTTAATCATCCCGAAGCTGCGAATCTGACCTATCTTGGCCTCTATGCCATACAGCACCGTGGACAGGAATCTGCAGGTATTGTTAGCACCGATGAACATCGTTTTAACACCCATCGCGGCATGGGCCTGGTAGCTGATATTTTCAAAAAGTCAGATATTAAAGAGCTTGTTGGCCCACACAGCATTGGCCATGTACGTTACTCCACATCCGGTGAATCCGGATTGCGTAACTGCCAGCCATTCGCCTATGAATATCAGCATGGTGGTATTGCGATGTGCCATAACGGTAATATTGTGAATGCCCCGGAACTACGAAAACAGTTAGAGAAACAAGGTTCAATCTTTCAATCCAGTTCAGATACCGAAGTATTAATTCATCTGGTTGCACGCAGCAAAGCAACAAGTATGAAAGACCGCATGGCAGAAGCTGTTAGCCAGCTCACCGGAGCATTTTCACTGTTGGTCTTAGGTGAAAAACGGTTGGTTGGTATGCGCGACCAACATGGAATTCGTCCACTGGTCCTTGGCAAGCTGGATGATGCATGGGTACTGGCCTCAGAGACCTGTGCCTTTGATTTGATTGATGCAACCTATGTGCGTGATGTAGAACCCGGTGAAATGATCGTAATTGATCATGATGGTCTGCATAGCCTGCACCCTTTCAAAACCAACACACCAAAGTTTTGTGTCTTTGAATACGTCTATTTTGCCCGTCCTGACTCCACTCTGGAAGGCATCAATGTGTATAAAGCACGTTATCAAATTGGCGTAGAACTGGCCAAGGAGTCACCTGTTGTTAACGCAGACCTTGTTATCCCTGTTCCCGATTCCGGTGTGCCGCCAGCCATGGGGTTTGCCGAAGCTTCTGGTATTCCCTTCCAGATGGGGCTGATTCGCAATCATTATATTGGCCGTACATTTATTGAACCACAACAATCGATTCGCAATTTTGGTGTTAAACTTAAATTAAATCCAAACCGCGAACTCATCGAAGGAAAAAGTGTTGTGTTGGTGGATGATTCGATTGTTCGCGGAACCACCAGTCGTAAAATTGTTGAAATGGTTCGTGCTGCCGGTGCTAAAGAGATTCACATGCGCATATCCAGCCCTCCAACCAAACACTCCTGTTTTTATGGCGTTGATACGCCCAATGAAGATGAATTGATGGCCAATAAAATGGATCTTGAAGAGATGCGTCTGGCTATTGGTGCTGATTCATTAGCATTTGTCAGTTTCGAAGGTATGTACAAAGCCGTGGGTAAACCACGTTCTTCACATTGTGATGCATGTTTCTCGGGTGATTATCCGGTACCTGTTGAAAAGGAACGCTCGCCTCAACTATCCTTACTGCGCATTCACAATAAGAAAGAATAATAGTATTGCGCCCTGTTGCTCACACGGAACATATCGATCTTTATGCTGTTAAGGGTCACAATATTAATGGGCCCATCCAATGCCTGTTATAAGTAGGTTTATTTCATTGCGTAACCGCTGGATGGCATTTCTTCATGATCTGCTATGGGTACCTGCAGCAATCTTGCTTGCTTTCTGGCTGCGATTTAATTTAGCAGATATTCCAATCTCTTACGTCGATGCCTTCCAGCACCTGATCGTTGTATCTCTACCTGTTCAAGCTATCACTTTTTGGTATTTTGGACTTTATCGTGGCATTTGGCGCTTTGCTTCTCTACCCGATCTGTTGCGTATTTTTAAAGCGGTACTGCTCGGCACCATCATTTCATTTATTATTGTATTCGTATGGCAACGTCTGGAACATATGCCGCGCTCTGTACTGGTTTTATATCCGGTCATTTTAATGCTGGGACTGGCTGCTCCACGCCTGTTATACCGCTGGTTAAAGGATCATCACCTCAATCTCAGCCGCCATGACCGTAAGCGTGCACTACTGATCGGTGCAGGTCAGGCCGGAGAGTTACTGGTTCGTGATCTATTAAAATCCAGCCCATATGAAGCGATTGGTTTTCTTGATGATACTGATAGACGACAAGGACAGGAAATTCATGGTGTGCGTGTTATCGGGCATCTGGATGATATTGAAAAAGTTATTGATAAACAAGATGTTGAAATTGTTTTATTATGTATGCCATCCACCTCTCACCGTATCATTCAACCCATCGTCGACAGTTGCCAGAAACATAATATTACTTGCCGCACCCTACCCTCCGTCGCCGACCTTGCAGATGGAAAAGTAGAAGTATCACGCCTCAGAGAGGTACAGATTGAAGATCTGCTGGGGCGCGACACTATTGATCTTGATAATTCGAACATCCATCATCTACTGACAGACCGTTGTGTGCTGGTCACTGGTGCTGGTGGCTCTATTGGCTCGGAGTTATGTCGCCAGATCATGCAACATCACCCAGCACAACTACTACTTCTTGATCATGGTGAGTTCAACCTCTATTCCATTGATGGTGAACTACAGAGGTTATTCCCTGATAGCACATCAAAACTCGAAGCACTACTCGGTGATATTCGAGATATCGAGCGCATGGCATGGTTATTTGAGCAGTTCCAGCCCGATGTGGTATTTAATGCTGCTGCCTATAAACATGTGCCACTGGTTGAACAGAACCCGGCCGAAGGTATCAAAACCAATGTGCTGGGTACATGCCAGTTAGCTGATCTGGCCGTAAAGTATGACGTTAAAAAGTTCATTCAAATTTCGACCGATAAAGCTGTGAACCCCACCAATGTCATGGGGGCCAGTAAACGTTCTGCGGAAATTTACTGCCAGAATTTAAATCTTCGTAGTGATCATACCGCTTTCATTACCACAAGATTTGGAAATGTACTGGGCTCAGCTGGTTCCGTCGTTCCACTTTTCCGTAAACAGATTGAGGCAGGAGGTCCGCTCACGGTTACCCATCCTGACATCACCCGCTATTTCATGACCATTCCTGAAGCAACCAGCCTTATTTTACAGGCAGGCAGCATGGGAGAAGGTGGAGAGATTTTCGTCCTTGATATGGGTGATCCAGTCAAAATTGTTGATCTGGCCGAACAGATGATTCGTCTAACTGGCCTGGAACCGGGTCAGGACATAGAAATAAAATTCACAGGTTTACGCCCTGGTGAAAAGCTATATGAAGAACTGTTCCATGATGCTGAATCATTAGTCACCACATCACACCCAAAAATCATGTTATCGGGCAGCCGCAAGGTGAATTGGTCTGATATTCAGCAAGTCGTTGAAGGTTTGCGCATAGCTTCCGGCAAACGCGATATTCAATTGCTACATCAA
>Ga0316202_10001856_pt1 | contig 15062 bp, 15 predicted proteins | sample 3monrhotite_MG_FD_204934 | JGI IMG/M metagenome (GOLD analysis project Ga0316202, IMG submission 204934) | Microbial mat bacterial communities from mineral coupon in-situ incubated in ocean water Damariscotta River, Maine, United States -... | ecosystem: Environmental > Aquatic > Marine >... | reverse complement strand
TCTCCCGATAAAGTCGAGATGCCCATTCTGACCCCAGTGCTTATCGCACAGTCTTGAATCAAAGGGCTTTCCTCGCCGCATACAAATGATGCCTCATTTGAACGCGTTTACGAGATACAAGGGCTTGATTTGCGGATTTACGGCCTATTTGTGCATTCTCATCAAAAAGGCTAAGCGTAGAGAGCTTCACTCTAACCCTCAATCCACAGTTAAAACTGAACACTCACTGGCGCTGTCTTGCATCCAACAATAAACCCAGTATATCTGCCAACAAATTCGCCAGCACATAAAATATCGCAATAATTAGCACACAGCCTTGCACCAAGGGATAATCACGCCGCTGAATAGCTTCTATGGTTAGCAAGCCCAAACCTGGCCAATCAAACACTGTTTCAGTAATCACTGCCCCACCCAATACCGCACCCAATTGCAAAGCAAACATGGTAATCACCGGAATAGCAGCCATGCGCGCCGCGTGCCTCCACCAAATACTTCTCTCAGATACGCCAAATGCACGCGCCGTGCGAATCGAATCCATCGACATTGCTTCCAGCCAACTTGAGCGGGCCATACGCGATAGCATGGCTGCCAACGCTGTCCCTAAAGTGATCGCGGGTAGCACCAAGCTTCCCGGCTGCCCCATGCCCGATACAGGCAGCCAACCCAGTGCAACTGAAAACACCAACATCAACATCGGACCCAACCAAAAGTTCGGAATGGATACGCCCAGCAGAGAAAAACCCATCGCAGCTGTATCTTGGACTTTACCGGCATGCCTTGCCGCCCAATAGCCCAATGGCAATGCCAAACACACTGCCAATAACAAGCTCACAGCCGCCAATTCAGCTGTGGCAGGCAAACGCTCTAAAATACGCGTTAACACATCGCGCTGATCGATAATACTTGCGCCCCAATTGCCACTAAGCAGGCCATAAAGATAATGCATATACTGTTCCAAAACAGGCACATCTAAATGCAACGCATGGCGCATAGCTTCCCTATCTGCTGCCAGTGCAGTTTCGCCCAATAGCGCATCCACAGGGTCACCTGGAACCAAGTGCAATAAAAAGAATACCAGCGTCACCACACCCAATAAGGTTGGGATTGCTTGCAAAAGACGCAAAGAAACCACAGTCGCTAAATTCATCCGCCCAAGCTATCTATCTTGCACACTGAATTCACCCGTCAAATACATATAAAACATCAAAACACGCATTTATAGCGCTAAATACTGAATAATATGTTGTCAAACACAGGAGCAAATCGTTACTTGCTATATATTATGCGATAGAATTGCCGCCAATATAAGATTATGAACCAACTTGGAGAGAACATGACGGTTGTTGTTGCAGCACTTTATCATTTTGCCACCTTGGATGATTACCAAGATATTCGCCAACCTATCCAAGATTTTTGTAATGAGCATACACTCAAAGGCTCGTTGCTTTTAGCCAGCGAGGGCATCAACGGAACAATCGCTGGCAGCCGAGAAAGCATTGATGCGCTCTTACAATTTCTGCGCGATGATGACCGCTTAAAAGACTTGGAACACAAAGAATCCTTTTCCTCTGAATGCCCATTTTACCGAATGAAAGTGAAACTTAAAAAAGAGATTGTCACGCTCGGCGTAGAAGGCGTTGATCCCAATGTTTGCGTTGGTACTTATATTGAGCCTACGCAATGGAACAGCATCATTTCTGATCCTGATGTTTTGGTGTTGGATACCCGCAATGATTATGAATATAAACTCGGTACCTTTAAAGGCGCGATTGACCCTAAAACCGATAGCTTTCGCGAGTTTCCTGAGTATGTTGAAAAAAACTGTGATCCCAAAGAGCACAAAAAAGTCGCCATGTTTTGTACGGGCGGCATTCGCTGCGAAAAAGCCTCTGCCTATATGTTGCAGCAAGGTTATGAAGAGGTGTTTCACTTAAAAGGCGGTATTTTAAAATACCTCGAAGAAGTGCCCGAAGAAGAAAGCCTATGGCAGGGTGAATGTTATGTGTTTGATGATCGTGTTGCAGTCCTCCACGGACTCAAAGAGGGTAGTTATAGCCTTTGCCGTGGCTGCCGTTGGCCATTGCATGAAAACGATAAGCAATCCAAACATTATGAAGAAGGCATCTGCTGCGAGCGCTGTTACGATGTGCTAACGCCAGAAAAGCGTGCCCGCCTTGCAGAGCGTGAAAAACAAGAGCGCCTAGCCGCCCAACGTGGTGAAGCTCATCTTGGTATGTCGCTCAAAGAAGCCCAGCGTAAAAAGCTTGAGCACAAACGTGCCTTGGGCGCAAAAGTGCCTAAATATTTAGAAATAAAAGTCGATAAAGAACAAAAATCTAATGACTAAATTAGAGCCTTGCCTCTGTGGTTTCAGCAAAGCATTTGCAAACTGCTGCCAGCCCATCATCACCAATGATAGCGCCAACACTGCCGAACAGCTCATGCGCTCACGTTATAGCGCATTCGTTCTGGGTGATGCCAAATATATATTAAAAACATGGCATTCTGACACCTGTCCCCACGACTTCCAACTTGGCCAATCAAACTGGCTAAATTTAACCATTCATCATGCGGATAATGATACAGTGAGCTTCTCTGCCGCCTTTCATGCTGGCAATAAGACCATGATCCTTAAAGAAACCAGTCGCTTTGTTTGTATCGATAAGCATTGGCGATACATCGATGGTGATTGCACCGTCACCGCTATCAAACGCAATGATCTTTGTTTTTGTGGAAGTCAGGTTAAATACAAGAATTGCTGTGGAAAAACATATTCAAACGAGACTTAAATATGCCTCTTAAACATTTTTATTCATATCAATCAGTTGGAATAGTTCCGAACGCGACGATGGGTTGTTCAAAAATGCGCCTGTCAGTTTAGATGTTGTTGTCCAAGCATTCGACTTATGAATACCACGGTGGCACATGCAAAAATGCTGACATTGAATAATCACCGCTACACCAGCTGGCTGCAATACCTCTTCAATAGCGTTAGCAATTTGCATGGTTAGCTTTTCCTGCACTTGCAAACGCTTACTATAGCCTTCTACCACACGCCCCAACTTGGACAGTCCAACAACCCGACCATCTGGTATGTAAGCTACATGCGCTTTCCCAACAAAAGGAACCATGTGATGCTCACAATGGCTATGCAAATCGATATCCGAGACCAAGACCACCTCATCGTAGCCTTCAACTTCTTCGAATGTCTTAAGTAAATGCTCTTTAGGGTCTTCTTGGTAACCCTTAAAATGCTCTTGCATAGCAGATAATACGCGAGCAGGCGTCTCTTTCAGACCTTCACGCTCTGGGTCATCGCCAAGAAAATTCAACAATCCACGCACATGTTCCATCGCCTTGATGTTATCTGGGTTCTTGATGTCAAAATCTTTTAGCATGGTTAGGGTTCCTTTCGCATGAATAATGTAAAATATTCTTGGCTATATTTGGGGTACTTTAGGCAGTAAATGAGGAGTTTCAATGTTTGTTGCAGATTTATTGCGCCATGGTGCGCTTAAAGGCGGCATAAAATACCGCGGCCATGTCGAAGAAGATTTAACCGATGGTGGTCGCGCCCAGATGAATCACATCTGGCGAAAAATACGCCATGACATTAACCTTATCATCACTTCCCCTCTTTCCCGCTGCGCTGTGCCTGCAAAACAATGGGCAAAAAGCCAAACTATTCCATGCATCATAGAGCCACGAATTGCAGAGATGGATTATGGCGCGTGGGAAGGCTTAAGCCATGATGAAATTGAACATTCTTTCCCAGATATGCTGGCTCAATGGCGAAAAGACCCAACTGGCATGCGTCCACCACAGGGTGAATCACCTGAAGAATTGCAAATACGTATCGTTGATTTTTGGCAGGATGCATGTGAACGCTATCGCGACAAACATGTCCTGATTGTGGGCCACTCTGGCAGCACGCGCATGCTTATTGCCCATATCCAAAATCAACCCATCGCCTATACCCGTCATATTGCTATGCCATATGCCTGTTGGAGCCGCGCTAAACATCAGCAAGACAAAAATGAGATGCTCTTTATCAATGGAGAATCAACAGAAAATACTAACTTACAAATCAGCGCCTAAAATATGTGCTGCCATGGCAGCTACATGCGCACCATAACTACGCGCAGCAACAAGCGCTGCTTCACTGATACCTTGCGGCATGCCTTCATGATTGCTAGTACGCGCACACACGCCCCATTGTAACCCCGCATCAGCATAACCAGGTAAGCTCTTGGGAAATCCAATCACCACCATACCATGTTCAAGGAAGTTGGAGTGCAATGATACCAATGTCTGTTCAATACCACCGCCAGCACCACCCAGACCACCGCCGGTCGCAAAAACACCGCCTACTTTTCCTTCTAAAAGGTTTTCCATCCAAAGTTTAGACGTCTCATCTACAAGCTTTTTCATCTGCCACGCCATCGAGCCCATATGAACAGGTGTGCCAAAGAAAATGACGTCAGCCTGCTCTAAATCATTTAGACCCGTATCAGCAGTCTGTTTGATGCTAATCTGACAATCGGGCTGGCTAGCAGAAGCCCCCGCAGCAATTGCCTGAGCCATTTTCTCTGTGCTACCATAATCAGAATGATAGGCGATCAAAATACGCATCAATGCCCTCCCAAAATTTATAATTCAAAGCAATATCATAAAGACATAAGCGCGAGCTTCAACACCGCTTAGAACACCCACAGTAAACTTATCATGCGCGTAGCTTCTTAGGCTGCCTCTGATTTACCTAGTTCAAACTCCTGCGTAGAGCATATTGCACACAGAAACAGTGCCAATCAACTGCAATCAGGCGTGACCTATTTGTGACGATAAGTGAGATTTACTAATACCCATGCTTTGGGCACCCAGTGCCCAGCGATGTTCTGGTTCCGTCTCAAAAATAAGGTGGTGACTAGAACCAACAATAAGCCATGAATTATCCAACAGTTCCTGTTCAAGTTGCCCTGCATCCCAACCTGCATAACCCAGCACCAACATAAAATGCTCAGGCCCAAGCCCTTCCGCCAATTCTTCCAAGACATCACGCGATGTCGTGAGGTGCAACTCTGGCGTAATCTGCATCGTTGATTCGTACATATGCCAGCCATCATGCAAAACAAACCCACGAAAGGCATCCATGGGACCACCCTCATACGAGGCCAAGCGATGCTCTGGGAATGTTTTTAAAATATCTTCATTGGGAAAAAGTTGAATATCTTCCAATACATCACGAATCGTAATCTCTTGCGGACGATTAATAATCAGCCCCATGCTTCCTTCTTCATCATGATGACAAAGAAGAACCACACTATCTTTAAACTGACGCTCTTGCAGACTTGGTGTTGCCAATAACAACTTGCCATTCAAATCATTTAACAGCATGCCAAACCCCCTTACAAACAGCGAATGAATTATACTTTAACATTCTGCTGCATAAAGTGTGCCACTTCAATGGCCTCCACAAGGCTACTGTAGGACACTTTTCCACTTCCTGCACGATCCAGTGCAGTACCATGATCCACACTGGTACGAATAAAGGGTAAACCAAGCGTTACATTTACAGCATCGCCAAAACTCAATGCCTTAATGGGAATCAATGCTTGATCATGATAACAGCACACAATCGCATCAAATTGATCGCGCATTTGCGCTGAAAACAATGTGTCTGCAGGTAAAGGGTTGGAAATATCTATACCTGATTGCCTAGCAAGCAATACAGCAGGCATAAGGATATCAATTTCTTCGCGTCCAAAGTGCCCTTGCTCGCCTGCATGAGGGTTTAAACCACACATACCAAGTCGAGGCTTTGGCATACCAAAACGCTGTTGTAAGTCCGTGTGCGTAATCTGAATGCACCGCAAGGTTTGCTCGATAGATAAACTTGCTGGCACATCACTGATTGCCATATGCGTGGTTAACAAAGCAACCCGTAGTGCCTTGGAAGCAAGCATCATCACAATATCGCACTTTTTTCCTGTATAACACTCACCCAAATGCGCCAGAAATTCAGTATGCCCAGGGAAATCAAAGCCTGTGTCTCGCAGCACTGCTTTTTCAATAGGACCTGTGACATGCGCCGCCGCTTCACCTCGCATACAGGCTAATGCCGCCGCTTCAATACAAGCAATCACAGCATGCGCTGTGTGTATTGATGGCTTTCCCGCAATGGGGGCAACCGCTTCCTTTTGCACTTCCGCTGACAAAGGGTTCCAACAATGCAATACTGAGCTGTCCTCACACGCTGTTTGTAATGAATCAATCACTCGAATAGGCGTATCGATAGCCAATTCTTCGGCACGCAACTGCAACCATGCGACTGGTGCAACAATGCGTATATCCGAGAATAATTCTGGTTGTGCTTGGTGAGCAAGAAGAACGCAATCAGAGCCAATACCAGCAGGCTCACCTAAGGTAATCAGCGTTGGTAACATTAGTGAGCCTTAGATGCACCTTCTTGCAAGCTGCCCACACGTTTTAATTGTGGGCACGATTGTTTTGTAATGACTGCTTTTGCCCTTAAAGAAGCCAACCAACGAGGTACTTGGGTCTGCATTTCTGCATTCGTCAACACCTGCTTAATCTGATCTGCCCTTGCTTCAAAGCTATTCGGGTCAATATGGCGGGCTCCTACCACACGAATAATGTGCAGTCCAAAAGGTGATGTAACTACACCACTGGTTTCACCAGCCTTCAATGCAAACGCGACATTTTCAAATGCTGCAACCATCTGCCCTCGCTTAAACCAACCCAAATCCCCGCCTCCACTCGCGCTTGGCCCCTGAGAAATTTCTTTCGCACGCGTTGCAAAGCCTGCGTCATCAACGTTCTGCATGTCACGTGCAATATTCTGGGCTCTATCCATGATTTTAGCGCGCATTGCTTCATCGGCATGATCAGGCACTTTCAATAAAATATGACGAGCATGTACCTCATCACGGCTTTCACCAAGCTCAGGTTTCTTCCAACGTTCTTCCAACACTTTTACAATATGAAACCCAGCAGTTGAGCGAATAGCATGTGTATAACCTGCTACAGGTAGCTTAAACACCTCTCCAAAAGCTGGCGAAATACCGCCCTCTGAAAACCATCCCATATCACCACCCGAAGAGGCATCTGGCGCTTGCGAATATAGCGTCACCAAATTCGCAAAGTCCGCACCAGCAAGCAGTTTTTTACGTACCGATGCAATAGCTCCTCGCTTCTTTTCCACAGCAGCAATATCGGAACCACTCTGTACCCCAATAAAAATCTGTGCCAAATGAATTTCTCGAATAGGATTGGGATTTTTCATATATTTACGGTAATACTCATGCATCGCCTCATCACTTATTTTGAGCCGCCCGCGCACCGCAATATCTATTAATTTATTATTCAACATCCGTTTTTGTAAGTTTGCACGATAATCACTAAAATGCACACCCTGTGCCTTTAAAGCCTGCTTAAGTTGCTCGATATCAAGGCGATTGTTTTTTGCGATGTTTTCAATAGCACTATCTACTTCTGATTCTGTCAGCTTAATGCCTAGTTTTTTAGCCTCACGCTGTTGTAATTGCGACATTATTTCTGTATCCAAGGCGCGTTGGTAAAGCTGATTATGATCCAATTGAGTCGTGCCAGATTGCTGTAACTGCTTACGTAATACCTGCATCCCATTTTCAACATCATAACATGTCACTGCTTGCCCACGAACCGTTGCGGCAATGCCGTCCAACTCAAAAGCATTCACCTCGTTGGCATTCACTTCATTCTGAACCAATGGAATACGGAAGAGCAATGCAGCAAACAAAAAAATCATCCAAAAATAAGCACTAAAACGCATGGAAACCCCAAAATAATAAATATCACTTATAACTGTTATTCATCCAACAGTAAAAAAAACTAAACATCAATCACGACTAGCTATCCCCGACGCTACCCAGCCCCTTAAAGCCGAGCAAGAAACGGTAACCCAAGTTCGCTGTGCCGGTACTACCACCGTTCAGGTTACGATAGCCTTCGAGTTTAAAATCCCAGCAACTATGCTGATAATGAACCCCTGCGGATGCCTGCTGTGTTAATTTAATTCGTGCATCATATTGCATCTGACCAAAGGCTGTCCAACGCGGTGCAAATTTCACATCAACACCACCAGCAATTAATTCACTTGCCGTGCTATAACGCCCATCAATTCGCTGCCAACGGACATTTAACTGATGCCCCTGCGCATGTTGCAAACGCAATCCAGCTTGAGCTGTACCCCAGAATTTATTCGCAGGATCATACTGCCCACTGGCATCCACAGTGATACCTTGTATAGGAGATACAGCTATCTCTCCTACGACATTGGAAAACGGCCTTAATGGTGTTGATTGTAGCTTTCTATCCACCTTTTGGCGCAGCATATCATAAGCCACACCGACTCTTGCCGTAAGCATGTTGAGAGCAATATCCGTAGACTTGCCTTTATGTTGCAATTCGGTTTCAAGCATCACACTGACACGGTTCATACGTTCAAATCGATCCAATCCAGTAAAACGATTGCCTTGTAAAAGGTTGTTCAATGTCAGCTGGCTAAAGCCTGAATCAAAATTTACAAGCCCTGTTTGATCAGGTGCACTGGCTAAATCATAACGTAAAACCGGTGTAATACCGTGCCGCCAATGCCTATCTGAACTGGTGCGTTCAAAGTTACTGCGAATTTCAAAACTTGCATCGTACATCGTACGCGTATTTTTCTGCGCAATTGTTGGCACAGCATTTAACTGAGCATAACGCACATGATGCAGCCCAAACTGGAATGTACTACTCACCGCTCCGCCTTGCATGCTCAGGGGAACTTCCAGCCATGGATGCACATCCACACGCCAGCCAGCCTCCCCAACCTTACGATCAAAACGGGTCGACTGTTGATCCATATGCAAGTTCATCAGACTCATAGGGAGCACATAGTGGCTTTCCAGCCTAGATAAAACTTGTAACGTGGTATCATCATTTAGTTTGGTTAAGTCCTGCTGATACATGCCATTCAGACTAATGTCGCCCTGTTCGCCAAACCAACCAATACCCACATCACTACTTAAATAACGTTTCGAATTCCCTTCATTATCCAATGCGAAATCCGATAAAAAATTATGATCTGACACATGGTTGATATTGGCATGGACCTGCCAGTCCTCTGGCAATGCATATGCAATGTTGGTTTTTATGTGCTGACGATAGCTTTGCGTTTGTTTATCACGCAGTCCCACCCATTGAATTTCTTCGTGGCCACGCGTCGAAGCATGACGCGCTTCAACTTCACCCATAAGGCCACGTGCTGTCATCCATCGTGGTGTCATCGTCGCATCAAAATTCTCACTCGGCGCCCAGTAGTAAGGTAATGCATACTCGGTTCCTCTATTACGGCTCATAGAAAAGCTTGGCAATAAAATACCAGAGCGGCGACGCAGTGGATGTAGCCAGTAAGGTGTATAAAATACGGGCACTCCTGCCACATCAAAACGTGCGCCATGTGCAGTCATGACACCTTCCGCCTGATCAAGCTCCACATGATCTGCATGCAATCGCCATGCCTCAGCATCAGGAGGGCATGTGGTAAAGCTGATGTTATCGGCTGTAAATTGTAATTCGCTCTGCCGATGCAAAGATTCAGCCTGTAGTCTTTCACCTTCCGGTAGGGTTAGTTCGGCCTGTTTAAGTTCACCAGTTTTGTCTTGTGTATGCAGCACGCCCGATTCAGCTAAAATATGTGCTTTGGGTGAAATTATTTCAACATGCCCCATCGCTTCCATGCGCTTATGCTTGGCATCATAATGAATCTCATCGGCTTTTAAAATATCACCCTGACGCTTAATTTCCACATCACCTTTGGCAATCACCACACCTTGCTCATCACGGGTCATTGTATCTGCGGCTAAATCAACACCCTGCGCCTCACCTAGGTTAGGTTTAAGAACTGACCACAACAATGCAAAACAAACAATATATTTCATCATCAAATAGGTTTTCTAGCCACGCCCAAGTAATTCACCGAAAGATCTGATGATAACGAAAATTTATCGCCCAATAGCGCATAAGACATTCCGCAGATATCCTGAATTTCCAAACCAGCCTGACTCAATGCCACATGCATTTCAGAAGGACGAATAAATTTAGCATACTCATGCGTACCTTTGGGAAGCCACCCCATGACGTATTCTGCTCCGATAATAGCCTTCAAATAGGCAGTGGCTGTACGGTTCAATGTTGCAAAAAAGAACAGCCCGCCTGGTTTGGTCATCGCTGCACATGCAGCAACAGTGCGCGACACATCAGGAACATGCTCAAGCACCTCTAAACAGGTCACCGCATCATATTGATTGCTATGTTCCATCACCCAAGTTTCCGCATCGCTTTCGACATATTCAAGGGCTACGCCGCTTTGTTCAGCATGGGCACGTGCCACTCCCAAAGCTTTAGGCGAACGATCCAAACCTGTTACTTGCGCACCACGCTGCGCCATACTTTCTGCTAGCAATCCGCCACCACAGCCAACATCCAACACTTGTTTTCCTTGTAAGTTTAAGGCTTCATCGATGTAATCCAAGCGCAATGGGTTGATACGGTGTAAGGGTTTAAAGCGTCCATTGGCATCCCACCATTCGGCAGCAATGGCTTCAAACTTAGCAATTTCTTCAGGGTCATAATGCTTATCAGTCATACAGCGAAGGCTGCTATTGCCATGGGTTTTAAGCAAGCCTGATATCACTCTTGAATATGATCAATCCACTCATCTTCAGGAACATTCTGCTCGAGAATGCAGCACCCACGCATAGAAACACCCGCTTGATGAACGCTTTCAGCATCACCGGAAATCAATGGATGCCATGCTAAAAGCGGTTTCCCTTCAAATCGCAAACGGTAAGCACATGTTTTAGGCAACCAACGATAATGTTCCTCAGTAAAGCTGCGAATATTCAGGCAATCAGCCACTTTTAACAAGCGATGCGTATAATCACTACAGCGGCAGCCTTCCGTATCGAATAGCCGGCAAGCTATATCTGTGTTTAAAATTTCAGCCGTGTCTTCATCTTCAAATTTATGCATACAACATTGCCCGCAACCATCACACAGTAATTCCCACTCTGCAGGACTTAATTCTTGCAATGGCTTTTGCCAGAACATCTACACTAAGCCTTCTTCCTACATAGCATGCCTAAGTTGGTTGTCGTAAGAAATCGAAAAGGCAACCAATCCAAAATGGGGTCTAGCATCACTAGCAACCCGACTAAAAAGCGCTGCCGATCAAAAAATGGGCTGCCAAATAACAATGGCCCACGCACCTTTTTTACCACTGGCATATTCACTTCTTCAAACCAATCTCGCCAAACAGGGAACGGATGCACCGAAACATGGCCAAAGCCGACCTCCGCATCTAAAGGAGGAGCAGACACTTCATCTTGTCCTTTCCAGTAGAATTTTTTAAAGCCTCCCACCGTCGCCTTATCCAAGGCATAGCCCAACATTTCAGGTAAGTTACGTGGATTTGGGGTCGTCACCATGGCGTAGCCACTAGGCTTAAGCACTCGCTGCATCTCTTTCAACGCAGGCAAAGGGTCAGGCAAGTGCTCTACCACTTCCGATGAAATGAGAATATCAATACTGTTATCAGCAAAGGGAAGTTTGAAAATATCCCCCGACATAAAGTGAATCGCTTGCATTTTCCGCTCATTCACCCGGTACGCACTTCGCCCTGCACCCATGGAGGCCTCACGCTGATTTAAATCCAGACCAAACCATTCCACCTGCTTAAACTCTGCACAAGCATCAAAAACATCAAAAATATTTGTTCCTGGACCACAACCCAAATCCACAACCCGAGTTGGTTCGCTATGGCTGCGTTGTTTAAGCAGTGTTTTAACCGTTTTCCCCAACATCACTTGGCGCAACTTCCAAAAATAAAAAATATGTGTCCAAGAACGTGCAAAAAATTTCTCGGACTGCGACCAATCTTGCTTTTCTAAACCTTGCTCCGACATTACTTCTCCTTGACCCAACCGCGCAAGAAACCCCACGCATAACATATTTCACACAACACCCAAAGCCATTTACCTTGCAATAGGCTTTTCAGCATATTCAAAGGAAAGCGTAACACGCGTTTCCATAGAGGCACACGCAATACAAATTCACCATGCTCAGCAGGTGTCTCAATCACCCATTCAGGCGAATGAATATTGGCAACGGCAGCCTGATAACCATTCCGCGTCATTTGCCCCAACAAGCCGCCCCACGTCTCTGGCGGTAAATGGTGATAAATAATATCAGGCAGCACCACGACACGCGTGTCTGCTTCACGAAATATTTGACGCAAATACGGATCAAGTCCACGCGGAATCACCTCATTTTCTCCACCGACCTTGCGAAACAAGTCGGCTCGCATAATCAGACATGGGTGCTCTGCCAAATCAGAATCAATGATTTCAGATACCGGTTTCCAACTACGACGCGGCACTTGAATCATTACTCGCTTCACAAATGGCGTTGCCCAGTCTGGCACCGTGTTGTTGCCACCTGCCATGCCAATATCGGCATGCTCATCCATCGCAGCAATCATCTTTGTGAATGTTTTAGGGTCTGGCAAGGAGGAGTCATCATCCACCGTCAGTAGATACTTTCCTTTTGCCATCGCCGCACAAATATTAATGCCTCGCCCTTGCCGTTTATCACCTTTGAGCACAATTAGCTCAAAATCTTGCATATCCTGCTGTGTTAAGGAGCCCATCAGTTTTACAAAATAACCACCACGATCGGCATCTGCTGTTGGAATAATCACCGATAGCACAGGTATTTCAGTGTCCGATTTCACATGCCAACAAACACCCGTAGGATTGTCATCATTGCGATAGCGCACCCAGTCACGCTTCAAATCAGGAGAAACCCAGTCCGCTTTGGCAAAAAGCGCTTCAAAATCACGTTTCATTGACATGCTCCATAATAATTCCTATACCAATCAACAAAGTTTTGAATGCCTTGCTGCATAGGGGTTTCGGGCTTGAAACCCACATCCTTCATTAAATCTTCTACATCGGCATACGTTGCAGGCACATCTCCAGCTTGCATAGGTAGATAATTTTTCTCTGCTTCTTTTCCAAGAGCGTGTTCAATGGATTCAATAAAATCCATCAACGTTTCGGGTGAATGATTGCCAATATTATAAATCTTATAGGCTGAATCTGGTGTTCTAGCCACCAAACGCGTCACCGCCTCTACCACATCATCAATATAAGTGAAATCACGTTGCATCTTGCCATTGTTATACACATCAATGGCCTTACCCTCGCTAATTGCCTTGGTAAATGAGAAATACGCCATATCCGGGCGACCCCACGGCCCATACACTGTAAAAAAACGCAACCCTGTCATAGAAATACCATACAAGTGCGCATATGCATGTGCCATCAGCTCATTGGACTTTTTCGTAGCGGCATAGAGGGAAATCGGATGGTCAACCCGATCTTCAACGGCAAATGGAATTTTTTTATTCTCTCCGTAAACCGACGATGAAGAAGCGTACAATAAATGCTTCACTTTTTGCGCTCGGCAACCTTCCAAGACATTTAAAAAACCAACCAAATTACTATCGGCATAGGCATGTGGGTGATCAATGGAGTAACGCACACCTGCTTGTGCCGCCAAGTTCACCACCACATCAAAATGATGCTCAGTAAATAAGTTTGCCATACCTTCACGGTCTGCCAGATCCAACTGCACAAATTGAAAGTTTGGCTCATCATCAAACCATTTCAACCTATCCTTTTTAAGCTGCACATCGTAATAATCATTCAGATTATCCAAGCCAAACACTTGGTAGCCTTGTTTTAAAAGTGCACGACTTAGGTGCGAACCAATAAAACCTGCCGCGCCTGTCACCAATACTCTTTTTTTCGAAGTTTCCATTACAAGCGCCATACCTTAAAGCCTGCTTGAGCCAGCATATTTCGATCAAACACCGATTTTACATCCATAAATGGTATTTCCACATCCATGTTCCGCTGTAATGAACATACATCTGCTTGTACAATATCCGTATGCGCTACGGCTGCCACCACAGCATCTACCTGCCCAATGTTATCCCATGCAAGTAGGTCGATACCATATTCAGCCTTGGCTTCTTCAGTGTGCGCGACGGGGTCATGCACCAACACATCTACACCATAACCCTGCAGTTCTCGAATCACATCAATCACTCGTGAGTTTCGCAAATCACCGCAGTTCTCTTTAAATGTTAGGCCTAAAATCAATACGCGTGCCCCCTTAACCATATACCCCGCAGCAATCATCTTTTTGATGGTTTGTTCTGCGATATATTTACCCATGCCGTCGTTGATACGTCGACCTGATAAAATAACATCAGGACAATAGCCCAATAAGTCCGCTTTATAAGTTAAATAATAAGGATCCACGCCAATGCAATGCCCACCAACCAAACCTGGTCGAAATGGCAAAAAGTTCCATTTGCTTCCCGCAGCCTCCAACACATCATGGGTATCAATATCCATCTTATCAAACATAATGGATAACTCATTCATCAAAGCGATATTCAAATCCCGCTGCGTATTTTCAATCACCTTTGCTGCTTCAGCCACCTTGATCGTGGCAGCACGATGCACACCTGCTTCAATAATCTGTTCATACAATGTCGCAACCACTTCTAAAGTCTCATCATCTTGCCCCGACACAACTTTTACAATTGTTTCGAGTCGATGTTCTTTGTCTCCAGGGTTCACGCGTTCGGGCGAATAACCCACTTTGAACCCAACACCACATGTTAAACCCGATTCAGCCTCTAAAATCGGCACACATATATCTTCGGTCACTCCCGGGTAAACGGTCGATTCAAAAATCACTATGGTATTTTCTTTCAAATTCTTACCGACCATGGCCGTCGCTTGTTTCACCAAGGTTAAGTCAGGTTGATGCGCCGCATCCACAGGCGTTGGCACTGCCACCACCACAAAATCAGCTTGCTTTAAGTCCTTACAATCTGCTGTATAAGATAAGTCTCTGGCTTGCACAAAAAGCGCATCATCCAT
>Ga0316202_10001854_pt1 | contig 15088 bp, 17 predicted proteins | sample 3monrhotite_MG_FD_204934 | JGI IMG/M metagenome (GOLD analysis project Ga0316202, IMG submission 204934) | Microbial mat bacterial communities from mineral coupon in-situ incubated in ocean water Damariscotta River, Maine, United States -... | ecosystem: Environmental > Aquatic > Marine >... | reverse complement strand
TCTAGATGCTAGTGTAGAATATGAAACAGGTAGTGGAACTACTATAGATTCTGCAGCTACCCTGACGATACCAGTTAATGCACAGTTAGTAGTCAACACCTACTCAGAAAAACGTCCACTCTAAGGTTACACAATGGGATTGAAATTAAATACTGCGTCAGGTTCGATCACAATAACCGCTGAAGACGGATCAGGTAATGCTGATGTAACTTTACCAAGGGGCGGTATTGGTACTGTATCTAGCCTATCAGATTTAAGTATTACAGCTACATCGACTGAGTTGAACTACGTTACTAATGTAACAAGCTCAATTCAAACTCAGTTGGATACAAAGGCATCCACAGGTAAATCAATAGCTATGTCCATAGTATTTGGATAGCAGGTAAATAAATGGTAGGCTTCTCCCCATTAGCCTCTAGTCCTTTAGGCGATGATGGGGGCATAGTCAACATAGAGCTAACGGCAAGTAACATTGCTGCTCAAGCTCCCTCAGTAGCCAACGCTTCGCTTACTCAAGTACACGACTTAACACCGTCAGGTATTCTTACAGGTAACTCTGTTGTATCTGACTTGGCAATGTCAGAAGCAGAAACCTTCTCGACTACCGCCCTAGAAACAAATCCCCCCTCAGTTCCTAGTGTCACACTAGTACAAGACCACGATCTAGGAACAGTCAGCTTTGAATCTGGCAATCCTGTTTTAGCTACTTTAGCTATTACCCAAATCCATAGCCTGACACCCGATGGATTTACTGCAGGAACATCTCTAGTAGCTAATACTACGCTTACTGAGATTGCTCCGTTAACTGCAGATAATTTACTAAGTGGCGCTCCAAGCTTAGATAACACAAGCCTAACACAAGTCCACGACTTAACACCAAACTCTATTGTCACTCCAGTACCTGACGTAGCTGCTGCCACCGACCCAAATGCAATCCTCGCCCAAGAAACACAGGAAATACAACAAATGATTGGTGGTTGGACACGCAGAGCTTACGAAGTTCCTGACGGAAGGCTTGTCCAAGGTGAGCGTGAAATACAACAGACTTATGGAGACAAAGTCTCTATTGACCGTAAGGCAAAGTCTCTTGTTAAGTTTGGTCGTTCAGCACAGTTAGGGACAGGCAGTTTAGAAACGGTTTGGAGCGTTGGTGGAAATGAGACTTATCTTTCTACAAACTCTATTTCCCACATATCTTCATCCTCCGCATCTGATACGCAAGAAGTCACGATTGAAGGTCACACACTAAGTAATAATGAGTTTACCTTTGTAATTCAAACAGCAACCCTAAATGGACAGAATACTGTTGCTCTTAATACAGACTTAGCTCGTGTATCTCGTGTCTACAACAGCGATAGCACAGAACTCGTTGGTCGTGTTGTAGCATACGAAAATACTGCCTTATCAGGTGGGGTTCCTACAGACGCAACAAAGATACACATTGATATTCCTGCAGGATTTCAACAATCATTTAAAGGTGCAACTACTTTCAGTAAAAATGATTACTTTATTATGACAGGTTTCTATGGGTCGGTTAGTGCAAGACAATCTGGATCTGTAGACTTTTATCCTGAGATTAGGCAAGTAGGTAAAGTGTTTAGACAGGCAGGTTGTTTTACAGGATCTACAAATGGAGGGTCAACAGAGATAGCTTTAGACCCACCTCTTATCGTACCTAAAAATGCTGATATTCGTATTCGATGTGAGACAGAAACTAATAACTTAGTCGTATTCGGCATCTTTAAAGGTTATATAGCCAAGGTTTTATAATGCCATATTCTAGTAACGCAGAACTTCCTAAAGCAGTAAGACAAACTGTACCAGAAGACAAGCATACACAATTTAGAAGAGTGTTTAATTCAGTGTTAGAAGATACTAAAAACGAACAGAGAGCCTTTCAGTCAGCTTGGGCTGCAGTGAAGAAACGTCAAATGGATGACGATATTTTTACTAGCCCTGCAGAAGCTCGTAGCAGATCCTTTATGTTAGGTTTTGATGGTGAAATCCATACCCATGAAGTTGGTGCTAATATCTATTATATGCCATCAAGAACGCATGAGGAATACCTCAACTACCATAAAGAACTTGCAGGTATCAAAGAGATACCACAGGAGCAAGAAGAGAGCGAAGATGACCTCTTGGCTCGTATCTTATCTGTAGTTATTCAAGAAGTAACTAAAGTAGAAACTAGCACTCTTGCATCTAAAGTAAAAGAGCATAATGAAAAAAATGGTGGCAAGGGTAAGGTAACTACCTCTATGCTGCGTCAGGTTTATAATAGAGGTGTAGGCGCATATAAGACAAACCCATCATCGGTTCGTCCTAACGTCTCATCTCCCGAACAGTGGGCTATGGCTCGTGTCAACAATTTCTTACGCACCATCCGTACAGGTCGCTTCCGTAGTGGTAAGCATGATACTGATCTCCTACCTTCTAAACATCCTCTTAGTACAAGGAAGTCACAAGTATGGGATGGAGGCGATTTACCAACGCAGGAGCAAGTTGATAAAGCAGATAAGCCACTAAACAAACCCTTCAGACTTCCTAAAGGCTCAAGTAAGAAGTTTGGAGTTTATGTAAAGGACGGAGACAAAACCAAGAAAGTTACTTTTGGTGATCCTAATATGGAAATCCGTAGAGATGACCCCAAGGCTAGATCTAACTTCCGTAGCAGACATTCTTGCGATACCGCATCAGATAAGACTTCTGCTCGTTATTGGTCTTGCCGTATGTGGGAGAAGGGTAGATCAGTGACTGATTTAACAAAAGATATCGAAGGCCAGATTCTAAAGACTGACGATGAACAACGGATCGTTTATGGGTGGGCCTCAGTCATTACTGAAAAGGGTGAACGAGTAGTTGACCGTCAGGGTGACGTAATCGAGCCAGACACGTTAGTTAAAGCCGTGAATGATTTCATGGAGAATGTACGTGTTGGCAAAACAATGCACACAGGCGAACAAACAGGGATGGTTATTCATTCCTTACCAATTACCAAAGAGATTGGTGATAGCCTTGGCATACAGAGTGATCGTGAAGGGTGGATTGTGGCTTATAAAGTCTACGATGATAAAGTCTGGAACATGGTCAAATCTGGTGAACTTGCGGCCTTCAGCATTGGCGGTCGAGCAATTAAGGAGAAATTAGATGAACCTTCTTAAACAACTAGAGCTTGATGAGTTATCTCTGGTGGATCGCCCTGCTAATGCGTCTGCCAAGGTTGCTTTATTTAAGCGAGACACAGAGGAATCTGATATGACTAATGAAGTCGAAAAAATGTCCGATGACATGAAGGCAAAACTAAAGCCCTACATGGACAAAGGGATGAATGAAGAAGAGGCTATGAAAGCCTATAATATGGACATGAAAAAGTCCGATGAAGAAGTTGATCTGAGCCTAGAGGTTGAAGTTGAGGCACTAAAAGCTGATAATCAAAACCTCCGCAAAGCTCTTATTGAGAATGGCTTTGTAATCAAAGCTGACGAAATCACAAAGAAAGAAGAAGTAGAAACAATTGAAGTAAGTGGTGAGATGGTTGTTAAATCAGATATCCCTGCTCCTGTTTTGAAAGCTCTTGAAGAAGCAGAAGTACAAAAGCATCAAGCTGAGTTACGCAAGTCTGCTGAAGCTGAATTACCGCACTTTAATGTTGAGGTTGCTATGCAACTCCTTGATGTTATCAAAGGTGATGAAAAAGTCTTAGAAGCACTTAAAGGAGCAGACGCTGCTTTTTCCGCTGCTATGGATGAAACTGGGGAAAAGGTTGTCGATGGTGACATGCATGACCCACAAACTAAATTAGATAAGATGGTAGAGGCACATGCTAAAGAGCATAGTGTCAACAAATACGCTGCTTTTGATGCCATCAGTAAAACAGCAGAGGGTAAATCCCTTATTGCTAAAACTTATGAAAAGGATGAGTAATCATGGCTGTACAAGAATCTCGTGAGACACGTACATTCATTGCAGGAGAGGATCTATCTTCTTCTCAATTTAAATTTGTAACCCTTGAAGCTGACGGTCAAATAGATCTAGCTGATGGTGACGCAGAGCGTTGCATTGGTGTTCTTTCTAATGACCCTGCTTCAGGCTCAGAAGCAACTGTTGTTATTTCTGGTAAAACGATGGTTACTGCAGGTGGCACTGTTACCGCAGGGGATGAAGTTTGCACAGATGCATCAGGTGATGCAATAGAGCTTTCTACATCATCATCAGCAACAGCAATCACAATGGGTTATGCCCTAGAAGACGCTGCAAATGGTCAAGTATTCGGTATCGAATTGATCCAAGGCGGCAACTCTTCTGATCAATCATAACCCATAGATAAGAAGGAACAACAACAATGCCTATGTTAACCGCATCACAGGTACATATAGATCAGCCATTAACAAATCTGACTATTGCGTATCTGCAAGACCAAAATAACTTTATCGCTGATAAGGTTTTCCCAAATGTAGCTGTTGATAAGAAGACCAACAAGTTCTACGAATATAATCGTGCAGACTTCTTCCGCAACGATGTAAAAGCTCGTGCTCCACGCACACGCTCACAACGTGTCGGTATGTCACTCTCAACACAGACATACACTGCAGAAGTACGTTCATTGTCAACAGACTTTGACTTCGAGACACTAGCTAACGCTGACACAGCTTTGGATATCCGAAGAGGTGCGTCAGAAATGCTAACACACAATCTCTTGATTGACCGTGAAAGCCGTTGGATGTCAACATTCTTTGCCACAAACCTCTGGACAACAGAGTATGATGGTGTTGCTAATGCTGACAATAACCTTGCTACAGAGGTTACACAGTGGGATGACTACACAAACTCAACTCCAATCGTTGACGTAACTGCTGCTCGAAGAGCAATGCAAAAAGCATCTGGTGGTTTCAAGCCAAACAAAATGGTTGTTACTCGTGACGTTCACGATACACTAGTTAACCACCCAGACGTACTTGCACGTATCAACGGTGGCGCAACTGTAACCAACACTGCTTTGGTAACGCAAGCTAAACTAGCAGAAATCTTTGAGGTTGCTGAGTACTACATTGTAGACGCAATCGAAAACTCTGCTGCAGAAGGCTTAACAGAATCATTAGACTTTGTGGCAACTAAGAAAGCTGCATTGTACTACGCTCCTGCATCTTCAGGATTGATGGTTCCATCAGCAGGTTACAACTTCACATGGAATGAACTAGATAACGCATCTGGTTACGGTATTGACATACGTTCATATACTGGCGATTTCCTACGTGTAGAAGGTGTTGCAGAACTCCTAGAAGCAAACATGGCTTACGACCAAAAGGTTGTAGGTGCTGATCTAGGTGTATTCTTCAACACAATCTTGTCATAAGGAGTAGGTGAATGACCCGACCACCATTTCAATACGACAAGCCAATCTTCGTTAGAAATCCGCAAGGATTACTTATGAATGGTAAGCGTTATGCAAAAGGTGATCTCGTTCCTTGGGTGGAGCGAGGTTTGCCTAAAGCGAACATTGAACGTATGTATAACGAGCACCACTTACATCACAATGAAGATCTGGAAATCTCAGTAAAACCTAAAGTTGGTGATGGACTAGAGGAGATGTCTGTAGAAGAACTACACATCCTAGTAGATACAATCAATGACAAGGTTAAAGAGAAGACTTTAACGAAAGAAGCATTTGATCGCAAGAAATGTAAGCGGTCAACTATTCATGCAAAACAATGTGGGCTTATCCGTTCTTGGAGAGCCAACTACGGTGAGATAGAGGCTGACTAATGGCTTGGACATATGACGAAAGCGTTCTTACAACTACTACGGCTGCAGGTCGGTTAAATGTTGTAAGACTTCTGATAGGAGATACTGATACAAACGATCAGTTAATCAAGAATGAAGAAATAACTTTCGCATTGTCAGAAGCTAATGATAACGTCTATTTCTCTGCAGCTTGGTCAGCAGGAACAATTGCTGCACAATTTGCTCGTAAAGTTACTACCTCATTAGATGGGGCCTTATCAGCTAACTATAGCGATTTAGCTAAACAGTATAAGGCCCTTTCTGCAGACCTTAGAGAACAAGGTCAAAAATACTCTATGACATCTGCTAGTATTCGTGCAGGTGGCATTTCTAACGCTGCAATCAAAGCCAACAGACAACTTACAGACCGTCCTGATCCTGCTTTTCATAAAGGTCAGTTTGACAACCCACCATCAGATGAGCAATACATTTCGGATTTTGACTAATGGCCTTCAGAGCTTACGATGTCCTTAAACTTGTAGAGGAACATGGAGAAGATCTTACGCTCCGTAAAATTACATACGGAAGCTATAATCCTCAGACCAGTTCATCATCTTCTAGTTCAGTAGATACACATTCCATTACAGGGTATTTCTATACATACAATCTAGGTGTTATTGACCCTGAGAACTTTGTAAGAGGTGGTCGTAAGTGTGTTATAGCAGCTTTAGGTTTAGCTGTTAGTCCAGACACTGACGATGAAATTACTGGCAACGGAAATAAAGTGAATATAACAAATGTTCTAACGCTTTATTCTGGCGGTCAAGCTCTTTGCTATATCTGTGATGTGAGTGAATAATGGCAAACAATCTAAAGAACGCAGAAGTATTTAGACAGGTTACATTCAAGATTAAAGAAGCTAAAGAAGCCGCAATACGAGATAGACTAACAGATATTGCACAGTTTGTTACTTCAGTTTCCCCTGTAGATACTGGCGCGTATGTTACCTCACATAGTATTCTTGCTAACAACTCAAACTCTCGTGCTAGGGGTAAAACCTCCAAAGGAAAACCTCGCAAACAAAACAGAGAAGCTCTGCAACAAAGTGGTTTTTCTAATCTATTATCAGATATAGACGCTATTGATATGGATATAGTAACAAGGGTTACTCTGAGAAACGACAGTCCACATGCAAGGTTTGTAGAAGATGGTAACGGAAGTTCTCGTGGGTATCTTGTATATACGAAAACTAGAAGGCAATTTGGATGAGCAGCATATACAAGGATATTAGGAGAGGTCTAGAATACAAACTCTCTCAAGTATCAGGCATCCCAGATATTGCCTATGAGAATATAAATTACGATCCGACAACAGGAACCTCTTGGGTTAGGCCAACCTTTACGCCAACATCACGCAGACCTGCAGTAAGAGGTAGTAATCCACAACAACTCTATTTAGGTTTATTAAGAGTTGATTGTTTCGTTGCAGAGGGCAATGGTCCTTTGTATGGTGACAACTTAGCCAACAGCATAATAGAAGACTTTGAGGCCACAACGGATATTACATTCAATGGTAAAACAGTTTCTATAGACTATGCTGAGAGGGGGGAAGGAAGAATAGACTCCCCTTGGTATTTCATTCCAATCAACATTGGTTGGTATATTTATGATTAGGAGAAAATAAATGGCCTTCGCACAGGGTTCACGTTCCACACTATCTTTCTTAGCAGAGAGTACTTTCGGTACAACACCTGCAGGAAACTTTCAAAACTTACCTTTCACCACTCACTCTTTGAACTTATCAAAAGACCGTGTTGCAGGTACAGACATTCAATCAGACCGTCAGCCAAGAGTTGACCGTCACGGTAACAGAGTTGTAGGTGGAGACATCGTAGCTGACCTTCGTCATGCTGAGTTCGACTTACTTACACAAGCTGCACTAATGTCAGACAATGATTTCGCTACAGGCTTTACAGCAGGAGATGGGTCTACAGCAGTTACTCACGCAGCCGTCGCAGGTATAACACCACAGTTCTTCTCACTAGAAGATTATGCTGCAGACATCGACCAAGCTCGTTTGTTTAGTGGCTGTACTGTTAACACAATGTCAGTCTCTATGGCTCCAAACCAGATGGTTTCAACAACCTTTGGTATTGTGGGTAAAGAGATGGCAGTATCTGCTACACAAAAGACACAAGATGCTTCTGCAGGTAACTCCCCTTTTGATGCGTACTCAGGTGACATCAAGTTAGGTAACGTAGGTTCTCTAGGTTCAGCTTTGACATTGATCACTGCTGTTGACTTTACTGTCACTAACAACTTTGCTCCAACATTGGTTATTGGTGAAAGTACAGCGTCTGCACTAGAGTTTGGTATGATTAACGTAGAAGGAACAGTATCTGCGTACTTCGAAGATGATACACTGCTTAACCGATTCTTGAACGAGACTGAGTCTTCACTAGAGGTGTCAGTTGGTGACGGTTCAAACACACTAACATTCTTATTCCCACGTATCAAAGTTAACTCTGCTGATGTGGGTGTAGACGGACCAACTTCACGTATTGTGAATATGTCTTTTGTCGCTCTTCGTGACACTTCAGACTTATCGTCCTCTACAACAGACACAAACACAATCCTGAAGATTAAGAAATCAGGTGCGTAAGTAATCCCTAGCTAGGGCGAGGGAAGTGGTTGTCGGGTGCTGCTTCCCTCATTTAAATAACCCGACTGTTAACTCGAAAGGAACCCGAAATGGATTTAATGAACATTGGTAAGATGAAAGAGACCTCTGAGGTTATCTTGTATAACCCAGTTAACTCAGAAATACTTATGAATGAAGATGGAAGCGAAATGTCCATAACAGTATATGGACCATATTCCTCTAAGTATAAGTCAATCTCCCACAATCAGCAAAATCGTAGGTTGATGAAAGCTCAACGTACTGGCGGTAAATTAAACCTGAGTGCTGAAGAGATAGAAGCATCTGCATTTGACCTACTGGTTAAGTGCGTTGCGGATTGGGACATTACTTTAGGTGGTGAGAAGCCTGAGTGTACCGAAAAAATGATACGTGAAGTGTTCGAGCAATTGCCTTGGGTACGTGAGCAGGTAGACAGTGCTCTAGGAGACACCCAAGCTTTTTTGGACAGGTCCAATCAGAACTAGAGACTTTTGCTGAACAATCGTTCAGACTTAGTCGTAAGGTAAAAGGCTCCAATGCCACCGAAAGAGAACATTTAGAACAAGTAGCAAAGCAGTTAGGCAAAACGGTTGAAGAACTTGATACAAAATTCGTTGATGCTGTATTTCCTGACCTTGCTGCACATATTTGGGCCACCTTCCTTGAGTTACACGATGGTAGAACTTACGGAATGAGTGGCCCTAATCCTATCTCATACGATATTATTATGGGATGGTGTTATCTGAACGATATAAAACTAACCCCTTGGGAAATTTCTGTAGTGAAGTCTTTAGACAACCTATGGATAAAAGTTACAGGCGAAGAGAATGGCTGACCTTTTACAGTTAGATTTTGTTGTTAAAGAGATTGGGTTAGATAAAGCCCTGACTCAAACTGCAAAGTTTGAACGTGAGATTTTGAAGACCGTTAAGGCTTACGAAAGAGGTCAGATCACTCAGGATCGTTATAGAAAGTCCCTGCTTAACACAAAAAGACAAATGGCTGCTTTGACCAACGAAAATGGTAAGCAAATTATGTCCATACAGAAGGCTAACCAAGCTACACAACAGTTTATTGCCACCCAGAGGGGTTTAAGTACTGCAGTGGGCGCAAGTGGCGTAGCCGCACAACAGACTGCCAGAAAGACAAATCAACTTGGTGTTCTAATGCAGCAGTCTGGGTATCAAATTGGTGACTTTGCGGTTCAGGTTCAATCTGGTACAAATGTTATGGTCGCTCTTGGTCAACAGGCCACACAGCTTGTTGGTACTTTTGCCATGCTTGCTAGAAGCACTGCACTAATTGCTTTGTTTTCTGGTCTTGGTATTGCAGTCCCTATTATAACAGCTATAGCAGGTGCTCTTATGAGAACTGCAAAAGCGGCAGATGAGGCTAAAGATAAAGTAACTGGGTTATCCAAAACTCTTAAAGACTATAGGCAAGAACAACGTGCGCTTGCCCAAAGTGTAACAACTGATCAGTTGTCGTTAATAGATAGAATAGAGGCGATTAAAGAGCTTCAGCAAGAGTATTTAGAAGTTTTAAGAACTTCTGGTACTGTTGGCTTTGAAGGTGAAAAGAGAGCAAATGCAGAATCTACCATACTGGTACTGAATGATCTTCTTCTTAAAACAACAGGTCAGCAAAAAGACCTACAAGTACTAATAAATAATGAATACGTTAAACGTCTCAAGTCTATGGAACGCTCTAATATTCTTGCTTCTATAGAAAACAAGTTTGGGCAAGACCATATAAAATATAGAAATGAGGCTCGTAGACAAGCTGAGATAGAATTAGAAGCTGAAATCAGGGCGGCAGGTATTTCTGAGGCACTTGCAGAGAGGTTGAGAGATAGACTTAAAACCGAATATGATATAATTGACGCCAAAGTTGAACAAGATAAACTAGATAAAGCGGCAAAGGGTAGACAAGAGGCTATAATAAATAGCCTGAAGAGTGGCCTAACAATTTATGAAAAAATGGTTGATGAGAATAAAGCTATTCAAGAGGCTGCTCAAAAAATCAAAGATACTCACGCTGACGAAGTACGGGATTTAAAAGAGAAGATTGTTTTAACCCGTGTAGAAGCTGAACATGGCAAGGATAGCGCGGTACTCCAAGAAGCAACGGCTGAGTTTGCTAGAGACGCCTATGAGCAATCTCGTGCTTCTGCAGGTATCAAAGGGGATCTCTTAAAAGCAGAGATGAAGATATATGATGTTTTGCAGAGGGAGAAAAAAGAGTTAGCTGATATAGTTGAAAAAGAGAGGCAGAGACTCCTCTTTGCCAAAGAGCGAAGAAAGTTTTTTGCTCGTGAATCTGAACGTCAAATGATATTAAATGAATCTCCTATCTTTATGAATATGGATTCCATAGCAGAATCAGCTAAAATTTATCAAGATAGCCTAAAAGAAGCTGATAGGGCGCAAAAAGAGGTAGAGGCTTCTGCAGAAAAACTTAAAGAAGAGCTAGAAGGCCCACTTGTATCTGCTATTGGAAGTGTATCAGATGCGTTTGGTGACTTTATCGCTCGTGGCCTAAAAGACTTCAAAGGCTTCGTAAAAGACATACTCAGGTCTTTCCAGAATATGATTGCACAAATGATTGCTACGGCTGTTAACAATCGTATTATGATTAGTATGGGTATGGGGGGAGCAGGTACTGTAGCAGGTACAAGTGCTGCTTTTGCAGGGCCTATGGGGTCTTTCTTAGGTACTACAGGTGCAGCAGGTGTGGCAGGTACTGGGCTTATGGGAGGTGTTGGTTCAGTATTTGGTGCAGGTGGTATTGGCATGAGTGGGTCATTCAGTGCGCTTGGCAGTATGCTTGGTGGCGGTGGTATAAGTGGATTTACGATAGGTGCTGCTATCCCTGCTATTGCTGCAATTGTTGTTGTTATAGGCTTACTCACTAAGAAAACTAAGTTGTTAGATTCTGGCCTAAGAGCTACTGTTGAGGGTTTTGATGCGGCTATAGAGACATTTAAAGTCACTCAAACTAGTAGATTATTTGGAATACTTAAGGGTCCGAAGGTTACATCTTACGAAGCTGCAAGCGCAGAGATTTCTGATCCTATCATCGAAGCTATCAACACCATACAGACTAGCGTTGTTGACGCGGCAAAAGTTTTAGGCATTGGCGCAGGTTTATTCGAAAACTTTACTTACCAGTTTGAACTGTCACTTAAAGGTTTAACCGATGACGAAAAGATGCAAGCTATCAATCAAGAGCTTGTTAAGATGGGAGATGAGTTTGCTTCCCTATCTGGTCACTTCAGTGATGTGAACTCTTTGTTGGCTGCTGCTAACGAGAGATATAATCTACAAATCAGACTTCTTGAGACTATCGGTGATCAAGAACAAGCTCTATCTATGAGAAGAGAGTCAGAGCTATCTTCTGTAAATGAACTCAATCGTGGGTTACTAGAGGCTATTCATGCTGTAGAAGATGCTCAGAGGGCTGTAAACATTGCGTTCTCAAACCTTGCTTCTGTTATTGAGCGAGAGAAACGCACATTACAACAAGGCTACGCTGATTCTGTTGAATCATTAAAGTCAGGTTTTGATAGCCTTATAGAGGGCATCGAAGCAAGACTAGAGTCTGCTCAACGTGTCGCTTCCTTGAGCCAAGGTGTGTATTCTGCACTAGAGGGTGCCTTGAGAGGTCGTGGCTTCGTTAGTCAGAGCCAATTCTCTATGGCTAGGGAAACTGCCACATCTTATCTAAGAGAGCTTCGTGGTACAGGCAGAATAGAGGATGAGCAAGCCCTTGAAGATGCTCTTAGGATTGTTGCTGAACCTTCCCAAGATCTATACGAAGACTTTGTAGATTATCAACGTGATTTCCAGAAACAGACAAATGTAATCCGTGACCTTGAATCAAAAGCAAAGCTTCAGTTAACAACTGATGAAAAAGCACTTGCTTTACTGCAGGAAGAAAAAAATGCTGCTCAAATTAGACATGAAGAGTCGCTTGATAAATTAGATGATAATCTGAAGTTTGAACTAGAGGCACTTGATAAACAATACAACCAACTAGCAGGTATCAAGGAAGTTAACCTAACTATGGTTCAAGCTATAAGAGCTGTAGAAAGTGCTATAAATACCCTAGAGTTTAAACAAGCCGCTGCAGCAGCCTCCTCAGGTTTAGGTGGTGCAGCCGCAGGTGCAGCTAGTGCAAACACTGGTGGTGGTGGTGGGTTACTTGAGCAATACGATGTTGGATCAGATTTTACGAGAGGTGGAAATACCTACGACCATATTAAACTGAGTGGGGCTAGTCAACTTCTGGATGCTGCTAAACAAATGGGCATACAAACTTCAGGGCAAACTGGAGCAGAAATTCAGCAAGCTATTTCCAATGCAGGTAATCTAGCTGTTACCTTAGATAATTCTACTAGAGCAGCACAGTTTGCGCTTGGTGGCTATCACTCAGGTGGTGTTCGTATGGTTGGTGAGCGTGGCCCAGAACTTGAGATGACAGGGGCTTCACGTATTATGAGTAATAACGATACTCGTAAGATGCTACAGAACCCTGATCTTGTAGAGGCAGTTAAGTCTATGAAGCAAGAGATTTCTGAACTTCGTAACGAACAGAGACAACTAGGTATAAACAATAATAAGTATACCAAACGTACATACGACCTGTACCGTCAGTGGGATACTGAAGGGCTACCTGCAGAGAGAACATAATGGATATTATCAAGCCAGTTACAGTTACCAACAGTATCCTTACAAGCTCTAATGTTGCTGAGAATGACTATAGTGAGTGGGCTTCTGGTACTACTTATGCAGACGGTGATAATGTTATTGTCATTGGGACTACACACAAGGTCTATGAAAGTCTTGTAGGCAGTAATGTAGGCAATGATCCTACTACAGATGATGGTACTAACTGGTTAGAGCTTAGTGCTACTAACAGATGGAAAGCTTTTGATCAGAAGATTGCAGCGCAGGTTAGTAATTTAAATACCATTGAGTACCAGTTCAACGATGCTAACTCTAATATAACTGCAGTGTCTTTCTTTGGTTTGGACGGTAGTTCAGTTAATGTAACAGTAACAGATTCTACGGACGGTGAAGTGTACAACGAAGACTTCTCTTTGCTAGACAACAGTGAGATCGTAGACTTATTTACTTATTTTTTCGCTGAACAAGGTCTTAAAACTGAAGCCTTGTTTACTGATATACCACCTTATCTTAATTCTGATGTCGAAGTTACAGTTACTGCTGTTGACACAGGAACAAACGCTAAAGTAGGTCAAATAGTATTTGGGTTCCTAGCTAACTTTGGCTTAACAACTTATGGAACCTCAGTAGGTATCGAAGATTACTCACGTAAAGAGACTGATGCCTTTGGTAACTTTATTATTACAGAAAGGGCCTTCGCTAAGTTAGTAGACTACGATGTGAGGCTTGAAACAGGAAAAGCTAGAACTGTGCAAAACACACTTGCAAATTTTAGGGCTACCCCTCTTGTTTATATAGGATCTGAAGATGAAGCTTTCGCTACTATTGTATATGGGTTTTATCGTAGATTTGATATCAACTTAGAAGGCCCTGCCTATTCATTTGCTGCTATTGAAGTAGAAGGATTAACTTAGAACATGGCATATGTAAATATTACCGCTTTACCGACTGCCCCTAGTCGGGCAAGACCATCAACATTTGCTGCTGAAGGGGATGCCTTTCTTGCGGCACTAGCAACATTCGTAACAGAGGTTAATACATCTGGTTCTTATATAGACGGAGTAGGGACTGAAGTAGACACAGATGCTACAGCGGCTGCTGCCAGTGTCGTGGATGCTGCAGCACAAGTAACATTAGCGGCAGCACAAGTAACATTAGCGGAGGGACAAGTAACATTAGCGGCAGCACAAGCCACTAACGCAGCTAACTCAGCCACTGCTTCTGCTAACTCTGCTAACAGTTTTGCTTCAGCTTGGTCTTCAGGATCTTCATATTCAGTCGGAACCCTAGTCTACTCGACAGTAGATTATAAAACATACAGAGCAATAACTACACACTCTGGTGAAACAACCGATCCCTCATCCGACACTACAAACTGGATAGCAATGGGTGGGATCTCAACAGGTAAGTCGATAGCAATGTCTATCGTGTTTGGATAACAGGAGTAAATAAATGACCGCACCAAACATAGTAAACGTCAGTACAATTACTGGCAAAACAGCTTATGTTGCTTTATCGTCAACCGCTGCAACAGAGCTAGTAAGTAATGCCGCCTCAAGTGGTAAGGTATTTAAGATTAACATGATTCAGATAGCTAACGTAGATGGCACAAATGCCTGTGACGTTACAGTAGATCTACACAGTCAGGATGATATTGGTGGTACAGCTTTTTCACTAATTTCCACTGCCTCTGTAGCTGCTGATAGTTCCTTAGTTGTTGTAGATAAGAATACCGCAATCTATCTAGAAGAGGATAAGTCTATTTCCGCTACTGCAGGAACAGCAAGTGATCTTGAAGTAATTGTGAGTTACGAAGAAATCTCATAAGGAGAGTTGTCTTGAGAAATATTGGCAACGTAAAAAAAGATAGTCAGGTCAGGGCAGTAGCTTCTGGTGCCTTGACTGATGGTACTTCTGTTATTGTTAATGCCGATGGAACTGTGGGTGTTGTTGTAGAAACGTCACAAACTCAAGCGGCAGGGACAGCAACCGTTTTTGAG
>Ga0316202_10001853_pt1 | contig 15089 bp, 13 predicted proteins | sample 3monrhotite_MG_FD_204934 | JGI IMG/M metagenome (GOLD analysis project Ga0316202, IMG submission 204934) | Microbial mat bacterial communities from mineral coupon in-situ incubated in ocean water Damariscotta River, Maine, United States -... | ecosystem: Environmental > Aquatic > Marine >... | reverse complement strand
GCTGGGCATCACGCCGGACATCGGGGCGGCGCTGACGGTCAACCCGGACTTCTCTCAGGTCGAGTCTGACGTCCGCCTGGTCAACCTCAACCAGCGGTTCGCGTTCTACTACCCCGAGCAGCGGCCCTTCTTCCTCGATGGCATCGATGCCTTCCAGGACACCCAGAGCACGCTCTACACCCGGAGTGTGGTCAGCCCGCTCTACGGCGTCAAGCTGTCGGGCCAGGAGGGCCGCCTGTCGATCGGCGCGCTCCAGAGCATCGACGCCACGCCCGGCGCCTCGGTCCACGAGGAGGGCGCGGTCGGCTTCTCCGAGGACGACCTCGACGGGGCGGTGGCCTCGAACAGCTTCGGCCGGCTGCGGCTGGACGTCTTCGAGTCAGGCACCGCCGGCCTGACGGTGGCCGACAAGCGGGTCGTCGGCGGCACCGGCGGCTACAACGACGTGCTCGCGGCAGACGTCCGGGTGCCGTTCTCGGACGTCTGGAGCACCGGGGCCAGCGCCTCGGCCTCGGTCATCGGGGACGACGCCAACGCGGCGCGGCTCGGCGGCGCGGGCAGCGCCTCGCTGGCGCGCTCGCCGAACCTCGGCTGGGGCATGAACGTCAGCGGCGCGGGCTCCTCGGCCGACTACCGCCGCGAGATGGGATTCTTGAACCAGACCGGCCTCGCGACCGGCCTCGCCGAGACCTGGTACCGCCTCGGGAGCGAGCGGCGGACCTGGACGCCGCTGGCGAGCGGCTACGTGCAGCGCGAGATCGACGGCGACCGCTACGGATACGTCGGCCACCAGCAGAGCGCCAACCTCGGCGTGCAGAGCGTCTACGCGGGTGCCGGGCTCGACCGGCGCGAGCAGGACGGCGCCAGCCTCGACGGCTGGTGGTTCGAGAGCGGCTGGTACGGCCAGCTCAGTCGGCTGCTGACCCTCCGCGCCGACGCCAGCACGAACCGGGAGCTGGATTTTGAGCGCCTCGTTCCGGCCCAGTCTACCTTCGTCAGCGGCGGCGGCAACATCCGGCCGACCCACAACACCCGCTTCGACCTCGATGTCGTCCAGCAGTGGTTTACCCCCGAGGATCTGGCGTCCGAGCGTGCCCTGCGGACCTTCTCGCGGTTCACCTGGCAGTTTACGCGTCCGCTCGGGGTGCGCGTCAACGAGCAGTCGACCTTCACCTCGACCGGCGAGGCCAGCCACAACGCCAGCCTGCTGCTGACGTGGCTTCAGACGCCCGGCCGCGAGGCCTACCTCGGCGGCACCTGGAGCTTCGACGAGGACTGGGGCGCCACCGACCAGACCCTGTTCACCAAGGTCACCTGGCTGTTCATGCTCTAGACGCGCCCTTCCAGGGCGTCCCGCAGCAGCGCGGTGTCCGAGAGCTGCTGGCAGACCTCGACGCGCCCGCTGCGGACCTCGTACACCCAGACGAAGGGCACCTCCAGCTCGCGCGCGACGCCGTGCGGCTGCACAACGTAGGCACCGCGGGCGAAGACCAGCTCGCCGTCCTCGTGGAAGCTGTCGAGCCGGGACGAGAAGGCCGCCCACTGCTCCAGTCGGGGCCGGAACAGGTGCCGCTCGACGGCCGAGTGGCCGCGGTGCTCGGTGCCGCCCGGCTCGATCCAGCGGATCGCCGGGTGGAGCAGCGCGCCAGCCGCCTCCATGTCGCCACGGCCGATCGCATCGTAGAGCTGCTCGATGACCTCCAGGGCAGTCATGCGAGCGCCTCCTTGAGCGCACCGGCGAGCAGCGCGCCGTGCTCTGCGGTGAACGCGTGCGACTGCCCGACGAAGAAGCCGCGCTCGTGGATCGCGTCGGCGACCGGCAGCGGACCGGCCAGCCGCAGGCCCGGCACGCGGGCGGCGGCCGGCTGGCGGGCGAGGTTCCCGCCCGAGATCGGCCGCGTCGAGATGTTGTGCGACTCCAGCACCGCACAGACCTCAGCCCGAGAGCGCCTCGCGCCCGGCTCCAGCAGCAGCGGGAAGGCAAAGGACGCGCAGACGGTGTCCGGCGGCTCGGGGAAGGCACGGACCGGCAGGCCCAGGGCGGCGATCTGCGCGCACCACGCGCGGTGGTTGGCGCGGCGGCGGGCGACGAAGCCGGGCAGCCGGACGACCTGATGGACCCCGAACGCCGCGGCGAGGTCGGTCATCCGCAGGTTGAAGCCCGGCGTGACGAACAGGAACCGGGGGTCGATCTCGGGGTGCGCGGCGGCGAGCGCGTCGCGGTCGGAGCGCTCGCGGATCCAGCCGTGGGCGCGCACGCTGCGCATCACGTCGGCGAGCTTGCCGTCCGACGTGGTCACCATCCCGCCCTCGCCGGTGGTGATGTGGTGCGAGAAGAAGAAGCTGAACGCGGCGGCGTGGCCGATGCTGCCGGCCGGGGTGCCCCGCAGCCGGGCGCCGTGGGCGCCGCAGGCGTCCTCCAGCACGATCGGCGCCGAGACGTCGGCGAGGTAGCCGAGCAGGTGGACCGCGAGCACCGGGTCGGCGTAGCTGCCCCGCAGGCACAGCGTCTCGGCGTCGACGTCCGCCAGCACCGGGACCAGGCCCGCCTGGGCGACCGCGAACAGCGAGGTCGACCACGACACCGCCGGGACGATGACCTCCTGGCCGCGCCGGAGGTGGCCGGCCTCGATCATGGCCGACAGCATCACCAGCAGGGCGCTGGAGCCCGAGTTTACCGCAACGCCGTGGGGGCAGCCGACCTGCTCAGACCATGCCTCCTCGAAGGCCGAGACCCGCTTGCCCATCGTGATCCAGCCGGTCACCAGGGCCGCCATCGCCTCGGCGACCTCCTCGCGGCCGAACGCCGGCACCGCCAGCGGCAGGCCGCTGGCCGGGTCGTGCGGGGCGTCGGGGTCGATCGAGAAGTGCGCGTCCAGCAGCGCCTCGATGTCCGCCTTCAACGGAAGATCCGCGCGTTGGGCAGCTCGGTGAGCAGCACCTTGAGGTGGTCCTTGCCCACCGGCCAGGACAGCGCCTTGCTCTCGCCGCCGGCGCGCTGGCCCTCGACCGTCGCGATCTCGGCGATCTGCCAGCGCCGCCGCATCGCGCGGATCGAGATCTGGTACTCGATCGGGAAGCGCTTGACGGTGGTGTCCATGTCCAGGAATGGCCCCCGACGCATCGCGCGGAAGCCGTTGATCGTGTCGGTGACGTAGGCGCCCTCGTTGAACAGCCGGTTGGCGATCCACGTCAGCGCCTCGTTGACCCGCGCGCGGGGGCGGAACACGCCGCCCTCCTCGTTGACCGCGCCCTCGGCGAACCGGCTCGCGATCGCGAGGTCGCTTCCCCCGGCGATCAGATCGTCGAGGCGGACGATGTCAGCCGGGTCCTCGTTGCCGTCGGGCGAGTAGTAGACCAGCCGGTCGGTGTCCGTCGCCTCGGCGGCGACGCGAAAGGCCACGCCCCGGCCGCGGATCGGCTGGTCCAGGATGGGGATGTTCCGCTCGGTGAGGAACTCGCGGCTGCCGTCCGTCGAGCCGCCGTCGACCGCGACGGTGCGGGCGAACTCGTCGAGGGGGAGGTCATCCCAACAGTCCCGGAGGCCGTCGATCTCGTTGAGGACCAACAAGACGAGCGTAGAGTCGCGCTTCATGAGCCCTCCTGTCCGAGCAGTCCAGACTCTACCAGGAAGTCGGCGACCCACTGCGCGATCAGGTCGTTGCCCGCAGCGTTCGCGTGGCCGCGGTCGTTGGGGAAGTAGAGCTGCTGGCTGCGGGTGGCCGCCTCCATCTGCGGCTGCGGATCGAACAGGGGCACGCCCTTGACCTGGGCTGCGGCCTTCAAGATACTGCGGTGGTCGGCGGTGTAGCCGCTGCGCTCCAGCGGGTAGCCGAACAGCACCGGCGCGCCGCCCAGGCCCTCGACCTGGTCGATGAGGTACTGGAGGTTCTCGGAGTAGTCTGCCACCGGGACGCGGTGTGTGCCGCCCTGGTCGCCCTGGCCGCGCTCCTTGGCGCGGATCTGGACCTTGCCGAGCGCGGTGCGCAGCAGCAGGTAGCTGCGCAGGCGGTACAGGACGTTGTCCTTGAGGAACCGGGCATCGTTCTGGAGGATGGCCTGGCTCTTGTCCGAGTAGCTCGCCTTGCGCGCGTCCTGGACGACGTAGCCGATCAGGACCACGTCAGGGCGGTAGTCCTTGAGCACCCGGTCCCACAGCCAGCGGCCCTGGAACGAGGTGTAGCCGGGCTGGCCGCCGTTGACGACCTCGACGCTGTCGTAGCCCCGCTGCGCGAGGTAGCCGCCCAGGCGCGCCGGGTACGTCTCCTCGTCGCGCACGCCCCAGCCGAACGTCGTCGAGCAGCCCAGCGTCATGATCCGCAGGGTGCCGGGGTCGGCCTCGACCGAGAACAGCGGCGCCCGCAGGCCGTCACCGTTGGTGCTGACCGGGAAGGTGGTCTGCTCCTCGTTGTGCGGCAGCGCTTCGCTGCGCAGGTCTGGATCAGCGGTCCAGAACGGCTCGTTGTGCTCGAACGGGGCCGTCGGCTCTGGCGGCCAGTCCGCGGCCATCAGGCCGCCCTCGATCACCGCGAAGAGCACGGCGACCGGGATGAGCGAGAAGATCAGGCGCCTGGACCAGGACAGCCGGGATGCCACGGGGCCTCCTTCCATCGGAAAGCCGCGTCAGTCTACCAAACGCCCAGGCCCAGCGGGCAGCGGGCAGCGGCTAGCGGACCTCTTCCATCGCAGAGATCTCGATGGCGGTGTGGTCGGTCAGGCCGCCCTTGGTGTACCAGGTGTTGTCGTACATCGTCGTGTCGTTGATCTGGTAGCTGATCTCGCCGTGCTCCGGCGCGGTGAAGATGAGCTCCTCGCCAACCGCGTAGATGTTCTCGACGCCAGCCTCTGAGACGAAGCGCAGGATCAGGGTGCCGGGGTGGCAGCCCTCCAGGTTGCACGGCAGCTCGCTGGCCGGCGGCTGGCTGGTGTCGCCCGCGACGTTGATCCACGGCCCCTTGTCGGTGATCCGGTACTTGTCGTTCTCGGTGCCCGAGATCTTGATGACGTCACCCTGGCAGATCGGCAGCGTGCGCTGCCAGCCCGCGCCGATGTCGAGGTAGTCGAACATCGTGAAGTCGAACGGGGTCAGGCACTCGCCGTCGGTCAGCTTGGCCGGCAGGGAGCGAACCCAGCTGTTCCAGGCCGATGCCGAGCTGCCCGTGGCGACCTTCTTGCACTCGGTGAGGTTGCCCTGGCTGACCGCCTCGATCTTCTCGGGGCGGCCCAGCAGGACCGTCTCGAGGGTCATGATGTCATCTTCGTCGAACGAGACGCCGTCTTCGCGGCTGCCGTTCCACTGGCTGATCATCTCGTCGAGGATCTGCGAGCGCTCCAGGCGGCGCTGGGACTCGTTGAGCGAGCCGTAGTCGGGGGGGAAGTAGCACTGCATGGTCCAGCCCTCTTCCTGGTGCCAGCCCACGGGAGGGGGCGCCGGTGCGGCGTCCTTCTTTCCACAGCCGAGGGCCAGGATGGGCAGGGCAGCCATAAGCATCATCGCTCGCATCGATCACTCTCCTCTGCGGTCGCGGCTGACAGTGTAACGATTCTCGCGGTCCTCCGTGTTCCCCAAACGCAAAGAGCCCGCCCCGAGGGGCGGGCTCAAGCAGCTCTGCGGCCGCTCAGCGCGGTCTGATCAGGCCATGTAGCCGGTCAGGATGAACGCGATGGCGAAGCAGAACAGCACCAGCGACTCGGGGAACGCCATGGCGATCAGCATCGAGGTGCGGATCTCGCCGCTTGCCTGGGGGTTGCGCGCCATGCCTTCCATCGCCGATGCGGCGATGCGACCCTGGCCGAGGCCAGCGCCGAGGACAGCGATACCCATCGCGAGGCCAGCGCCGAGGGCGATCATGCCCTTGTCGCCAGCAACGGCAGCGGCATCGCCGGCAGCCAGAGCGGGGTTAGAGATCAGGAGAAGCGCGGCCAGAACCGGCAGAACCTTGAACAGAGTGGACTTCATGCATGCCTCCGGGGCGGATCAGTGATGATCCTCTTCATGAGCCGTCGCCAGGGCAATGTAGACGGCTGACAGCAGGGTGAACACGAGAGCCTGGATGAACGAAACGAACGCGCCCAGGCCAAGGAAGATGGTGGGAATGACCAGATACGTCAGGTCGCTCATGATGCCAAACACCATGTGGTCACCGAACATGTTTCCAGTCAGTCGGAGCGTCAGCGAGGCCGGGCGGACAACGAAGACGCCCAGGAACTCGACAACGAAGATCAGCGGCGCGAGCCACCAGACCGGACCGAACAGGTGCAGAATGTAGCCGAACCCGTTTCGGACCAGGCCCGCGACGTTGAAGACCAGCAGGACCGCCAGTGCCATCGCGAGGTTGGTGTCAAAGTCGCCGGTCGGCGCGATAAACCCGGGCACGAGGCCCATGAGGTTCCCGCCGAGAACAAAGATGAACAGCGTGGCGCACAGGCCGAAGAACCATGCGTTCTTCGAGTCGCCGTGCTCCAGGATGCCGTCGAGCAGGTTCTTGAGTCCGCCGACGAAGATCTCCCAGAAGTTCCGAATGGTCAGGGAGGTGTCGGGGGCGTACTTCTCAAGGCCCTGCTTGGCGTTTGCAGCGTTGAGGCCCATCCGACCCAGCAGCGCGAGGCCGATCAGGCCAACACACAGCAGCCAGGAGTGGATGACGGCGTTTGCCTGGTCGTGACTGACACCCAGCGTCTCGGAGAGGGTGTGGGCGAGACCGGTAGCGTCGCCGAGCCAGGTGTAGTGATATCCAGGGCTGTTAGATGCCATTGGCTCCTCCGGTCGGGGCATGTAGCCGCATTACCGCGTTGAGGACAACCACCAGGACCAACAAACCGCCTCCAATGAGGACTGAAAGCGGCGGAAAGGTGGTCAGCAGCGCGATCGCAAGCAAGCCCACGAGAGGGAATTTAAGCGAGATCAGGAGCGGGATGACCGGCGAGCCGCTGCCCATGCCGCCCTCGGCGCCTGGCCGCGGAGCGGTGAGCATGGCGCCGAAGATCAGACTGCAGATGGGCAGCAAGCCACCGAGCAGCACACCAGCCGCGAACCACGTCCCCTCGACCGCGACGGACGCGGCGGTCACCACAAAAAGCAACAGCGTCGCTCTATGGGTGGTCGTCTGGAGGAAGGGGTTCATTGTCGCCGGTGAGTCGGTTCAGGGTTGTGAGGAGTCGCGTCATCCCAACGATGAGGCCCCCCACGATTCCCAGGAGCAGCAAGAAGGGAGAGGTTCCGAGGTTGTCATCGAGCCAGTACCCAGCGAAGGCGCCAGCGACGATGAGCAGGGACATCTCCGTCACGATAGCCGAGGCGCCCATTAGTTGCTTTTGAAGCTTACTATTGGACATTTCGGCTTTTCGTCAGTGCTCCATAGGACCGAAGTGGACGGCCTACTATCATCCCTCCATCCACCCAGCAACACCCGATCACGACTCCAACGCCTCGATCAGGCCCCCAATGACCAACGTCACTTCTTCGTCGCTGAGCGTGGCCGACATGAACGCCGCCTCGTACTGCGACGGCGGCATGTAGACCCCCGCGCGCAGCGCTGCACCGTGGAAGCGCCCGAACGCCTCCATGTCGCACTCCTTGACCTCCTCGAAGTTCGTCGGCGCCTCGGCGCGGAAGAAGATGGTGAACATCGCCCCCATCCGGTTCATCGACAGGCCCTTTGCCTCAACCACCGGCCGGATGCCCGCGTCCACCTGCGCGCCGATCTCCTCCAGCCGGGCGTACCGCTCCGGCGTCATGCCCGCCAGCGTCGCCCGCCCGGCCGCCACCGCCAGCGGGTTGCCCGACAGCGTGCCCGCCTGGTAGACCGGCCCCGCCGGGCTCAGGTGCTCCATCACGTCCCGGCGACCGCCAAAGGCCGCCAGCGGCAGGCCGCCCCCCACCACCTTGCCCAGCGTCACAAGGTCCGCCTTCGCACCCAGACGCTCGCAGGCGCCGCCGCGCGACAAGCGGAAGCCCGTCATCACCTCGTCGATGATCAGCAGCGCACCGCTGGCCTGACAGGCCGCGTAGAGCGCGTCCAGGTAGCCCTCTGCCGGGAGGATGCAGCCCATGTTGCCCGGCACCGCCTCCAGGATGACCGCGGCGATCTCGTTGTCCTCAAGCTGCTGACGGACCGCGCCGGCGTCGTTGAACGGCGCGGTCAGCGTCAGCGCCGCCGTCGCCGCCGGGATGCCCGGCGAGCCGGGCTGGGCGAACGTGACCACGCCCGAGCCCGCCTTGACCAGCACGCTGTCGTGGGCGCCGTGGTAGCAGCCGTCGATCTTGATGATCTTGTCCCGGCCGGTGAAGCCGCGGGCCAGCCGGATCGCGTGCATCGTCGCCTCGGTGCCCGACGAGCACAGGCGGACCATCTCCAGCGCCGGGTGCGCCGCCACAAGCTCCTGGGCGAAGTGGACCTCGCCAGCCGTCGGCGCGCCGAACGAGGTGCCCTTCGCCGCCGCGGCGTTGATCGCTGCGAGCACGTCGGGGTGGGCGTGGCCCAGGATCATCGGACCCCAGGAGTTGATCAGGTCGAGGTAGCGGCTGCCGTCCTCGTCAAACAGCCAGTTGCCCTCGGCGCGGGCGATGAACGGCGGCTCGCCGCCGACCGCGTTGAAGGCGCGGACCGGCGAGTTCACGCCGCCTGGGATGTACTGGCGGGCAGTCTCCAGCAGCTCTGACGAACGACGCATGATGCTCTCCTAAGAATCAGGAGGGTGCCCTAACCTTGAACGCCGCACGAGCAGGGCTCGTGCGGCGCTCGGGGCTGTGGTGAGGGGTGGCTACTCCTCGCCCGCTTCCTCTTCCGGGACCCGCGCAATGCTGACGATGCGCTCGTCATCGTCGACCCGCATCAGGGTCACGCCCTTGGTGTTGCGGCCCAGCACGCGGATGTTGAACACCGGGATCTTGATGACCCGGCCGTTGTTCGTGATCAGCATGAGCCGATCGTCGTCGCGGACCTGCACCGCGCCGACCACCTGGCCGTTGCGCGTGCCGGTGTGGATGTCGATGACACCCTGGCCGCCGCGGTTCTGCTGGCGGTAGTTGCCCAGCGCGGTGCGCTTGCCGTAGCCGTTCTCGGTCACGGTCAGCAGCAGCATGTCCGGGTCCTCGTTGACCACCTGGATGTCCGTGATCCCGTCCCCGTCCTGGAGCTTGATCGCGCGCACGCCGCGGGCCACGCGGCCAGAGTGCTTGATCTGCATGACGGGGTTGCCGTCTTCGTCGATCTTCCACGAGCGGCTGCCGTCCTCGGCCTTCGCGATCTTGTACGGCGGGATGCGGATCGACATACCGTTGGCCGTCAGGATCAGCACGTCCTGCTCGGTGCGCGCCTTGACCACCGAGAACAGCTGGTCGCCCTCGGCGCAGTCGTAGGCCCGCAGGCCCGTGGTGCGCACGTTCTTGTAGGCGATCAGGGCGGTCCGCTTGATCAGGCCCTTCTTCGAGCAGAACAGCAGGTCGACGTCTTCCTCGAAGTTCTCGATGCTGATCACCGAGGCGATCTGGTCGCCCGGATCGAGCTTGACGAGGTTGACGATCGGCGTGCCGCGCGAGCTCCGGCCGGTCTCCGGGATGGTGTAGACCGGCATCGTGAAGACCTGGCCGCGGGTCGTGAAGACCATCAGCTCCGAGAGCGTGTTCGTGATGAACAGCTCCTGGACCGAGTCCTCGTCCCGCGTGCGCATGCCGCGTCGGCCCATGCCGCCGCGGCGCTGCTCCTGGTACTCCTCCTGCGAGGAGCGCTTGATGTAGCCGCGGACCGACAGGGTCACGACCTGCTCCTCGTCCGCGATCAGGTCGCGGACCGACAGCGCGCCCGAGGCCTCGATGATGCGGGTGCGCCGCACGTTGGCGAATTTCGCCTTGAGGGCCAACAGCTCCTCGCGGATGACCGCCATCAGCTTGCCGTCGTCGGCCAGGATGGCCTGAAGCTCGCCGATGCGGGCCAGCAGCTCGTCACGCTCGTTCTCCAGGCGCTCCCGCTCCATGCCGACCAGGCGCTGCAGGCGCATGTCCAGGATCGCCTGGGCCTGGATCTCGGAGAGGCCGAACCGGGCGACGAGGCTGTTGCGTGCCTCCTCGGTGGTCTGGCTCGCGCGGATGATCGAGATGATCTCGTCGATGTGGTCCAGGGCGATGAGGTAGCCCTGGATGACGTGCAGCCGCGCCTCAGCCTTGCGCAGGTTGTAGCGGCAGCGGCGCATGGTGACGTCGCGGCGGTGGCTGAGGTAGTGGCTCAGCGCCTCGCGCAGCGTCAGCACCACCGGGCGGTTGTTGACGATCGCGAGCAGGATGATGCCGAAGGTGTTCTGCAGCGCGGTGTGCTTGTAGAGGTGGTTGAGCACCACCTCGCGCACGGCGTCACGCTTCAGCTCGATGACGACCCGCATTCCGTGGCGGTCGCTCTCGTCGCGGAGCGCGCTGATGCCCTCGATGCGCTTGCTCTTGACGAGGTTGGCGATGTCCTCGACCAGGCGCGCCTTGTTGACCTGGAACGGCAGCTCGTCGATGACGATCGAGCTGCGGTTGCCGCCGATGTCCTCGAACTCGGTCTTGCCGCGGACGAGCACCTTGCCGCGGCCGGTCCGGTACGCCTCGACCACGCCTGCGCGGCCGTAGATGGTTCCGGCGGTCGGGAAGTCCGGGCCGGGGATGTGCGTCATCAGCTCGTCGACGGTGACGTCGGGGTTGTCGATCATCGCGACCACGCCGTCGATCACCTCGCCCAGGTTGTGGGGGGGGATCTTGGTGGCCATGCCGACGGCGATGCCGTCCGAGCCGTTGACGAGCAGGTTCGGGAACGCTGCGGGGAGGACGAACGGCTCCTCGGTGGCGCCGTCGAAGTTCGGGACGAACTGGACGGTGTCCTTGTCGATGTCCGTCAGCAGGGACTCGGCGAGCTTCTCCATCCGGCACTCGGTGTACCGGTAGGCAGCGGCGGGGTCGCCGTCGACGCTTCCGAAGTTGCCCTGCCCGTCGATGAGCGGCGCGCGCATGTTCCAGGGCTGGGCCATGCGGACGAGCGCGTCGTAGACGGCGCTGTCGCCGTGGGGGTGGTACTTCTTGAGCACCTCACCGACGACACCAGCACACTTGGAGTAGCGCCGGTTGGAGAGGTTTCCCTCGCGCATCATGGCGTAGAGGATTCGGCGGTGGACCGGCTTGAGCCCGTCCCGGACGTCTGGCAGCGCGCGCCCGATGATGACTGACATCGAATAATCGAGGTACGAAGAGCGCATCTCCTCTTCGATGTCGATCTTGTCCAGCGTCCTGGCGATCTCTTCCACGGCGACTCCTCAACAGCTTGATTCAGCGCAGGAAATTTGTGCTGATCTGTACGACCAGCGCAGCATTTCCTCATAACCAGTCTGCCGCCGCTTTTCGACCCGATCGACGCCAATTTTTGTCCGTTATTCGCGCCCCACCACCGGCAGCCACTGCACGCCGTCCGCCGACAGGATCCGCACTGCGATCGGCTGCTGGTCGCGGGTGTAGCGGATCATCATGGTCCCCTCCTCGCCCGGCTCCAGCGCCCCCGCGGTCGCCTCAGTCAGCGCGTGGGCACCCGCCGGCACCGACCACGGATACGCCTTCCAGTAGAGACCGTCTCCAAAGACAAGCTCCATCGAAGGCAATCCCTCATCTCCGGCCACCGCATCCAGCTCCAGCGCGCACTCCGCGCGGAACCGGTGCCGCCAGTAGCCCAGCGGCCGCGGACAGCTCGCCCGGCGAAGCCGGAGCACGCTCCCCTCAACCACGACCTCCTCCGCAGCCCCCGCGGCCTCTTCCGCCACCAGGGACGCGATCTGCTCACGGAAGTCAGCCTCTGCGCCCCGGATCCGATCGAGCCGATCCGTGACCTCGGGGTGCGACCAGCCAACCAGCGCCGCTGCGGCATCCAGAGACGCGCGTGGATCCGGCGTCAGCTCCTGGCCGAAGTCAGACGCCTCCAGGTCCACCGACCGCTCCTCCAGCCGCGCCAGGTCCCCGTCCGCGGCGGCCAGGGCCGCCGCGAGCTGCGCCTCGACCTGGGCGCGCGGCGCCTGCCAGCAGGTCGCCTCGCTCTTCGCGCCCGACAGCGACAGCGGGAGCGCGCCGTCGTACTCGCCGTGCAAGGTGTCGAAGACCACCGAGCGGAAGAACCCTCGGTCCTCCAGCAGGATCTTCACGCTGTCGCCTCGGCTCAGGGCGACCGAGGGCGCCCCCAGGAGCACCGTGGCGCGGTTGGTGGGGCCGTGGGTCTCCACGCCCAGCTCGCTGAGGTACAGCGTGGCGTCCATGTCCGGGAGCGCCGTGTTGATGCCGCGACGGGCCGGGCCGCGCCGCCGCCGGTCGCCCTGGTGGGTCGTCGTGGCCTCGCAGACCAGCAGGGCGCCGCGCAGCGTGCCGGTGTGTTCCGCGCGCGTGAAGGCGGCGAGCTGCTCCTGCTCCAGCCCTGGCGCGTAGCCGGGGTAGTGGATCCAGTCCGGGCGGGCCGACTGGCTGGCCTCCGGAGAGCCGATCAGCGGCGCCTCCGGGATCTGCAGCGCTGGGCGTGTGCACGCCGCCAGCATGAGTGCGAGCATGCCTGCCTCGTCACATGCCCAGATGGACCTCAGGTGAACGCCGCCTGAAAATATCCACCCGACTGCATCTTTGGCGAGACCGTGTGCCCCGCCGGGCTGCGCCCGGTACGCTCTGTGGGACGACTGACACGTCCTGGAGGGTTTGTTGAGCATGCTTCCGCTGCTGATTCTGGGGACCGCGCTCGCGCAGGAGACCCCCTACGACCTCGGTGTCGCCGCGCTCGCCACGAAGAACGCCGACGACGCCATCACGCACTTCCAGCGCTGCATCCAGCAGCGTGACCCCCAGGCCGTCGACTGCCACTGGGAGATCGGCTGGGCCTACTGGCTCAAGGGCGACTGGGCCAAGGTCGTCGACAGCTGGACCACCGTTCAAAAACAAGACCCTGGCCGCGACGGCCTCTCAAAATATCTCTCTCAGGCCCGCGACAACCTCTCGCTGGAAGACCTTCTCGCGCGCGGACGCGCCGCCGCGCCTGACTCCTTCCAGTCGACCGCACCCGAGGGCGCCACCGTGCGCCTCCGCGCCGTCGGCGACATGATGATCGGCACCGACTTCCCGTCCGCAGACTACCTGCCCGCCAACGCCAACACGATGTTCTCCGGGGTGTCGGACTGGCTCGCAGACGCAGACGTGACCTTCGGGAACCTGGAGGGGCCGGTCTGCGACGGCGGGCAGACCCAGAAGTGCGGCCCCGACTCCGCGCCCGGAAGCTGCTACGCCTTCCGCTCGCCCGGCCGCTACGCCGACATCTACAAGGACGCCGGCTTCGACGTCGTCAGCACCGCCAACAACCACTCCGGCGACTTCGGCGAGTTCTGCCGCATGGAGACCGAGAAGAACCTCGACCGGGTCGGCATCGCCCACTCCGGCCGGCCCGGCGACATCGCCTCGCTGGAGTCCAACGGACTCAAGATCGCCGTCATCGGCTTCCACACCAGCCGCGCCTGCCACTACGTCAACGACCACGACACCGCCGCGGACCTCGTCCGCGCGCTGAGCACCGACCACGACATCGTCGTCGTCAGCTTCCACGGCGGCGCCGAGGGCGGCCGGGCGCTCCACGTCCCCCACGGCCAGGAGACCTTCTACGGCGAGAACCGCGGCAACCTCCGCGCGTTCACCCACACGGTCATCGACGCCGGCGCCGACCTCGTCATCGGCCACGGCCCGCACGTGCTCCGCGGCGCCGAGATCTACAACGACCGCCTCATCGCCTACAGCCTCGGCAACTTCGCCACCTACGGCCGCTTCAACCTCTCGGGCAACAACGGGCTCGGCGTCGTGCTCGACGTCACCCTCGACCGCGAGGGACGCTTCACCGGCGGCAGCCTCCTGCCCACCCGGCAGGAGGGCGCGGGCATCCCCGTCAAGGACGAGGCGGCGAAGGCGGTCGACCTGATGCGCATGCTCTCGGAGGAAGACTTCCCCGCGACTGGCGTGCGTGTCGCCCGCGATGGCTCACTGGGTCGCCGGTAGGGGGTTGACGCTCGCGGAGGGGTACCTACCACTTCCGGGAACACACCACGCCGGCTGTGGCCGGCCGTGGTGCCCCCTGCGAGGTCAAAATGTCCGAAGAACATGAGTTTCAGGCCGATGTCCGCCAGATCCTCCGCCTGGTCACCCACTCGATCTACTCCGATCGCGAGGTCTTCCTCCGCGAGCTGATCAGCAACGCCAGCGACGCGCTCGACACCGCGCGCTTCAAGGGCCTCCAGGGCACCCTGCGCGAGGTCGACGGCGAGCCGGGCATCCAGGTCAGCTTCGACGCCGAGGCCAAGACGCTGACCATCAGCGACGACGGCGTCGGCCTCACCGCCGAGCAGGCCCAGAAGAACCTCGGCACCATCGCCCAGAGCGGCACCCGCGCCTTCGCCGACGCGCTCAAGGCCCAGGCCGAAGAGGGCGCCGCGCCCGCCGACCTGATCGGCCAGTTCGGCGTCGGCTTCTACTCGGCGTTCATGGTCGCCGACAAGGTCTCCGTCGAGAGCCTCTCCGCAGAGCCCGGCAGCGAGCCCATCCGATGGATCTCGGACGGCGGCAGCGGCTACAGCCTGGAGCCCGGCAGCAAGGAGACCCGCGGCACCGAGATCACCCTCCACCTCCGCGAGGACTCCGAGGAGTACCTCGACGAGGATCGGCTCCGCGAGGTCATCCGCAAGCACTCTGACTTCGTCTCGTGGCCGATCGAGCTGGGCGAGGAGCGGATCAACCAGGAGAAAGCCCTGTGGACCCGCAACCCCTCCGAGGTCACCGAGGAGGAGTACGTCGCCTTCTACAAGCACGTCTCGGGCGACTGGCGCGAGCCGCTGGTGACCCTGCACGTGCGCGCTGAGGGGCCGCTGCAGTTCCAGGCGCTGCTGTTCATCCCGGAGGCACGCCCCTGGGAGCTCGACCGCCTCGACTTCAAGGTCGCCCTCAAGCTGTACCAGAAGCGCATCAAGATCATCGACCACGCCAACGACCTGCTGCCGCGGTACCTCCGCTTCGTCTCGGGCGTGATCGACTCGCCAGACGTCTCGCTCAACGTCAGCCG
>Ga0316202_10001852_pt1 | contig 15105 bp, 16 predicted proteins | sample 3monrhotite_MG_FD_204934 | JGI IMG/M metagenome (GOLD analysis project Ga0316202, IMG submission 204934) | Microbial mat bacterial communities from mineral coupon in-situ incubated in ocean water Damariscotta River, Maine, United States -... | ecosystem: Environmental > Aquatic > Marine >... | reverse complement strand
GTCCAATTAGCAGCTAAAAATGTTGGACAGTTATTTGAACAACAAATTCAACAAGGAAAAATTTCGTCATCAAATTTGTTTAATTTTTCTTATCATAAAATAGCCAATACAGAGCCTCAAAAATATACAACTAGCTTTGATCAATTTACCGATCAGTATTTACCGAGTATTCAAGAATCTTTATTACAAAAATTTAAAATGATGATTTATGCTGGTGCTGTAGATGTTAATGGTTATTTTCCAACGCATAATAAATGTTTTTCAAAACCTTTAACGGGAAATTACCAAGTAGATATTGCTCAAAGTCGCACTAAGCGAATTTTTGATGATGCTACCGGTATTCGTTGTGGTAAGCATACAGATAAATTTTTATTACAAACGTATAAAAGAGATACTGGTGAAGTCATGCATGATATCTCAGCGCCGATATTTGTGAATGGTACCCATTGGGGCGGCTTTAGAATTGGCTTTAAAGCGCAAAAAGTATAGTTTATATAATATTAGGCAAGAGGGCGCCAACCAATGCAATCAATAGGATAGCTGCCGATACCATCAAAAAAATCGGTGCAGGTGTTTATTTCACTAATAAAAAACAAATCATGATATAAAGCTTGTCCTCCATGTAAAGTTAGCTCGTGGATCAGGTGCCAAAATACGCGTTCTCGAGCGCTACTGGGCGTTTCATCTTTAACCAATAATAATGTCCACTCTTCCATTACATCACTGATAAATAAATCTAATTCAGTATAATGGAGTGTTTTGGTCGCGACAGCTTTTATATAAACATTAAGTTGGGCTATTTTATCATTGATAAACTGCTCGATTACCATGGTATCCTCAAGTCATCACAAGGCTATGACTTTTTAAATCTAAAATTTAAAGTTTTTATGCATTGATAAAATCATCCTTGATTTACTATACCCATTATATTTGAACAGCTACATTCACCTGCTTTAGCTAAAGCATTTGAAATTTCAGCTGAATTTTGTATATTCAGATGAAAAGATATATATAAAGTAATTTTTATTACCTAAGTTATCGTAGATAAATAAAGATTTGTCAAAGTTGTTTATGGCAAAACTTATTGATGAGATGTTAACCTTAAAATTTTAACTATTAAGATCAAAATATTATCAGTAAAAATAAATTTAAATTTATTCTGCCGGTAGTAAAGTGGCTTTAATTAAAAAGACAGGTTCAACGGGAACATCTTCCCAACCAAGAGCCTCATCATAATGAGTTTTTACTTTTCCGATAGCTTCTATCACTTCTTCTCCTTCAACAATTGCGCCAAAGACAGCGTAACCCCATTTACGACCAGGATCTAAACTTGTGTTATCCGCTAGGTTAAAAAAGAATTGACGATTAGCTGTATGTGGGCGCATTTCTTTTGCCATAGCGATAGTGCCAACAGCATTTTTTAAACCATTCCCCGATTCATTTACTATGTTAGCGTTACTCTTTTTTAAGGTAAAATCTTTATCATAGGCTCCACCTTGAGCAATGAAACCCTCGATAATGCGATGAAATACTGTGTTGTTATATTCGCCGCTAACCACATAGGTTAAAAAATTATCCACGGTTATTGGCGCCTTTACACGATCTAATTCAACGATAATAACCCCTTTCGAGGTTTCTAATTTAACTTTTGGAAATAAGTTATCAGGATCTATTGCCATGTTTTTAGTAAAAGCAGAAAAACTTAAGCTGCTAATAATGAATAAAACTACTTTAAAAAATGATAATTTCATAGAATTTACCTAAGGTTATAAGAAAATTTTTATTGTGTTATAAAGGCTTGTATTTCATTATCATCAGCAATTTGTTGTATTAGCTTAGTCAATTGCTGATTAAAATCGCGTTCTAATACGGCTAAATCCGCATTTAATGGGCCATTACTTTTACCGTGAGAGTTAAAAGATTTGGTTAATGTTTTATCCGCATTTTTAATTTGAAAGCGTAAACTAATGCTATTATTTGCTTGATATTTCATTAGGTCTTGCTTCACTGAAATTAGTGCTGTATCGATTAAAATGGTGATATCAATTTTACTTTCAGTTTTCGTGTTTGTTATTACAAGCCCTTGTTGATTAAATATATCACGTAAACTTTTTTCTACTTCCATCGCAATAGAACTAGTGCTACTGGTCAACTTTGCGGCTTTGTCGTCACGTAATATTTGCACTATATGTGTACTTGCACGCATATCAAGACTATTAATGTTTGCGTGGACTTGTGAATAAATATTGGCGAATTTTGTGGTAATTTGCGGAGAAATTATTAATTGCTTTGTGTTACTTGCACAGCCATTTAATATTAAAAGGCAGCACGGTAATAACAAAAGTTTTCTTGATTTTATCAATGTTAAGATCATTTTATATTTCTACTATTGTTTTACAAAAGAATGTTATTTAAAGGCGCTAATAACAACAAATTTTTTATTACTAGCAATTAACGTAGTTTTACTGAATAAGCGTTGCAATTTTACATGATAACCTAATTGGCGATTACCAATAATGCGTAATTCCCCATCTTTTTTAAGTACCCGATAACTATCTTTAAACATTTGCCATGCAATATGATCAGTAACCGCTTGTTGTTGATGAAATGGAGGGTTACACAGTATTAAATCAGTACTCTCACTTACTATATTGGTTAAACAATCGTTATTGATGAATTTGCATTGAGTGGAGAGGTTCGGCAAATTATTTTCAATATTATCTTTTGCTGAAGCCACGGCCATGTAAGATTCATCAATAAAGGTGACTAACATAGAGTTTTGCACTGAAACAGCTTGATTAGCTAGTAAAGATAGTCCAATAACACCATTACCACAGCCTAAATCAATGACACGAGCATTACTTTTTACTTTGGGTAAATGCTGTAAAAAAAAGCGTGCGCCTAAATCAAGTTGTTCACGAGCAAAAACATTGGCATGATTGGAAATGGTAAAGTGAGTATTTTCTAACGGCCAAACAGTAGGAAATGGATTGTTAAATTCGGCCATTTGATTTTTTTTACAAAAAACTAAACGGGCTTTTTTTACTGCTAAAGATGTTGTCGTATCACCAATATATTTTTCAAATAACTTTAGTGTTGAGCTATGAATATCTTTTGCTCTAGCTGCGGCAATAAAAAGGGTGTTTTCGTGCATTATATTTTTAATTTGCATAAGCTGAGCAATCAACAAGGATTTGCTTTTTGGTATTTTATATAAAATGATATTAACGTTACAAGGTAATTTAGCTAAGCTCGAAAGTAAGGTGACGTTATTATTTTGTAATAAACATGTTTGATTTACTTGTTGGTTATAAAGCAAACCTTGATGACTAATATATGAATCGTTAACACTATAAACCTTTTGAATACTACAGCTTAACGAGATAGCACCAAAACTGTCATTGAATACGAGTATCTCTTGAGCTTTAGTGTTATCAGTATTGTTGAGTAAATTATTTTCGTTCAGGTAATTAATCAAATACTCATCAGCAGCATCCCATGCTTGTAAACTTCTATTTGTTTGTTCAACAGGAAATCGCGACAAAGATAACTGTTTGTTATTTATGTAAAAAGTACTGAGCATGAGTTAACAGATTGGTTTTGTAGAAAAAATTCTAAGCTATTGTGACAAAATTTCGCTTTGCTCGCTAGTGAGAATGTTATTTTAACGCGATCATAAAAAATATCCGAACTAAATTATTAGTAATGACATTGTGTTAGCGATTTTAAATTGATTTAGCCATCTAGATAGATGGTATAATCAATGACAAGGTCTACAGTTAATATTATAAAAAACAGAATGTAATAAGGGAAAACTATGTCAGTTGAAGCGATTATTGAACAAAAATTATTAAATTCATTCTCACCATTACATTTAGATGTGGTTAATGAAAGTAACCAACACAATGTAGCTCCTGGGAGCGAATCACATTTTAAAGTGGTTATTGTATCTAAAGAATTTGAAGGCGAACGTTTAATTAAACGCCACCGAGCAATTAACCATATTTTAGCGGACGAACTAGCTGAAAAAATTCATGCTTTAGCACTGCATACTTATACTGAGAAAGAATGGCAAGATTACTACAGCGATGGCGTGCCACTTTCTCCAAAATGTTTAGGTGGTAGTAAAAAGGCAAGTTGATTTAATTGACTTATTTTGTGCTGTTTGCTTATTTGACGGAGCACTGGTTTTTATTTACTTTACCCATAAAATAAAGGAAATTAATATTGAGTTGACAGTTATTACACTCTAGGATGCAGTGCTACCCTAAAGTGTAATAGTATAATTATTCGACTTTTAAATAGTCTTTAAGTACTTCAGCGCCAGTATCTGCTTGAATTGGTTTGAAAATAAAACCAGAAACACCATATTCTTGACATTGATTAATTAAGCTTTGATCCGTCACTGATGAAAGCATAACCACAGGTACATTTGAACCACTTGCTCTAATCGTTTTAAGTGCTTCATCACCATTCATTTTATCCATAACAACGTCCATAAACATAAAATCAGGTGCCTGTGTTGCTACCATGTCTACAGCGGTTGAACCGTCATCGGCTTCAATAATATTTTCGTAGCCTAGTTGAGTTAAAAAGCGTTTTAATGCGCGTCGTATCATTGCACTATCGTCTACCAATAATACTTTACTACTTTTAGGTAGTGGATTGTTGTGAGGATTAGCAACACCGGTGCTTTCTTCCCTAGTTATTTCGCCAGATTGAAAATTAACATTTCGTACTAGTAAGTTAAAATAATAACGACCAATGCCTGCAACAGTGATCGGTACGGTAATTATTTCTTTAACATCAATTAAATATTTGTCCATGTCTTCAACATCATGTACAAAATAAGGGCTTGAAAAATTAAATTCAAGATTGTGCCGGCTAAGTAAATCTGTTGAACGGCCAACAATAGTATTACCCCATTCGGCTAATGCATTACTTAAGTCATCGTTGATTTCTTTAAAATCATATTTTTCAGCAAACATGGTTTCACACACTGAATTACCAATGGCTACTGCTGTTTCTGGATAATGATGCATCATTATTACTCCATCTAAACAACCAGTAACGTTTGAGCAAACGGCATAGCCTTTAAAACGAAAATCATCGACTTGATCCATAAAGGCGCTGCCGGCATCACCGGTGAGCTTGGTCATTGCTTTTAAACTGGCGATAGATTCATTAATAAATGGATGTAAAATTACCTTGTAAATTGTTTCAATTGACATGAAAACCCCTTTTTTATTATGTTATACAGGTTAATACTTCAATGTTATAAGTTACTAAAGAGCGATTAATTTAGCAACTTAAACCATATCAGAAAAAGGATTGTTGTTAGGTAAATCAATAGGGTGTTTAAATTCGGCGATATTAATGTGCTGTTGATCAATCGAAATTGTGTTTTCATCGATTAGGCCTTCTCCAAATTTATAAATAATATCAAATTGGCCATTATTAGCTCTGTCCCGATAAGCTTGTTGAGCTGTTTCAACTTCAATTTTTTTATCAAAATACCTTGCCATGGTTTTTTCATCGTAGCGCTTAGATAGCATTTTTAACGTTGCATTTGGTGAAAGCACCGTTGCGGTAGCATTATTGCCGCCAAAGCCTTTAGAGTTGATAAAAGCGATGTCCATTTCGGGGCAATTCCAATGTTCAGTAGCAATGTTTAAGTGTTGTGCGTAAACATCGTCAGCTACTTTATCGATGGTAGTTACACCAGGCATAATGTTGTCGCTAAAAACGCCTAAGGCAATTGCCATTTGATCGCCACTTGCGGTAGCAATAGTATGACCTACAAAGGCTTTAGGTGCCGTAACAGCCCAATTTTCAATGTTAAAGCTGGTGGCAACTTTATCGTAAATTAACGACTCAGTAATGCGATTTTGGGGTGTGCTTGAACCATGCGCTAAAATAAAACTACGTTGTTGTACCGCATCTTTTCCTAAAATTTGCTGTGCTAAAGCAACTGATTTGGCCATGGTAATATAATTACCTGGACCAGGTGCCGTAATTGATTTTTTATAACCATCGGCATTAATAAAGACATCGGCAACGCTACCAAGTATTTTTGCGCCCATTTCTATGGCTAAATCATCGCTCATTAAAATGACAAATTGGGCACCTTCGCCAATGGTGAAACCACAATTTTCACCAAATGGACGGCTAGTGCGGCGATGATCTGCTTTGTCTGAATTATCAAGTTTTTTCAACCCTTCTTCATTAGCCAAGGCACTCATATTACCAAAACCTTCGACAATCTCTGGAGTAATTGGTGCTTCGGCGCTACCAACAATTGCTACTTTTATGCGGCCTGCTTGCATGTCTTGTATCGCGGTGCGTAAATTATATAAAAACGTTGCACAAGCACCCGATGAAGTGACTGTAGTACCAACATTGCCTGTAACGTAAGCATTAATAAAATCGGTAGACATGGTGTTTAAGCCAAGCGCCAAATTTTTTGTAGTAACGCGCTCGCCTTGTAAGCGATTACGGATCATGCCACCTAAACCTTCGGCCTGAGCTTGACCAATAACTGAAGCTGAATAGGTGCCTACATGATCAGGGCTCACCTTATCTAAAATATGTTGCCATTGTATTCCCATTGACCGTATAGCATCGGTTGCAGCAAAAATAGTTGCTTGTAAGCCGCGCGGTTGAAAACGGCTATTGTATAATTTTGCAGGTTCAAAACCTGTCGGGAATTGCCCTGCGGCTTTTATTGGATTGTCACGATAGGCATCGTGTTTAATAACTAACTCATCGGCAATTTCAACTTTTACGCGCTTATCTGCTAATTCAGTCACTACCCATGAACTTGGAAGAGGGCTTGGCAAATCTCTTGCGCGTAATTCAAAGCTAATTGTTTTTTCACTTGGGCTTAACGTCATTTTTTGCTGCCAATGGGTGGCATCAACATCAAAATGATTTTTTTCAATCTTGCGGATCAAAGTACCATCAAGAATTTGTTGGCCGAATTTTTCTTCTACCTTATCGGCATTGATAGTATGGCCGTTTTGGTCGATTAATTTATCGTTTTGCCAAGTAACTAAATTCATTAAACTGGCTAAACCTAAATAGGTTTCTTGTCGTGCTTGTGCGCTGAGTTTTTCTATAACAATACGGCGAAACCCTTGGTGAAATGAAGTACGACCTGCTGCATTTATGCCGCCCATGCCAACAATTAACGGTAAAGTAGTCATGAAAACCTTATATTCAATTGAAATGTAACTAATACAACCATTCTAAGGATAAATAATAATAAATAATAAGCATTTTGAGCCATATAATATGCTATAAAGGCCATTGTGTGGTATTGAAAAAACTAAATGATCATGATTAATAGTAAACAGGGTAAAAAACAAGTTCACATAGCATTGGTTTTATATAACGACATGTTGGCAACGAGTGTTAGTTTACCTGTGGAAATGCTTCGTGCAGGTGAAGCGTTAGCAATAAAGCAAAATCCTGATAATGCAACATTGGTTATTGAAATGGTAGCCGAAAAACTGGGTGCAGTTTCAACGCGATCAATTATTCGTTTGAGACCTGAAATTGAAGTCAAAAATGCACAATTTCCTGATTTTGCGTTTATACCCAGCTTATGGCGAAATCCACGGCCACTATTGCGAAAGAGCCCAAAAATTATTACTTGGTTAGCTAAAATTTGGCAACAAGGTGCTACTTTAATTGGGGGCGGAACAGGAGTTTGCTTTATGGCTGAAGCTGGGTTGCTTAATAATCACCCTGCGACAACGCATTGGCATTATGTTAAGCAGTTTCAGCGTGATTACCCCTTAGTTGATTTAAAACCCGATTTTTTTATTACGCAGTCTGAGCGAATATATTGTGCTGCTAGTTTAAATGCATTAGCTGATATTACCGTCCATTTAATTGAACAAATATACGGTCGGAGCATTGCACAGCAAGTGGAGTTGAATTTTTCACACGAGATAAGAAAGCCTTATGAGGAACAACGTTATTTAGAGGGCAGTGTTGATTTACATCCCGATGAGCTAATAGCTCAAATTCAATTTTGGATGAAAAATAACTTGAATTCGTCTAGTAATTTAGCTGATATAGCTCAGCAATTTGGTTTAAGTTCTCGAACCTTTACTCGACGTTTTAAACAAGCAACGAGCATTAAAGCCATTGAGTATTGGCAGCAATTGCGGATTGAAGCGGCGAAAGATTTACTTGCATCAACTAATCTATCAATTCAAGAAATTTCTTATCACGTTGGCTATCAAGACCAAGGGCATTTAACACGCTTGTTTAAAAAAGTACTTAATTTAACGCCTAAGGATTATCGTACTAAAGTGCGAAAAAAATTGTTTAGTTAATCTATTTATATACTCATTTTCCTTCTGTTCACTGGAGGGGCAGAGTAGCTATATTTTATAAAAGTTAAATAATTTTAGTAATTGATAGTTCTAATTAGAAAGTATGCGGGCCAAATTTCTCTAACTTGGCTTTCCCAGTTAGGGTCAACTTTGCCGTCAGGTAATTTCAAAAGCCAAAATTTTGCCCACGACCGTACATTTTTACCTGATTTGCTTAATTTTAGTGGGGAAAAGCGACGTTCATAATTATTCCCATTGTATTCAACTATTGTATGATTTCTTACTTTTTTATGTAAGCTATCGAGTATTGAACTGATCTTCTCTACTGTTGATAATGGTAATATTTCTTGGTTTTTTAACGAAGTTAATATGGCTGCTTTTTTAATACATACTTTCATGTAAGCGTCTAAGTGTGGGGTATAAACCATCCCGGTTAAACCATGAATAGAGACAAGTTCTCTATCGGCTATTTCCTTTAAAGGGATGAGTTCTTCGTTAATGCTACTTAAGTCACTCATTAAATAACATTTGTTGTCAGGTTTTGACAAAGTATATTCCTCTATTAGTTAACATTAGTTTGGCGGGTCGATATTATTGGCAATACTATTGTTTAAACGAAACCAGCCCGCAATAGAATAACGATCACGCTTTGCCGATAATACTTCATGAGGAAACTCTTCACTTAAAAATACCACTATAGTACCAAAGCTAGGTGTTACATGAATTATGTTATTGTTAATAATAGAAGAAGAGGATGAATATTTATCATAAATTACCAACTCACCACCATCATCAGAAGACCAAAATTGATTGAGATACACCACTACAGATATAATACGATTACCTTCACCTTTAAAAGCGTCTTTGTGTACTTTATAAAAATCCCCTTTAGCATAATGAGCAAAATGACTTTCAAAAGAAAATAAACCAAGAAATAAACGTTTATTTAAAAAAATTCGTAACGATTCTGTCCAGTTTATCCAATCACAGCAAGCTTTACTGCTATTTGTTATCCAGCATATTTGATCGGTGCGAATAAAATCATTAATACTATGATCTTTGGCTCGGCCAATACCTGCGCGTTTAAACTCACTATTTGGTAAAACGGTAATGTGCTGTAGTAATAAATGGGCTAAATTTTCAGGCAAAGCGTAAGGATGAATACTGTAACCCTTTGTTTTAATGTCTTTTGAGATTGATTCAAAAAGTGAGGTGTTCTCACAGGAATAATGCGTTTGAGGTAGGGTCAACTACATCCTGTCTTTGGTGTTAAAATTAACATGTTAGCAGCACATTTAATAAAAAAGCGTATTAGTCATGGTACCATTATAGGAGGTCATTCGTGCGATCTTTCTTCATAGTGACACTATATAAATAATGACCTCTTAAAAATTATACTAAGTTTGTTTCAATATTTTGATTATTTTAGTTTTTCTGCATATTTGGGACTATCTCGTCAACAAACATGATTAACAAAAAGTGGGATAGGGGATGGTAACTATGAATAAATAGACATCATCTTTTAAACTAATTACCGTTCAAATAGAGCCGTTGTAACAAAACGGACATAAATCATTAATATCTGTTATAATTTGCCGCAAGATATTCACCAAAGAATGACTTTTTCTAATTAATACTCCGCAGGCATTCGCCCAGAGAACTTAAGTAGTGATTTTTTGCTGAAATGAGACTTTAGTGTCGCACCTCTTCTTATATTTCTACATTTTCACATCTCTAAATTTTAAAGCGCTACAGCCCAAACGCTGATAAGACGTATTCATCCTTTACTCGCCAATTTTAATTGGTGCGAGCAATGATACGTAGCCTTCAATATTCAATCAAAGATCTGTTGATTAATATTTCATGATCCATTTTAGCTATTTGTTATTTGCAAGTAGTGGAGAAAAATACAAATGAGTAAATATCTTTTATTTACACCAGGCCCTGTCAATGTGGCAGATAATGTTAGATTGGCCATTAGTCAAAAGGATATTTGTCATAGAGAGGTTGATTTTGACCTATTATTACAAAGCATAGAAAGTAAACTGCTGAAAGTATTTGATGTAAACCCTACTGATTACCGAGCTGTTGTTATTACTGGCTCTGGCACTGCAGCCAATGAATCTATACTTTCCTCTGTTGTTGGCGACAAAAATATTCTTATTATCACCAATGGTGAATTTGGCGAGCGTTTAGTTGATATTTCTACTATTCATAATAACAACACCTTCAAGTTAGAATTTCCTTGGGGAGAGGAGTTAGATCTAAATAAGATCGAAGATTACCTAGAGCGTAATAAAATTGATGTGGTTGCAATGGTTCATCACGAAACTAGTTCTGGCATGTTAAACCCTATCAATAAAATAGGCGCATTAGTTAATAAGTATAATGCCGTATTTATTGTCGATGGTGTGAGTTCAGCGGGCGCTGAAGAAATTGATATGGAAAAATGTCATATCGACTTCTTTTCAAGTTCAAGCTCAAAAGCAATGGGGTCGTATGCTGGTTTATCTTTTGTGTTGGGCAAAATATCATCCTTTGAAAAACTAAAAATGCTGCCTGCTAAAACCATGTATTTAAATTTATATAAATTTTATCATTTCATTAAAAATGTTTCCCAAACGCCTAATACGCCTGCAGTACATTTATTTTATGCCTTAGAGCAAGCGTTAATAAATATACTTTACACTGGTGTTAACCAACATTATGCCTTATTAAAAAGCCGAGCTAAATATTTAAGAAAAGGGCTTTTGAGTCTAGGCTTGAAATTTTTAATCAAGGAAAAAAACATGTGCTCGATGTTAACTACAGTGCATTTACCCAAACATATTGATGCTGGTCTTTTACGTGAAAGGCTACGTGAAAAATCTATTATTATTTATGAAGGCAAAGGTTGTTTTGCCAACAAAGTATTTCAAGTAGGTAATATTGGTGAATTATCAGAAGCTGATATCCAATTCTTTTTATCTTCGTTAAATGAGGTTTTATTAAGCTTTGAGTTAGTTAAAGAAAAGCCAACTCCTTTGACTAATCCTTTATTTAAGGGCTTTAAAACATCGGGCGATGAGTTGTATTCTTTTTTTCCAGTCAGTGCTACAACATAATGAATACTATATTAACTCAATTGTGGATCATAAAAATAAAAACTGATGAATGGGGGGCGTCATTTATTCTCTCGCTACTGGTTAACGCGCTAAATTATTTAGTCGTTGATATCCTCGCAGTTGATCACCGTTATATTGTAAAAGCATTGATAGATAATCCATTAGAGAAGTCCACATGTCAGACATAGAAGAATTTGAGAATACGCAATCAACACCCAGCATTTTGTCATTCGCTAAAGATTTACCCAATTTATGCTCCTTAGCAGGCCTGTTCTCTGCATTGTTAGCATTATATTTTTCTTTTTTATCACTTTTTTCTGCCGCAATGATTGCCCTTATATGGGCCGTAGTTTTTGATTGGGCTGACGGTATGATTGCTAGAAAAATGAAAGGACGTACAAAGCAACAGGCGGAATTCGGTGGTCAACTCGATTCATTGATCGATATCATCAGTTTTGGCATTTGTCCTGCCGTGATGTTATTAAGTTATGGCAATTTTAGTTTATGGTTTTTACCTGGGGCTTTTACTATTGTTGCTGCTTGTGCATTACGTTTAAGTTACTTCAATGTTTACGGTTTGGATGGAAAGTCAACATACCAAGGAATGGCATGTGATAATAATGCCATTATTTTAGTCTTTATTTTTCTTTTTGAGAGGTTCTTAGTACCCGAACAATTTTCTTACTTGCTATATACCTGTATTTTAATCATCGCCATACTCAATGTGGCGCCTGTTAGAACACCAAAACTCAGCGGTGGGTGGTTTTATGTGCTTATTGCTTACGCCATTTTTATCACGCTAACTTATGGCTGGAAGTTAATGAACATAAACGGCTAACCCTTTCAAAAAAATCATATTGGCTAAAGTTTAAAATCTTTCAATTTTTAGCCTTGTTAAATAAAAATTTAAGGTTTTATAAATGAGTATTCCAACTAGAACACAGGCACACCCCAATAAATTAAAAGCGATCATTTTAGCCGCAGGTGTTGGCTCTAGAATTCGACCGTTAACCGATAACTGCCCAAAAAGTTTATTAAAGATTGGTGATTATACTATTTTACAAATGATGTTATCGCGCCTGAAATCTTCTGGAATTAATGATGTGGTTATTGTATTAGGGTATTTACAGCAGCAAATAAAAGACTACATTACCACAAATTTTTCTGAGCTTAATGTTCAGTTTGTAATTAATGAACACTACGAAAGTACCAATACTGGCTACTCTTTAATGCTTACAGAGCCACTTGTTCAAGACGGTGACTTTATAAAATTCGATGCGGATGTGGTTTTTGAACAAACTATTTTGAATAAACTCATTGCCTGTGAATTTAACAATGTACTGTGTATTGATAAAGAGATTAACCTTGATGCAGAGGAAATTAAAGTCATTATTAATGAACAAGGAAAGGTATTAAAAGCGAGTAAGGAAGTAGCCCCTAAAGATGCCGTGGGAGAATCTATAGGTATTGAAAAGATCGGCTATAAAACAGCAAAACTTTTATTTAGTGAACTCAAATTGATGATGCAAGATAAAGAAAACCATCAAGCTTATTATGAAGCCGCATATGAACGGTTAATTGATAAAAAGGTAGAATTTAATACGTTAGACATTACTGGATATAAGTGGACTGAAATTGATACGTTAAACGACTTTGATTTAGCAAAGAATATTTTTTTAACATAGCATTGTTAGATATACACATTAGTTGCTTTTAAATTAGGTTATGCTAATATTCAAAGGTTGAGTCATTTTAAAAAGGGTTATTGTTATGTCAGTAGAAAAAGCACTTACACGTTTTGCCGGATTTATGGTTTTGCTATCAGTCGCGTTAACTTATTGGGTACATCCAAATTTTGTATGGTTAACTGTATTTGTAGGAGCGAACTTATTTCAATCATCTTTTACTGGATTTTGTCCTGCTGCATCGATTTTCAAGATGTTAGGGATAAAAACTGAAGCTCAATGCGCGTTGAATAAAGAATAAGTAAATAAGAAAAGCATACATATTACCGTTATTTTATATAATAACGGTAATAAAAAACTCCACAGAGGAACGACTTCTTCACTGTTTTAACTCACGCAATTTTTAATGTTTTAAAATTAAAAATTGCGCGTATGCCTTAAAAATAAAAGAAGAATCATATTTACAAAAGTTATTGTTAGTACTAAAGTTGTTGTCACAAAAATAATTTTATTTGCACTGACCAACTCGTATGAATGCATTGCTTAAATTGTCAATTTTATGTCTTTCTTTTTTGCCGATAATAGCTTCAGCTGAAGAAGAAAACATAAACTTAAACACATCATTTAATTATGAAAATAATTGGGATGTTTCAGGGTATGTAAAATTATTTGCGGATATACCCACTGATGGAAATAAATCTAAAATAGAGCTAGATGATTTAAGTGTTTATTTTTCAGGAAATATTAACCAATGGTTTAATCCTTTCGTTGAAGCAGAGTATTTTGGAACTCGGTTGTGGTCTAGTCAGAAAAGTGAAAAGTTTAAAAAAGGGAAATTTATTTTTGAACGGCTATATAATGATTTTAATATCAATACGTTAGATAGAATTCGTGTAGGGAAGTTTTTAGCGCCAGTAGGTTATTGGAATTTAATACATGCAGCACCTTTGGTTTGGACGGTAAATCGTCCTTTAACATCAACGTATAGTTATTCTAATTATATAAGTGGTTTTGAGTACGGTCATTTATTAAATCCAATTCAAGGAAGTCGAGTAGATTTTTATGCTCAATTAGGTAATGAGTTCAACCCTAAGCCTTTGTCAGATCATCCTCGTCGATATAGTAAAATTATTGGTGCCAGCTGGACATTATCAGATCACTTAGATACACGTTCATCCTTCGATGTACAATACGCTAAAGTTAAAACAACTAAAAATAATAGACTAACATTCAGCTTTCAAAAAATTTGGTATCTGCAAACATGGGATGTCGATACCCAAATTATTTATACTAAAATTACTAACAGCACAAACGTTGAAAATTTAGAAAATATGATTGGTAACGAAGTACTTTCTAATGAAGAAATTCAGATTGAGAACGGTTGGGATGGTGGAGGTTATATACAAGCGCGCTATCGATATTCTTCCAAGTGGAATTTCTACGGTAGGGGAGAATATTTTCATCTAGCCATAGAGAAACAGAGCGGTGAAAGCTTTGTTTTAGGTACTCGCTATCGTATAGGAAAATGGGGAAATATAAATGTAGAATTTAAACAGGGAAGTGGTGCAAAGCATATCACCAATAATGGCTTTAGTCTTTCATATAATGCGATGTTTAGGTGATATGATGAATAAAATTATCTCACTAATCATTCTTATTTTTATCGTATATAGTCCATTAACTCAGGCTGAAACTTTGTACGTTATTGCACATAAAGGTGTTTTTAGTACGCAAAAAGGCAAAGGAGAAATAGCAGATTTTTATTTATTAAAATTAAAAATCAATGCTAAAGGACAAGCGGTTATTCCGATTAACTTACCTTTAAATAATCCGTTACGTTCTAAATTTTCAATGAGTATATTTAACCGTTCACCTGAAGCATTAAGTGAATATTGGGATAGAATGTCATTTAGAGGAGTAAGACCACCTGTTATTCAAAGCTCAGAGCAAGCGGTGATATTATTAGTTAGT
>Ga0316202_10001850_pt1 | contig 15118 bp, 18 predicted proteins | sample 3monrhotite_MG_FD_204934 | JGI IMG/M metagenome (GOLD analysis project Ga0316202, IMG submission 204934) | Microbial mat bacterial communities from mineral coupon in-situ incubated in ocean water Damariscotta River, Maine, United States -... | ecosystem: Environmental > Aquatic > Marine >... | reverse complement strand
GACGCAAACGATGTAATTTGTACACCATTGAGATAAATTCTAACCCGATCAGCGGCAGTACTTTCGGCGGTATCAACGCTGATTATAAAATGATACCAGCCAATATCTCGGAAAAGCTGCGACGTAAAAATCCGCCAGCCAACTCCGCCGCCGTTTATTTGCGAAATGCAAAGTGTGTCACCAGCTGCACCACCGCCGCCGCTGTTATTCCAGTAAATATTAAAATCATTATTTTGTGTACCATCACCAGCTGAATAAAGAGCCGGTGCAACCTCGCCAAATTTGTTACGTTGTACCCAAAACGCAAATGTAAATCTTTTCTGATTTCCGGTGCTGCCCGGTGTTTTGCTAAGATAATCCGCTGATCCGTCTAACCACACTGAATTACCAATCAGCGTTGGGTCAAACGGTGCTGGACCTGTACTCTGTCCACCTGCACCTAGAAGAAGATTGTTACTAAATACACTCATTATGAATATGCCTTTGTTACTAAACTATGAACATCTGTAGATGTACGTACAATATAGTCTAACCTATCTACTGAATTGATAGAAGTAGAAATAACAGGAGCAGTACCATCAGGAAAACCCCAGTTTGATCCAAAGGCAAGTGTTCTTGTTCCTGTACCATCTTGTACAATAAAGATACTTCCTACCTGACCTGCCACACAGTTGGTTGGATTATCTAATGTTCTATTACCTGCAAGTGTAATTGCAAAGTTTTGTCCTGTATTAAAGTCAACTGCAATGTTTGCTGCATCTGTAAGACTTACAATATCTGCTACAGCAGCAGTACCAATACGAAGTTCTTTTCCTAGAAGCGCATCTACTCCAATAGCAACCGCACTTACATAAAAGTCTGTACCACTTACTGTACCAGTTAGTGTACCACCAGCAAGAGGTAAATGGTTTGCAATGCTTGTTGCCATTGTTGCCGATAGATTTGTAATAACTGTATTAACACTTGTAATAGCAGCAGTTCTGTTATTAATACTTGTAGCAAATGTAGCAGATAGATCAGTAATGACCGTATTAATACTTGTAATAGCTGCTGTTCTATTATTAATACTTGTAGCAAATGTAGCAGATAGATCAGTAATAACAGTGTTAATGCTAGTAATAGCTGCTGTTCTATTATCAATACTTGTTGCCATTGTAGAAGATAAATTAGCAACTACAGTATTAATACTAGTTACAGCATCTAGATTTGTTTTTGTTAAAGCTGATACTGCTGCTATAACTGTATTAGCACTTGTTATTGCTGCAGCATTAACAGAAGTTAAAGCTGAAACTGCAGCAATATTTGTATTACTATTTCCAATACTAGTAGCTAGAGCAGCAGATACAGTAGCAAGTTCTGCACTTGTAGCATAGTTACCACCATCACCTATAATAGAATTAATACTTGTTATAGAATCTAAATTAGTTTTTGTAAGTGCAGAAACTGCAGCAACTTGTGTAACATTAGCAGCAGATACACCTGCCATTAAAAGTTCATCAGCATCAATATTAGTAGCACTTAAAATTCCAAAGACTGCAGAGCCTGTAGCAACAAAAGCAGTACTAACAGAAACTGTCCCAAAGTTTTGATCAGCAGCTACAGCTATAACACCACTAACAGGTATAGAACTAGATACAGCCCCACCCACTGTCATCTTAATACCTGTACCAGCATCAACTTGTTTTACAGTACCACCTTCAGCAGAAGGAACATTTGTAAGTCCTGAACCGTCACCTACAAAAAACCCAGCACTTACAGTACCATTAAATACACCAGAAGATGCAGATACTCTAGCAATATGAATTGTTGTGTCAGCTAAACTTACTGCAATAGTTGGATTACCTGCAGTTCCATCTGCATTACCTATTGTTATTCCTGTACCAGCAGTAAGCGTTCTACCTAATGCACTACCGCTATTCATTGCTACAAGACCAGTAATACCTGTAAGATCAGTAATAGCATTTAATGCAGATGCATCAGCAGTAAGCGCAACACCGTTTAATTGAAGTGTACCATCAATATTAAGAATACTATTACTAAGCTGTAAAGGAGAATTAGTACCATTACCATCTTGTACTGCTTGAAGAGTAGTAGTTAGTCCTGTATTATCAGAACCTATTTGTAATAGTTGCTTATAGCTATTAGCTATCTGTTTACCTGTAAGTGTTGCCATTATACCATATTCCAATCTTCATCTGTAGCTTCCCAATTAGATGTTGCAGATTCCCATAAAAGATTTCTATCATTATTAAGAGGTGGTCTAGGATTTCTAATTGACTCGTCATCCTTTACATTAGGTGCCTTATTTTGAGGATGATTTTTTAAGTCAAACGTACCCTCAAAATCTGTTGGGCAAACCATCAAGCCATAGCTATTCATTTTTAAAATTCTATGTGGATACTTAAACCCACATATATCACAGAGACCTACAGCCTTTCTATCCGTTGCCATTATACTGATCTTATCTTAGGTAAGAAAAAGATACTAGCACGTTCGGAATCTTCTGTCAAGGCTCTTCCTAATAATTCTTCATAGTTTTGTTTAAGAAATGTAATTTTACCAGCATCTACACCGGGACGTTTAATGGACATATAAAAAGCTAGACCAGCAGATAAACAAGGTAAAAACCTTTTAGGCACATCTGCATTCTGTCCAGCCGATCTATTAATATCTTGTAACTCACTAATCTTTTCAACTTTTAAAACATCTGTTGAGTTTTCTGGAATAGGCCAGATAAAGAGTGTAGGGTTATCTCTATTTCTTTTAATTGTGTATTGAGTAGCTCTACCCGTCTGTCCCTTTTGAGGTACTCGCAAATACTCTTCAAAAGATATTCTAGTTAAAGGTAAATCTGTATTATCTCTGTTAATAATAACTTGTAAAGCATCTATAGTAGAATCACTTAGTTCATAAGAAGACACACTAGCAGTAACTGTGATAGCAGAAGATTCAGTTGACCATAATAGAATACCTCTATTCTGCCAATCCTTTAACATTAAATTTAGTGATCTTCTTGCAGAAGAAGGCTCATGACCAAGTGTTTGCTCACCACCGATCATTTCTGTGGCTTCCTGAATTACATCGTCAATATCTAATGTAAAATTAAATGTACCAGTAGTAGCCATTTATTTTTTCCTTTTAACTTTTTTCTTAATCTTCTTCTTTTGTGGAGGCTTTGTAATCTGTTGACTTATCTTTGATCTAGTAATAGCCATACTAACACTTCCATCTTTTTCTAGCCTGTCTTAATCTTGAGTTAGGATTCTTAGCTGCCTTTGGAAACTTCTTCATTTGTCCTGCTGATCTAGCACAGTAACTCTTACGTCTAGCTGCTCTCTTTCCAGTAGGTTTAGATTCAGTTACAGCAGTCTTTAGTTTACTGCCGGGATTCTCTCTACGATATTTAGCTACTCCTTTAGCAGTCATACCTGCACCAGACTTAGTAGGACGTTTTTGTCCTCCACCAATGGTATGACCCTTCATACCTTTACCAGTAGATTTTCTTTTAGTAGCCACTGCTCCACCCTTCTTTCGATAAGCTTTAGTTTTCTTAGCAATCTTTGTAGGTTGTTTAGAAAACTGTTTACCCTTTTTAGTGTCTTCTTTTTTCTTACGAGTTGTTGCCGCATACTCAGACGAGGAAAGAGATGCCCTTGCTTTCTTGGGCAGATATCTCTCTCCTGTCGCCTTCGGACCTTGTGTAGAGGGTTTGCCAGACTTTGTTCCCCAATCTTGTTTTGTCCAGTTCTTCAGGCTTTTCTGTGACTTTGTAAGCGCCATTAGCTTTTGTAACCCCCGCCCTTCTTCTTGTATTCTTGCGCCAACAGCTGTGCTTTTCTAGCTGACCACTGACCGGGCTTACCTCCCTTACTACCTGACTTAATTTTATTAAATAAGTTTTTACGCATAGTTGGCTTTGTATAATTACCTGCCTCATTGACTGTTGACTTCTTAACAGTTCCACCTTTTTTCTTTCCTCTCACAGCTTTAAGATCAGCAGAAGTAATTTTTTTCCTTGGACTTGCTACTGCTGCTAATCTTTTTTGTTTAGGGCTGTACTTAGAGTAAGGCACTATTTTTTACCAGTTGCCATTGCGTATCTTTGACGAACAGGACCACCAGCTTTTCTATATGTTTTCTTAACCTGACCACCAGCTTTATTTCTACTAACACCTTCCGCATCTCTTTTAGGCATACCAAGAAGATCAGCAAGATCATTTTTAGACATATTTTTCATCCAAGAAGGAACATCAGCTTTTGTCTTTTTTCTTTTTGCTTTAGACGCTTCAATTGCTTTCTTTGCTTTAGATTCAGCACCCTTAGAACTTTTAGATTTTCCAGCAAGTTTTGATAGTGTTTTAGCTTTCATAACATTAACTCCTTATTATTTTATTTATAAACTTAGTATTAAGTTCTTACTTTTCCATATCCACTAAGAGCTTTACCAACTCCAATAGGACCACCTTTTTTATTATATTTAATTTGACCTCCACCTTTTCGTATTTCAAAGCCACCAAGTTTCATTATTTCTTCTCGTAATGCTTCTTGATTTTCTGGAGCCGTATAAGAAGTTCCTCCTAACTCTCTTCTACCTGAAAGACCCATTGCCTCTGCAACATTACTTGTTGGTTCAGCAAAACGTCCTGTATTGCGTAGACCTGATGGATTTTTCTTAGTCCGTCCAGCTTTAGTAGGAGCGGCCTGTCCTGTCTCAATTAAACGACGACGTTTAGCCCTAGAGGGTTTAGTAGGAAGGCTATGTCTTGATGTAGGCATAGTGTTTACACCTTCACCTACATCTGAAGGATCATTAAGATATGTCTTTGATCTGTTTCCAATACGAGGAGAATCCGCATCATCAGCCTTTTGCTGTTTTAAAAGTCTATTAATTTCCCGACCTCTTTTACTTTTCTTATCGTACTCTGTATCTTTTTTTCTAGCAGAGCCTCTTGTCTGTTTTGTTTTTGGTCCCGGCTTTCCAGCCTCTTCCCATTTCTTAACAGAAGTAAAACCAGCAGCTTTTGCTTTAGCTTTTATCTCAGGAGAAATAGCCTTACGACCTTTACCTTTTCTACCTCTTTTCTTTAAAAGACTTTTTGCTTTAGCCATAATTCTATTCCTTTATACTGAATAATCATATTCTTTATTATCAACAACAACAGTATCAAAGCGAATAGAGTCACCAGTAGCTGCTGGGCCTTTTCTAGCAGCACCATAGCCCTGTCCGGTAGGACGCCCTGTACAAGCTTCTCTATCTTCTTTATATTTCTTAAAACCTTTTGCGTCGTAAGAATAGCCTTTATTATTAATAAGTGGCATAATACCCTCCTAACTACTTCCTTGAATGATTGTGTTTGCACTACCTGCTGGACTTGTATTAAGTTCCATATTGTCTTGCCTGTTTCTTCTAGCCTGATTACGAAGAGAATCAATAGAACCTTTAAGTTCAGCTTGCCATGCAGCTACTGTGTTAAAACTTTTATTGAATAGAGATGCTTCAATCATTGATGCATAGAAGAGGGCATTGTAACAAAAGTCTGAAAAATAATTGTTTGGTGCAGCAGATGTAAGAGTAGTGGGTCTTGCCACATAAACAACTTCTGTATCATATGCAGAGGCAGGAGTAGGTACAATATAAATTTGTGTATTACTCCGCATTGCATAGTATTTAGGTTCTCCAACTGATGAAGACACAAAAGGCCAATAGTCATATGCATACTCTTGGCTTCTTTGTAGTAGATTAATTTTTGAACCCGAAACTTTAATATTAATATTTCTTATAATTCTTGTATCGGATGCAAGAGAAACAAGTGGGTTGTTTGCTTGCGTAGTAATAGATGTTATTTGGTTTAATGCAACATCATCTAACTCTTTTATAAGACGATACTCTGCTTTATTAATAAGCACAGGAATCTGATCACTAAATTCCTGTGAATCATTTTCAGCGGTTCGTTGAATATCTAATACAAGATCACTATAAGAAGGCATTTAATTATCCATAATAAATGTAAAACTTGCCACCATCACTAGCACCAGCTAATGAAACATTACCAGTACACTTAATACCAATCTCACTAATATAAACATTGTCTACTGTATTAGCAGCTAAAGCCGCATGTTTTATTTTAGCACCAAGACTATCACCAACCACCATTTCTGATGCTGCAGTAACTGCAAAGCTATAGACTTGTATTCTAGTATCAGATATAGTTGTACTTGTAATAGCGTCTACAAAAAGACCATTGCCTCCTGCACCACCTGCAACTTGGGCCATTCTAATATTCGACATTTAAATCTCCTAAATAATTAGGAGAGAGAATTTCTTCTCCCTCCTAACCATATTTATTTTAACCTGCGTTACCGAAGTAACTTCTCCAATCAGACCAACCAAAGCTATAACGCTCTCTAGCTTTGAAGCGAAGATTACCAGTATCGAAGTCTGGCTCCATCTTTGTCTGTAGTGGCGCTCTAGTGAACATCTTAGCACCGTTAGGAACATTTGTTCTAACGAACCAAGCATCAGTATCAATAAAGCGACGGTTAATGAAACAACCCTTTGGAAGCATTGACATGCTTTGGATTGAGTTTACATCATTCCAGCCTGAAGCTGCCACAAGTCCTGCACCCATAGCAGTAGTACCAGAGGTGGGGATTAGTGTGGAATTAAGCAATGAGTTTGATGTTGCCCAGTTGTCAGGTGCAACATGAAGAGACACTGCTGAACCACCAACAAGAATACCTCGGTCATCCTCGATTTTCTGAATGGTGGTAAGTGCTGCTTCTAGAGAAGCAAACGAAAGGTCTGCTGCAGCTAGAAGATTTGATTGTGTTCCATTGACTGTTGGATGGGTAGCACTAAAAAGTGGCTTACCATCGCCACCATGATAGGCAGCAACATCAGTGAAACCGTTGTTGAAGATGTCTGCAGCTTTAACCTGCTTAGTATTAGCCATTGCTCTTGCAAGGGCTTTTGCTCTAAGCTTGGCAAAAGTATCATACAAATTATCTTCCATAGCTTCTTCTGTCACTGCGAAGGCAAGAGCAATGGTCTCGTTTACATAACGAGCAACATAACTTTCACTTGCCTCATCGTATGTGACTGCAGCACCTTCACCCTTTACAGGTGCAGTACCAAAGCCTGTGAACAGAACTTCTTCTTCAAAAGCTCTGTCTGAGTTTTCAACCTCAAATAGAGGCTCATGCTCATTATCAACTTCTCCATATTCTAGTCCAAATACAGCATTTAGACCGGGGAGAAGTTCTTTTGCTATACTAGCTCTATTAATAGCCATAATTCAAACCCCCCTTAAATGCCAGATGGTGCTGATAGAACAGCATCAACATGCTTCACAATACGAACTTCTAGAACAGGAAATGCTCTTTCCGTAGCAACGGTAATATCGTTACCCGGCTCATCAAGAACACCAATAGCTCTTACTGGAAGAATAGTGGTATTTCTTGTTGCAGCTTTAACACCAAAACCAGACTGTCCGGTAAAGGTGCTACCTGTTCCCAAAGTTAATCCAAAGTTTACTGTATTAATATCACCAGCAGAACAAGAAGCGTCTGCTTGAATAAAGTAAGTATTGCTTGGACTTGTAGCTACAAAAGCTTTAATATCTGTAGCACTTGTATTGGCGGGCCAATACTTGCTGTATTTAGGTTCCCCGTTTGCAACGTAATGGCATCCCATAAAAACACCGTCTGCATAGTCGGCGTCTGCTGAGACTGGTTCTACATTACCAAGGCTTGTCTTTACAAGATCACCTGTAAAGATATTTCTTGCGTCACCAGATGCGATTGGTAGCTCATCAAAACCTGTAGAGTTAGTACCAGAACCACGTTTGCGAGCAGGAAGGAAACCTCTTAGGTTTTTAGTAGTAGACATAATGTCACTCCTCCATGTTTACGCAGTCCACAATAACTATTCTTGAAAGTTAGGTCTTCGACCTCTAGTTACTGTAGACCTACTGTTATTACTAATAGGCATTCTTGAATCTGAAGAGTTTTCTAGTTGTGAGTTCACAGCATGCATTAACTGTTGACCCTTCTGTTCAAAGTACCTTGTGCGGGCTTCTACTTTTCCGGTAGGCATTTTAGCTAATGCCAAGTCTCCACGACAGACTGTTCCGATATACCGCCCATTCTCCTGCACGATAGAAGATACTGCCATTTCTGGAACTTCATCAGGAGTAACCCATGCCCATCCTTCTGCCATTCTCTTACCAACATTTTGGTAATCGTCTACACCCTTTAGATTTATACGAATCCAACGTAGTGACATTCCTTCATTAGTAAATCTATTGATTACTGGATCAGGAATTTCAAGGGCATTAGGCTCTTCATATGTCCACTCGGTTTCTTCTCTTGTATTCTGTTCTCTAGTACTGGCTGAACGTGCTACGCTCTTTCGTGTGTTCATGTCTTAACTCCCTCGGCCAAATGATACATCTGTGTACTCACCGTCTGAACCATCAACTTTTAATTTTTCAGCGGCATATACTTCAAGTGGTATATTCCATTTATTAGCAAGTCGAACATCTTCTTGTGAAAGTTTGATCTTCTTACCTGTGGAAGTTGCTGGCGACCGGGAAGCTCCAGCGACCACTTGAGCAGCAGGTGCCGTCTGCTGCGGACGATTATCTTCACTAACCTCTTGATCAGTAAACTTATGTGGAAATTCTTCTCGTAATCTACGATCAATCTCTCCATAAAAATCTTCTTCGTCAGGATTGTATCCTTGTTGTTTTAACTCTGCATCAACTGCTAGTGCGGAAGCTGTTAGAATACTATCCTTACCAAACCACTCATTCTCCGCTGCCCATTCTTCTGCTCTTGGGTCAGGTCTTGCTTGAGCAGGTTGTTGTGGTTGATCTGCTTGCTTCTTAGCTTCTTCTTCTTTTGCTTTAGTGTATTGTTCTAAAGCAGCTTTTTGTTTACTAAGATTATCTAAATCAAGTTGACTTCTTTGAAGAACTTCTAATGTTTGAAGAACTTTCTCTCCGTCACCCGAATTATAAGCATCTAAATATGCAGACTTTGCAAAAGCAACCTTATCATTTAACTGTTGCTCACTCATATGGGTAGATGTTTTTTGAGTGTCAACGAAACTCTGTTCTTGAGAAGAAAGCTTTTCTTGTAAGTCTTGCTTCTCTTTTAGTAAAGCTTGAATTTCTTCTTCTCGTTCTTTTCTTTGCTTTACTAACTGCCGGATTCTTTTTTGTGCGCCATTAGTTTCAATACCATCAAGCTCTTTTATTTCTTCTTTCTTAGGAGCTTCAGGAGTTACTTCAGGCTTTGCTTCTTGTGCGGCAGGTGGAGCATCCTCTTCAATCTCATACTCTACCTTTTCTTGAAGTGTAACGTCACCCCAACCGTTTTCATTTTCTTCCATTTAACTTTTTCCTTTCGACTGATTCGACACAGACGTTTTACGATTAACTATATTATACACTATTTTTTGCGTTTACGCAACCCCTTAATTAGATAAATTAAATGTAGGGTCTAAATCTTTTGGATTTTCTACCTTTAGCATAATTTGATCATCATATAATAGAATAAGTTTTATACCTTTGTAGACCATCTTTACACCAGCATGCTTACCATAGCATACATAATCACCTAGTTTACACCAAGGTCCGGTAGCAAACTTATCCTCATCTTTGTAGGCAAGCTCACCAATAGCAATAACTTTTCCAACTGTAGTTAGATAAGCCATATCATCTACTGTTGAATCAGGCAGTATAATACCACCCTTTGTTTTTGCTTTGATAGATACGGGACGTATTAAAATATTATAACCGGGGATAATGGGTAGAGGACTAGGATCGGATACTTCTTTTTCATCTCCGCTAATCCACTGATCATTTTTAATTGACTTTTGTAAAGCAGGTTGCTGCATGGTTAATCTCCTTCTTCGTCATGAAATCTTGTTTTTACAATACGAGTTAAATCATTTCTGGCCCATGCTAACCCCTGATAAAACCCTGATAGTTCTTTATATGTAGCGTAATCCCCTGCACCACCTTCAACTAAATTTGTCTTTATCTGATCCATTTCTTCATTTAAAGATATTACTATTTCGTCCCACAGATTCATTAGAGTACTATGACTCCTACAATAAAACCAAGTGCTGCTGCACAGATAACCTTTATCCATACTTTACACTCATAGGAACAAGAACAATTAGAACATCCAATTATAGATTTAAGTTTAGCTATCATATTATTCTCCTGTCATTCGAGAAAGTTTTTCCATTGCGTCTAAAGTAAGACGCCCTTCTTTTTCTTGAGCATTAATAGTTGTTTCAATAACTTTTTGTAAAGCTCTTAACCCTTCAATATTTTCAGCAGATTCTCTATCTTCAGAAATTTTACTTAGTTTACCAAGAAGGTCCATAGCTTTAAGCTGTTGAGAATTTTGCATCTTAGCATCTTCGGTAGCTGCATTAACAAGAGTATCAACTGCCTTCATGCTTTGTTTATTAATTCTATCTTTTTCTTTTTCTTCTGATTTAATAAGTTGTTGCTGTCCATCTTGAATTGCTTTAAGGGCTACTTCTGTTTCTTCGATATCAAGTTCTCTATTCTTGAGAGAAGCATCAGAAGCATTCTTCATAGTATCAAGTTGAAGTTTTTGTTGTTCAATCTGAAGTCTTGCTTTTTCAAGATCAACCATTTGAGCTTCAGGACTTTGTTGTACACCCATAGCCTTGTTTGCATTTTGAACTTGTTGTGCTGCTTGAGCCATAGCAACTTCCATAACATTAGGCATCTGCTGTTGCTCTGGCGGTAAGTTACCAACAAGTTGTTTAGCTACTCCTGTAACCTGCTCTTGATATTTCATAATCATATGTTCTTGAATATTAGATTGTAACACAGGAACAACTCTCTGCATTGCAGGGTTCTTACCATTCATAGGGTCTTGTAAGAAAGACATCTTTACCTGTATATGAGCATCATGGTTTTGACCGGGAAAGGCTGCAATAGGCAGTCCTCTTGTAGCCGCCGCAATATCCGATAACGGATCAAGTGGTTGAGCTTGTTTCTTAGCAGGTAAGATTTGATCTAGATTCGGCATATTTGCCGCTTCAAGAATTGTTCTATTTAATGCTTCAAGGTTGAACATACCGGGAGGAGATTGCTGGGCTAATTGTAATGCCATTTGAGCCAACATCATTCGGTGAGCATTGGAAGGGATGTTTGGATCACTAACAGGAATAACATCTACTCTACCATCAAAATCTCTTTTAAGTATTTTCTGGGACATGCCCGGTACTTCAAAAGGATATTCATTTGGTAAGTAATCGTAATTTATTTTTGCTAGAATCTTAAACTCATCTTTCTGAGACTTATGAAGTCTTTTGTGGATTGCACTAAAGAACTTACTAGACGCTTCAAGAAGAGCCATCGTTGTACCAACAGGTCCATATGTAGAAGCATCTGATACAACTTGTTCAGTGCTGTCAGCAAACTTCTGTCCTGTTGCGGTAACAAAGTTTAGCATTTGGAATAGGGTCGAGGAAGGCTCCTTATATGGCAAAGGAACAATAGACTTTGTAAGGTCCATCCCAGTTGCTTCAACTTCCTTGAACTCACCCGGTGCGATTGGATCATTATCACCAACAATTCTCACACCCTTTGCTTTAAATCCTCCCGGTAAGTTCGAGAACTGACCCGCATCCACCAAAGCTCTCATAGCCGCAGTTGCGGTTAGCGTAAGGTTTCCTAGAAAATGGATCAGTCCTAAACCATAAAAACCAAAGCCCGGTACAAAACGATAATGAACAAAGTGCATTATCTTTTCTCTTGTAGGATCATCAGGACGATAGTTTCTACGAATACTTAAAACTCTACGAGATTGCTCTTCAACCGTTACAATGTAAGGAAGAGCCACTCCCTCAGAATATTCTGGGTCAGCCTCAAGTTCTAAATAACAATGTTGTTCAAGTAAAACATACTGTGGATCATCTTCGCCTGACTGGGACATTCCCATAACAGTATCAATTTTAGATGATATAGGAGTAGGACTTGGTACATAGGCATCTGGTAAATCAATATCTAGATACATCCCAGAACGAATCTCTCTCATTAAATCATGAGGGCTTCTGTAAATAATGTGGGTATACCTGTCTGCTTTTCTTAGATCACTTGCGTAGTAAGACACATAAAACTGATCAATAGGAACAAACTCAGAAACAGGACGTTCAAGCGAGGCGTCATAATAAACCTTTTTAAAAGCAGAACCAATTAAGGGTAGATGGAACAGCATCCTTTCAAACTCATCAAAGTATTCAGGCATCTGTTCAGTAAGCTGATAGTTCATAAAATCTTGAACTCGTTTAGCTTGTTGATCCTTTTTATAGTCCTCAGTTCCTAGAACTTGAGACTTAACTGGACCGGCAGGAGGGAACAACTCACCAATAGCTTTTGATTGAAACTTAACAGCAGACTCTATAAGAAGAGGATGCACAGCCGTACAGGCTCCCTCAAAAGGCTCAGAGGTAGTTTCAAGTTTTAATCCAAGAAGATCAAAGCCTCTTTCAAACATTGACTCCCACTCTGATCTTGAGTTTACATCAGCATCATATCTGTCATAAACACCTTCAGCTATTCTTATTAAATCAAAATCATCTAAGTCTTCAGCGAGATTTTCAAACCATTCTTTAATATCTGTCTTTTCTTGAAACTCAAGTTCATTTTCAAAACTAACAACCACACCACCATCCTCTTCAATATCAAAGGATACTGATTCACCAACTTCAATACTGGCTCCCTGCTCTGGTATCTGAATAATTTCAGCAGAGGGGATTTGATCGTAGGGATTTCTCTCAGTTGCCATTTTATTATTGTCCTCAAACAAAGTTAGTAATAATTATCACTACACTATTATACCATTAAAAGTTCTTTAACGCAACCCTTTATTTAAAAAAACTAAGTTCGCCAATACCCAACTCTTTTTTGACGCCGGGGATTCTCGTCATCTTCCCAGTTGGGATCATCAGGATGTCCCAGCCGCCAAGACTCCCGCATGTAATGTACAGCCATTACAAGAGCATCTACTTGGTCATCATGACGGCCATGCGGAAAGGTAATCAACTCTTCCATTAAATCATCTGCCCATCTTTTATTACTAGGCAACCAAACTCTACCAGCTTCTAACATTGGACTTGCAGCATATACCCTAGATACTTTATCTCTATCAGGAGTGTAATCCATTACAGGTAAACCACTACGTCTTAAATCTTGGATCAATGATTGACCACTAGCCTTTTTCTCAATAATACAAACATCTGGCCTATACTCATTGTAGAGTTCCTGAGAGATTCTTCTCAAATCAGGATACTCAAACTTTCCTCTTGTACTTCCCAACAAAATAAGATTACTTCCCCAAGACTCTACACCATCATAGTCTTCTTCGGGCATATCAAAGATGCCCCATGTTTGAATGACAGTAAAGTCGGCGGTAGTCTTTGTTGAGAAAGCTGTATCAAATGTTTGTATTACAAAATCACAGGAAGGAGGATCACTGTATTCCCACCTTTCAATCCATCTCTTCTTAATAATCCCACCCTCTTCCGGTGTAGGATTTTGCATGTATAATGATTCCCAATATCTTGAACCATTACTTGCAATGATCTCTTCTTCATCTACTCGTAACACCTCGTCCGGTTTCCACTCAGGAAAATAAGAACTACCAACGGGTAAGTCTAGTAACTCTGAAGCTTCCTCGTCAATCCAAGCAGGTATCTTTACAACCTCCCAAGGATAGGTGCTATCCATGTCCATTACTTCTTCTTGCTTCAATAACCACCCACACAAGTCATCATGGTGGTATCTCGTATTAATAATAACAATAGCACCACCGGGCATAATACGAGTTCTTAAACCAGCAGGATACCATTCCTTAATATACCTACGACCAGCCTCAGAGAAACTATCTTCTTCAGACATAGCATCATCTAAGATTGCTATGTGTGCGCCTCGACCTGCAATTTGACTACGAACACCAGCAGCATAATAAGTACCATTCTGATTCGTCTTCCATTTACCTGCCGCCCTTACATCACTTCTTAGGGACACACCCGGAAATACTTCCTGAAACTGTTCTGTGTTTACAATGTCTCTTACAGACCTGCCGAAGTCTGAAGCAAGCTGATCACTATGAGAGATCGTCAACACTTCATGTTGAGGATTATTACCAATATACCATGCAGGAAATATCTTAGAACAAATCACTGACTTACTACTACGAGGAGGTAAGAAAACCATCAACCTTTTAATCTCACCATCCTTAACCTTCTGAAGTTTATCAGAGATAAGTTTAATATGTCTCCCCATCTTCCAATCAGACACAATCGTTGGAGCAACAAGACGAACAAAAGAAATAAAGTCCATCTTACTTTGTTGTAACACAAGATCATCTAGGAATGTACTCAGTGTCGCTAGTGTATCTATAGAGTTCTCTATAGGTTCTTCCATACTTTCTTCTAAAGTCATTGATTTCCTTTAATATTGTTATTAATAATAATTATAAAAAATAATTATTAAAGTTAATATTTTAAATATGGTTGGTTCTTTTCTCTTTAGTCTATAGAGACTATTATACACTAATTCATAATCCTACGCAACCCCCGATTAATAAAAATTTATAGGTGTGACATTTATGCAACAGTACCCTTGATGATTCATCTTGGTATTTTTGGTAAATATTTGAGGGGTCTGTTTTATATATATATGCCTGCATGCATTTTTGGGGGTGGGGGGTCTACAAAGTCTAAAGACTTTGACAGTCTGTCAGAAAAGAATGCTTTCCCGAAGGGAAAAAACTACAAAGTTCTCTGTAAATCTTACAGATTTAGCTTGACTGTGACATTTTGATCATAGATCAATAGTTTATTTATTACTCTCTACTTAGCTTTCTTTGAAAGCAGAGAGTGATAAATAACTTATAAATCAATTGGTTAGGGAGGTTTTGGAGACTGTGACATTTATGTCACTACCGATGAGAATCGACCAGCCCTTGATGAAGGGCTTGACAAGCCGATGATGAAGACTTTAGTCTTCAATAAATACCTTCTACGAAGGTAGTTTCATTAGGTAACTAACCCTGAACGAAG
>Ga0316202_10001848_pt1 | contig 15130 bp, 11 predicted proteins | sample 3monrhotite_MG_FD_204934 | JGI IMG/M metagenome (GOLD analysis project Ga0316202, IMG submission 204934) | Microbial mat bacterial communities from mineral coupon in-situ incubated in ocean water Damariscotta River, Maine, United States -... | ecosystem: Environmental > Aquatic > Marine >... | reverse complement strand
GACATCGCTTTGGCGGATCCCAAAACCGCATAGGCGGTCAGGCCAATCCCGTCGGCATAGTCGAGCAGCTTTCCATCCCACCACCGCGTCGGAGTAATCCAGGTAAGAAACGCCGTGCCGATACAAATTGCCGGCACCCAAGCATCCTTGACCCAAAACACCGGTGCCTCGATCAACAAGTCGCGGATCGTGCCGCCGCCTACACCAGTAACCAGGGCAAAGAACGCCATCGTAACAAAGGTCTGACGCTCCTTGGCGGCAAGCAATGCTCCGGAAAGCGCGAAGATCGCCACGCCAAGCAAGTCGAGCAAATTGATGACTGGTGTCAGAATTGCTTGATCAACTGGCATCGGTAGCAACCACCCGAGCCTTGCGTCGGCGGAACATCAGAATACACCCGATCAGTGCACCGATAACGCCCAGCGCGGCAAACAGGATCAGGATCGGATGCGAGGTGTCTTCGCGAGTTTCCAGATCCATAATATGCAGACCCCACACAAAATCGAACAGACGCCACCACTGCGTACGGACAGCCGCGATTTCACCCGTTTGCTCCGCAATGTAGATATGCGTTCCGTCCGACAGCTTTGCTTGCCACACGGGAATCGGTCGGCGAAAGTCGAATGGCACGTCACTGGCCGCGAACCGAGTCATGCTTTCGATATTCCTGCCGCCAACTATCCGGCTCGCGACAATTGCACGCGCCGCGGCTTCATCGATTGGCTGCATCAGCGCGCCAGCGGGATCATAGCGCTCGATCGTGCCGTCCATATAGGTGAGACTTGTCACCGCCGTCCCGCCATTCATTGCGGTTGTTACCGACTTGACTGGGCGATCATTGCCTTCCGGTAGCGAGACCATGATGTTGGTCTCTGAAGGCAAGGCTTGCTCCGCAACGGGCTGCCTTAGATGTTCGCCGCGAACCTCCTCGATCGGGCGGGAAACCATGATCAAACCGGTGACAAGCCACATCAATATCGGGAAACCGACCAGCCAGCCCAGCCAGATATGCCACTTTGCAAAACGCGGCATCCATTTCTGTCTAGCCATTGTTGGCTCCTTCGCAGCGCTTAGCAGTGAATCAATTCACCAATCGCGCGCGCCGTAGCAACGCAATCGAGATCGGACCAGCGCGGACCGATAATCTGGACACTTGTCGGCATTCCATCGACTTCGCCTACCGGTAGAACGGTGCTGGGCAGGTTGGGGAAAGTGGAGATGCCGGCCCAAGCGAACACTTCGCCGAAATCGCGTTCCTGACCATCGATCATGACCTTGCGGTCGCGAACGGGCGTGTCGTTATGTTCGAAGGCGACTATTGGCGCGGGAGGTGCAATGACAAAATCATACTCCTCGAACAAAACTTCCCACGCGATTTCGCAGCGGCGCTGCGCATCGAGCAAATCAAACCAGTCGGTTGCGGTGGCACGTTTGCCATCGGGGCCGGGCATTCCGCGCGCCAAGGCAACGCCCAGCATGCGCATATATTCGCGGTGTTGTTGATCGAGATCGGGCAGCAATTCGCTGTTCCGGTCAATCGAGATGCCCGCTTTCTCGAGTGCATCTACGGCCGCGAGCATTGGCTCACGTACGGCAGCATCAACCGGACTGACCGCCTGGTCAGCAACAAGCAGGAATTTGCAGTCCTTGAGCGGTTTTCGGCTCTCGCGCATCGGCATCAATGCGGTCAGGCGCAGCAATGCATCCAGATCATCAGCATTGCGCGCGATGGGTCCGGCAATCGACAACACGCCGTCATGCGCATCGCTGCCAGCCATCGCCGGATGATCGTGGCCATGCTTGCTGATGAGACCCCAGCTGGTCTTGTGGCCCCATACACCGCAGAAATGCGCGGGAACGCGCACTGAGCCACCAATGTCTGTGCCATACTCACAAGGGACCATACCCGCTGCAACAGCCGCAGCCGCGCCGCCTGAAGAGCCGCCGGGGCTGCGGTCAGGATTATGCGGATTGCGCGCGCGGCCGTAAGCGGGATTGTTGGACTGCCAGTCGGTCAGATCGGTTGGAATGTTGCTCTTGCCCATTAGGATTGCGCCCGCCCGTTTGAGCTGTGTCACAACCTTGGCATCGCGCTTGGCGATGTTGGTCTTGTATTGCTCGTGACCCCAGGTCGTGGGAAGTCCGGCGATGTCAAAGCTTTCCTTGATCGTCATCGGGACGCCGAACAGCGCTTGGCCGTCGCTTGCTTGCTTGCCATCCAGCGCTTTGGCTGTTTCGCGCGCGCGGCCGAAATCGCGCACGGGCACTGCATTAAGCGGCCCATCGAGCTTTTCTATCCGTGCAATCGCTGCATCGACTGCCTCCAAAGGAGACAGATCGCCAGCCTTGATCTGCGCGGCAAGTTCGAGCGCGCCGGGTTCATTCGTCAGCGTTGGGTATGCCATTATTCCTCCTTGGTGGACCTCTGTGCAGGCCCAAAGCAAGACCGTAGCCCAGAATGGGCGCAACGCCATAGCCGATCAATATTGTGGGATAGTGCGAAAGCAGCGCCATCAATCCAAAACCGAACAACGATCCGGCGAGCGCAAACCGGCTAGCCCGCTCGAGATGCGTCGCGAACAGGGTTAGCGCGAAGCTGCCCGCCAGCGCCGCCAATAGCCCCAGCGCAACGAATGGCCAGGGCTGGATCAAATCGGCGAATATCCGTTCGACAAAATCCTGTGGCGGAAGCTCGCCCTGCAAGGCCATTGCGATGCTCGCTATGAAACCAATGATGGCGACCAGTCCGATCCGCCAGTTGCGGGTTACGTCATGCAATCCGACAGCGGCGAAAACCACGGCAAAGCCGAGCGCTGCATCGGGTTGCAACGATCCGGCATAGAGTGCCGCGAGAAGGATCGGCGGAGCATAGTCCTCGTCCTGTGCCGCCAAAACTGCCAGCGCCGGCACCGCAAATGCTCCGCTATTCAACATAAAGGCACCAAGCGGGATCCACCGCGCGACGTCATTTGTTGCGGGGCCTGTGAGAAGCGGAATGAACAGTAGTACCAGCAAAATGATGGTCAGTATCCGGCGGCCCGCCAAGCTTTGCGGCGCCCGGCCGAATATGATCCAGCCCAATGCGACGAGCAATGCCGCTGCGTTCGTCAGTAGATAGTTCCCGGGCGCGCTAAACGCCGCGAGATAGATTAGCCCGGCAGAAACCGGGATGGCGAGGGCAAGCAAAGCCGGAAAACGTTCTCCTAGCTTTGCTCGCATCCTGCAGTCCTCAAATATGGATAGGTTTGCCGGTCACTGCCATCGCTGCTTCCTTGACCGCTTCCGAATGTGTCGGGTGGGCGTGGCAAGTATAGGCAATGTCTTCGGATGTAGCGCCAAATTCCATAGCTTGCGCGGCCTGTGCGATCATCGTTCCTGCAACGCTTGCGATACACCAGACTCCAAGCACGCGATCGGTTTCGGCATCGGCGATGACTTTCACAAAACCGTCCGGCTCGTGGTTGGTTTTTGCACGGCTGTTGGCCATCATCGGAAATTTGCCGACTTTTATTTTCGATTTATCGCCCAATTTCTCGATGGCTTCTTCCTGGGTAAGGCCGACACCGGCGAATTCGGGGAGGGTATAAACCACGCCAGGGATCACATCGTGATTCACAATGCCTGTCTGACCGGCGATATTCTCCGCGCATGCAATGCCTTCGTCTTCGGCTTTATGTGCGAGCATTGGGCCGGGGACCACGTCACCGACAGCCCAAACACCGTCGACGGAGGTACGGAAATCGTGATCTGTTTCGATTTGGCCGCGCTTGTTGGTTTCAAGGCCGATATTCTCAAGACCCAAACCATCGGTGTTGGGACGGCGGCCGATCGAAACCAGAACGCAGTCGGCGTCCATGGTTTCGCTGTCGCCGCCAGCAGCCGGTTCGAGGGTCAGCGTCGCCTTCTTGCCTTTTACAGTCACGCCGGTGACCTTAGTCTTGAGCTTTAGCTCCATGCCTTGCTTCTTGAAGATGCGCCCGGCTTCCTTGCGCACATCGCCGTCCATTCCGAGCAGCAATTGATCGAGGAACTCGACAACAGTGACATCTGCGCCAAGGCGGTTCCAGACGGAGCCAAGTTCCAGCCCGATCACACCGCCGCCAATGACGACCATCTTCTTTGGGACTTTCGCCAGTTCCAGCGCTCCGGTTGAATCGACAACTATCTGCTTGTCATTGTCGACTTCGACGCCGGGAAGCGGAGTAACCGAAGAACCCGTTGCGATGATGATATCTTTCGCCGTGACCGTTTCGTCGCCGACTTTGACGCTATGTGCGTCCTGGAAAGTGGCGAGACCCTTCTTCCAGTCGATCTTGTTCTTTTTGAACAGAAATTCAATGCCTTTGGTCAAACCGTCGACAGCATCAATCCGCTGGCCGTGCATTTTACCAAGGTCCAACTTCGGCTTCACCTCGATGCCCATATCGGCCATCGCGCCATTCGCTGCTGCATCGAAATATTCCGACGCATGCAACATCGCTTTCGAAGGGATGCAGCCAACGTTGAGGCAGGTTCCACCGAGCTTGTCGCGGCTTTCCGCACAGGCGGTTTTCAAGCCCAGTTGGGCAGCGCGAATTGCAGCGACATAGCCGCCCGGTCCAGCGCCAATGACAAGGACGTCGTAATCGTATGAATGGTCAGCCATTATTCGTTCCTCAAAGGTCGATCAGCATCCGCGTAGGATCTTCAATCGCTTCCTTCATGATCTTCAATGCAGTCACAGCTTCGCGGCCGTCGATCAGTCGGTGGTCATAGCTGAGCGCGATATACATCATCGGGCGCACAACAATTTCGCCATCGATCACAACAGGGCGGTCTTCGATCCGGTGCAGACCGAGCACGGCGCTTTGTGGCGGGTTGATGATCGGGGTCGACATCAACGATCCGAACACACCGCCGTTGGAGATGGTGAAAGTACCGCCGGACATATCGTCCATCGTCAGCGTGCCTTCCTTGGCGCGCTTTCCAAAATCGGCGATGTCCTTTTCGATCTGAGCGAAGCCTTTCTTGTCGACATCGCGGACGACAGGAACCACCAACCCATTGGGCGCACTTACCGCGACCGAGATATCGACATAGTCGTGATAGACAATCTCATCGCCATCGATCTGCGCATTGACGCTGGGCACATCCTTGAGCGCCAGATGCGCCGCTTTGGCGAAGAAGCCCATAAAGCCGAGCTTGATGTCATGCTTCTTGGCGAAGAGCTCTTTGTACTTTGTCCGCGCTTCTATGACCGCAGTCATATCGACATCGTTAAACGTGGTGAGCAACGCAGCATTGTCTTGCGCGCTTTTCAGGCGTTTTGCGATTGTCTGGCGCAGGCGCGTCATTTTTACACGCTCGGTGTTGCGAGAGCCCGATGCGGCGGTTGGCGCCGGCGCTGATGCTTCGCTCTTGGGGGCCGCCGCGGGTGCGTCGCCCTTGGCTTTGGCCGCTGCGATCACATCTTCTTTGGTCAGGCGGCCATCCTTGCCCGATCCTTTGATTGTTGTCGGATCGACGCCGTGTTCGAGGACTGCGCGGCGAACTGCGGGTGACAAAGTTTGCGAAGGATCAGCTGCGGCGCTTTGTGCCGGAGCTTCAGCGGGCGCTTCCTTCTTTGCAGCCGGCGCAGCAGCGCCCTCTTCGACCACCGCGATTACCGCGCCAACTTCAACCGTATCACCCACTTCGGCCTTCAACTCGCTGATGATGCCAGCGACAGGCGAGGGCACTTCGACCGCGACTTTGTCTGTTTCCAGACTGCAAATCGGTTCATCGACAGCAACCGCCTCGCCGGGCTGCTTCAGCCATTCGCCGATCGTGCCTTCGGTGACCGATTCACCGAGTGTGGGGACATTGATTTCAGTAGCCATAATAGTTCCTCGACCTTCTGCTTAGGCCTTCTTGGATTTCTTGGAGCGCGTTGGAGTAATTTTTGCTGCTTTGCCAACATTAGCGAGATCGAGCGCCGCGTTGACCAGCGCTTCCTGCTGAGCCTGATGCCGTTTTGCGAGACCTGTAGCAGGCGAAGCAGCAGACTCCCGCCCGACATAGATCGGGCGCAAATTCTTGCCCGCATCGGCTGCGGATTTTTCGATCAGCCGGTCAACGAAATTCCACGCGCCGTTATTTTCCGGTTCCTCCTGACACCAGACAATTTCCTCAAGGTTTTTCATACGCTTGAGGCGGATTGCAAGCGGCTCGCCTGGGAATGGGAAGAGCTGCTCGATACGGACGATCGAGATATCCTCGATATCCATTTCGTCGCGCTTCTCGATCAAATCATAGGCAACCTTGCCCGAGCACAAGACCAGACGGCGGACATCATTATCTGCGATTTCTTTCGTGTCGGACTTGATCCGCATGAAGTGATGATCGCCCTGGAATTCTTCAGCGCTGCTTTTTGCCATTGGATGACGCAACAGGCTTTTGGGCGTCATGATTACCAGCGGTTTGCGGAAATCGCGATGCATCTGGCGGCGAAGAACGTGGAAGTAATTCGCCGGCGTAGTGATGTTGCACACTTGGATATTGTCATTCGCGCATAGCTGAAGGAAGCGTTCGAGCCGGGCGGAAGAGTGTTCAGGTCCCTGGCCTTCATAACCATGCGGCAACAGCATTACGAGGCCGTTGGCGCGCAGCCATTTGGCTTCGCCCGATGCGATGAACTGATCGATCATGATCTGCGCTCCATTGGCAAAATCGCCAAATTGCGCTTCCCAAAGGACCAGCGTTTTCGGATCCGCCATGGCAAAACCATATTCATATCCAAGCACGCCATATTCGGACAGCGTGCTGTCATAAACCTCGAACTTGCCGTGCGGCAGTGTCGATAGCGGGATGTATTTTTGTTCGTTGGTTTGATCGATCCAAACCGCGTGACGCTGGCTGAATGTGCCGCGTCCGGAATCCTGGCCCGACAGGCGCACTCCATACCCTTCGGTTACCAGGCTGCCAAAGGCGAGCGCCTCCGCTGTAGCCCAATCGAAGCCGCCGCCGCTGCTGAACATTTCTCCCTTGGCTTTGAGCACCCGGCCCAAAGTCTTGTGGATCGTAACGTCTTCGGGAACGGTTGTGAGCGTGCGCCCCAGACTGTCGAACAGCTTATCGGCGATCGCAGTCTCGATATTGCGGCGTGCACCCTCGGCATCGGCAGGTTTGTGCAGCCCGCTCCATCGACCAGCGAACCAATCGGCTTCGTTGGGCTTGTAGCTCTTGGAAGCTTGGAACTCCTCTTCCAGCAGAGCGGTAAACTCGGCGACCAGCTCTTCGCGATAACCCTTTTCGACCTGACCTTCTTCGACCAGTCTCCGCTCGTAAACCTGGCTGACTTTGGGGTGCTTCTTGATCTCGTCATACATCAGCGGTTGGGTGAATTTGGGCTCGTCGCCTTCATTGTGACCGAAACGGCGATAGCACCACATATCGATCACAATATCGCGGCCGAATTTCTGGCGATACTCGATTGCCAATTTGCATGCGAAGGTCACCGCCTCTGGATCATCGCCATTAACGTGCAGGATCGGTGCCTGAACGCCTTTCGCCACATCAGACGGGTAGGGGCTGTTGCGCGCGAATTTCGGGCTGGTGGTGAAGCCGATCTGATTGTTGATGATAAAGTGGATGCAACCACCGGTATCGTAACCGCGCACTCCCGACAAGCCGAGGCATTCCCAAACGACGCCCTGACCCGCGAATGCAGCATCACCGTGGATGAGCACCGGCAGAACTTGCTCATGCTGGCTGAGATCGTCACGGATCGCTTGCTGCGCGCGGGTCTTGCCGAGCACTACCGGATTGACCGCTTCCAAATGGCTCGGATTGGGGACCAGCGACATATGCACTTCGATACCGTCAAATGCACGGTCGGTGCTGGTGCCGAGATGGTATTTCACATCGCCCGAGCCGCCGACATCTTCAGGATTGGCGCTGCCGCCCGAGAATTCATGGAAGATAACCTTGTACGGCTTGGCCATCACATTGGCGAGCACGTTCAAACGCCCGCGGTGCGCCATGCCATAAATGATTTCGCGCACACCCTCTTGGCTGCCGTTTTTGATCACTGCCTCGAGAGCAGGGATCATACTTTCGCCGCCATCGAGACCAAATCGCTTGGTCCCGACATATTTCTTGCCGAGGAAATTTTCATACTCCTCGCCGCGGATAACCGCTGCGAGTATGGCCTTTTTGCCTTCGGGGGTGAACTGAATAGTCTCTTCGGGCTTCTCGAACTTGTCCTGCAGGAAGCGGCGTTCCTCAGTGTCCGAAATATGCATATATTCGAGGCCGACATGGCCGCAATATGTGCTGCGCAGAACATCGTAGAGATCGCCGACTTTGACCCAGTCATAACCAAACACGCCGCCAACAAAGACGTCCTTACTCTCTTGTCCGGCAAAGCCGTGCCATTCGAGCTTTAGGTCTTCAGGACAGTCGAGATGCGACAGGCCGAGTGGGTCGAGATTGGCCGCCAGGTGGCCGCGAACTCGGTACAGCCGGACCATCAGCATCGCACGGATCGAATCGCCTGCAGCTTCCTCGATAGCAGCCGGGTCGAGAGATTTGCCGGCCTTCTTCGCCGATGCCGCAATTGCCGCGCGCATCTGCGTCGGATCAAGAGCCTGCGTAAGATCGCCGTCCGAATCGACCACTTCCGCGAGCCATTTGGGATTCCCCCAGCTTGGCCCTGGTTGCGGACCGTCCTGGTCGGTCATCTCAGGCAGGAAATCTTGGCTTTCGTTACCCATCGGGGTCACCTTTCGCACCGGAGAATCCCGGCATTAGCTGCGAGGTGACACGGACGCTCCCGAGGAGGAAGCGCGTCCGCATCAAATCAGGCCATTTCTTTCAGCATGGCATCGAGCGTGGTGCCAAGCTCGCTTGGGCTAGGGGAAACGCGGATACCCGCATCCTCCATCGCCGCAATCTTGTCATCCGCGCCGCCTTTGCCGCCTGAAACAATCGCACCGGCATGGCCCATGCGGCGTCCGGGAGGCGCTGTACGGCCGGCGATAAAGCCGACGGTCGGTTTGCTACGGCCCTTGGCAGCTTCCTGTTTGATGAACTCGGCCGCTTCTTCTTCTGCGCTGCCGCCAATCTCGCCGATCATGATCATCGATTTGGTGTCATCATCGTCGAGAAACAGGTCGAGCACGTCGATAAAGTTGGTGCCATTGACTGGATCGCCGCCAATGCCGACTGCCGTGGTTTGGCCGAGGCCCACCATCGTGGTCTGGTGAACTGCTTCGTAAGTCAGTGTGCCCGAACGTGAGACCACTCCGACTGAACCCTTTTTGAAGATCGAACCGGGCATAATACCGATTTTGCATTCTTCAGGCGTAAGGACACCAGGGCAGTTAGGCCCGATCAGGCGCGAATTGGAGCCGGTAAGGGCAGCCTTCACGCGAACCATATCAAGCACCGGAATTCCCTCGGTAATCGCGATGATTAGTTCAACTTCGGCGTCGATTGCCTCGCAAATCGCGTCAGCCGCGAAGGGAGGAGGGACATAGATGCATGATGCAGTCGCGCCGGTTTCGGCAACCGCTTCGCTTACAGTATTGAACTGCGGCACGCCGACATGCGTCGTTCCGCCTTTGCCAGGTGTAACGCCCGCCACCATCTGAGAGCCGTAGGCAATTGCCTGCTCTGTGTGGAAGGTGCCGGTGTTACCGGTCATCCCTTGCGTGATAACCTTGGTGTCTTTGTTTACGAGAATTGACATGCGCGTTCGCTCCGTCCGCGTTAATAATTGGGTTGTGAGTTAGCCGAGGTTTCCGTCGATACCCTTGCAAGCTTCAAGCAGTTCCTTGACCGCATCAACGCTGACATTGAAGTTCGACTTTGCTTCCTCGCCCAGTTCGATTTCGACGATACGTTCAACGCCGTTTGCGCCGATAACTACCGGAACGCCGACATAGAGACCGTCAATGCCATATTGGCCGGTGAGGTTTGCTGCAGCAGGAAGAACGCGCTTCTTATCCTTGAGATAGCTCTCGGCCATCATGATTGCGCTGGTTGCCGGGGCGTAATAGGCCGAGCCATTGCCGAGCAATCCGACAATCTCGCCGCCGCCCGAGCGGGTGCGCTGAACGATGGCATCCATCTTTTCCTGCGTCGACCAGCCCATTTTGATGAGGTCCGGCACGGGAATGCCCGCAACCGTCGAGTAGTTCAGAACCGGAACCATCGTATCACCGTGGCCGCCCAGAACAAATGCCGTGACGTCTTCGACCGAAACGTCGAATTCCTCGGCGAGGAAGTGGCGGAAGCGTGCGCTGTCCAGAACGCCGGCCATGCCAACGACTTTATTGTGCGGTAGGCCCGAATATTCGCGCAGTGCCCAAACCATCGCGTCGAGCGGGTTGGTGATGCAGATCACAAATGCGTCTGGCGCATGTTCCTTGATGCCAGCGCCCACTGCGCCCATCACTTTGAGATTGATACCGAGAAGGTCATCGCGGCTCATGCCCGGCTTGCGCGGGACACCCGCGGTGACGATGATCACATCTGCACCTGCGATGTCGGCGTAGTCATTGGTGCCCTTGAGGTTAACATCAAACCCGTCAACCGGTGCTGCTTGCGACAGGTCGAGCGCTTTGCCTGCTGGCATACCTTCGGCGATATCGAACAGGACAACGTCGCCCATTTCTTTCATCGCTGCGAGGTGAGCGAGAGTGCCGCCGATCATACCGGCGCCAATCAGAGCAATCTTGTTACGTCCGTGTGCTTTGGCCATAAGTGCAGTCGTCCTTCAAACCTTGCGGGACCGACAATGTCGATCCGGACCCGGCCGCTGCGCCCCGCGTCCCGCGGTGAAGCGCCGCCGCCAATAGTGAGTCCGGCAATTGAAGTCCGACTAAGCATCTGAAAGCGCGATTGCAACTCGAATCGAGTGGTTTGCCGAACTATCTTTGCAAACAGTTCGCAATAGCAATAAGGAGATGGAATTCTGTCGAGATTGACGCGGATCGGTTACCGCTGGTCTCTTTTGGAATCGCGAAAGGTTCGGGTGCTCGCTTAGCGAGGAATCCCGTTCAGCCCATGGCGCGCTTGGACGCTTCTTCTTCTTCCTGCGCCAGCAACATCGCGGCGAGGTGATCGGGAACCGCACGGCTGAAATAATAGCCCTGACCCGATGTGCAGCCCGCATCGCGGACAGAACGGACTTGTTCGATGGTCTCGAGACCTTCAGCAACGATGTCCATATCGAGTTTTGAACCCAATTCCGCCACCGCGTGAATAATCGCGTCAGTTTTCTTGCCTACGTCGGGCCCTGAAACAAAGCTGCGGTCGACCTTGATCTTGGTGAATGGGTATTTCTGAATATAGCCGAGTGAGGAGTAGCCGGTTCCGAAATCATCGAGTGCGAAACGTACGCCGAGCGAGGAGAGGTCTTCGACAAATTGTTCGGTGGCCGCGCTGTCATCGACGAACAGACTTTCGGTCACTTCCAGTTCGAGACGGCGGGGATCAAGTTTGGCTTCGCGCAATGCATTGATAACCCCCAGCGCGGCGCCTGGCGCCTTGATCTGCAGCGGCGAGAGATTGACAGCAATTGTCACATGTTCAGGCCATTGCGCAGCGGCTTTGGCGGCTTGCGCTGTGATCCAATTGCCCAGCGTGATAATCACGCCGGTTTCTTCGGCGACGGGAATGAACTCGTCAGGACGCAATTCGCCTTTTTGTGGGTGGAACCAGCGAACCAGCGCTTCGAAACATTTGATCTTACCGGTTTTAAGATCGACAATCGGCTGGAAGAAGATCGACAATTCGTCCTTCTGGATCGCGGCGCGCAATTCGGCCTCGATTTCTCGGCGGCGCGCGAGGTTACGGCTCATTGATTTGTCGTAGAAGCAGCTCTGCTTCCGTCCATTGACCTTCGCATGGTACAGAGCGAGGTCGGCATTTTGCATTAGTGCGTCCGCATCGACGCCGTCATCTGGCAACAGCGCGATGCCAATCGAAGCACCGATTTCTAGACGCTCGCCATCGATACGTACGGGACGCATGATCTCTGCATGAATTTCGCTTGCAAGCATTTCGCTTTGTTTGCGGTCTTCAACCTCGCAAAACATGATGAACTCGTCACCACCAAAGCGAGATATAGCTGCGTTTTCGGGCGCGACTTCGCGGAGCCTTTCAGCCACTTCGCTGAGCACGCGGTCGCCGACCGGGTGGCCCAGAAGATCGTTCACTTCCTTAAACCGATCGAGATCGAGCCAGAACAGTGCCAATTGCTGGCCGTCTTCGAGCGTCATCAATTTCTCGACCAGATCATGGTTGAGGCCTGCACGGTTGGCGAGGCCTGTGACGACGTCGGTCCGTGCGAGCTTGCGCATCTTTTCCGCCAGTCTTCCGCTGGTTTCTGCAGAGCCGATGGAATCGCGCAAAACCTTAAACACGTTGAGTGTAATCGAGGCCATCGCCGGCAAAAGCAGGATCATATTGGCCGCGAGGAATATGAACGGCCAGCTGCCGATATATAGCGCTGCAACGAGTATCGGTAGAACCACCAGCGTAAGCTGGCCAAGCGCGATCGCCGGCCGGCCCGCATTCCGTGCGCATATCCCCACGCCGTAACAGGTGGCATTGGCGACCATTAGAACTTCGAGCGGCGCGCCGATATCGAGCACCAGCGTCATCGCGGCAATTCCTCCGAGAAGGAATGCGTAGCTAAACGCGCCAACCTCGTAAAGAATCTCAAGTTGGCGAGCCGAACGGTCGGTGTCGTCAGGCGAGAGCCGGATGGCCGCGACAAAGCGCCCGACGGCAATCACCGAGAGTGCGAGACAAAGATAGGTGAAGATTGTTTCGCCGCTTAGATAAGCGGTCAGTGCGGTGGAGAGAATGCCATTGATCGCGCCAATCGCAAGGCTGGTCGGCTGTGTGTACAGCGTGCGCACAAGCGTCCGCTGTACACGCTCAGATAACGCATCCGATTTCACGGACCGAAAGAAGAGCTTGCGTACCTTCGTTAAAGGGCTGTTCCTCACCATGAGGACCGCCTTACGGTGGATAGGTCACCGTTTGGTTAACGCTCACTTACTGCAGCTGCTTGGCTGGAAGTCGGTGCCTAGGTGTCAGCCTTGGGAATTGCTGTTTTCGAGCTGCCGCGCCATGCGCCGGTCGAGCATGCGGCAGACGCCCAGCCACCATTGGTAACTTTCGCGATCACCGGCGAAGAAGGCTTCCTCGGCCTTTTGTTTGGCCTCATGCGCAGCGCGCAGGCCATGCTCGGCAAAATGCTTCAGCGATGCTCGGAGCAATTGGTCGTCAGCTTGTGGTTCGTCATTGTCGTTGGCGGCCCACACTGGTCGGCGCTGACGCAATGCTCGCGCAAGAGGAGAACCAGCTGCGGTTCGAGCAGCGGCAAAATGAACAGTCATCAAAAAATTTCCTCGGTGGGGGCGTTACAAGGGATGACTGTCTAATAGGGAAGACCGGCTAAAGCTTCGTTCCAACTCAAGGTTTAAGCGGCGTTAACCTGTCATATTTTCCGTGAATGCGACGAGCATCAGTTTGGCTCAGCGATCCACCGTCCGCTGTTGACGTATTCAGGCTTAACCGACCCGCTTTCGGGCAATTTTTCGCCGGAGTAGAGGCTGTCCCCACCGCGTCGCTCGATCTCGGCGGAGTATGTGGGTGCGGGTGTTTGCGATCGGGAGGCTGCCGATTGCTTAGCCTCTGCCAGCGCCTTGAGCCGTGCTTCCTCATATGCGCGTGCGAGAGTAACCGGGTCGGCGGTTTTGTTTTTTGGAGCAGCGCGGGCCGAGTGTGCTGCTGGTGCAGCAGATGGTTCGCGCCCGGCATATTTTGCTTCGAACGCCGCGGGTTTCCCGGCCAATCCTTTCCAACGATAGAACCGGTGCGCGCCGATTGTGCCGATGTGGTCAAGGCTAGGAGCCCAATATGGGTAGATCCACACGGTGTGATAATGCGTAGCCAGGCCGACCGGCTCGTAAACCGATCCGTTCAACGCGCGCTGCGCGATTTGCTGCGCACGGCTCCACGCGCCAGCGCTTGCCTGCCGATTAAGCGAGCCGTCGCAGGTGAAGCTGAATTGGCAGCCGGTCCGCCGTTCGGAACCTTGAAAAACAACGCCGCACACGCTGTTGGGATAGCTTGGATGGGAAACGCGGTTAAGCACAACTTGCGCAACGGCTCTCTGCCCGGCGGCGGCCTCGCTGGCGGCTTCGTAATATACCGCGCTGGTCATACATTGTAGCGCGCGTGCCTTGTCGAGCCCGCCGCCATAGAGATTGAATGCGCGTGCAGCCGGGCCAGCCTTGTCGGCAATTGCCAGTTCGCTCTTTTCGACGTCGCCGGTTCCTGAGATATCGAACAACGCGAGTTCGCTCTCATCGGCGTTGACCGCCAGACGCGGCGCATCTTCGAGATAGTAAAAGGCAGAGCCAGGAAAGCTGTGGCCTGCCTGCTCAAATGGCATTGCCTTGACGGTTTCTGCCAGCTGGATCTCCGGTTCGGACGGTTGGAGCCTCTCCCATTGGCTGGGGGCAGCAACTGCTGGAACACCGATGGCTAAAGCTAGGGCGGCAATCCGCCGACCACGATGCTTGCCGCCGACTTTTGCTTTCGCCGCTGTCCATACACGGCGCATAAGCGGAGCCTGCTTCCGGACCATGCGGGCCTGAAAGGCAGCGGTGCGCTGTTCGCTGGTCAAGGTACTGGCTTGGCTCAAATCTATCCTTGGTAGGTGCTATCGAAATCGCGCCACGGCGCGTATCAATCCCGCGGCGAACCGGCCACGCATCATTCAGCCGCGTCCCTTAGCGGCACAGCCAGCAAGATGCGGTTAAGCGCCATGCTGAAGAAATCCTTACCTCAGGCGGTGCAGTTCTTGCGGCACCATCAATTGCATCGTATCGGGGCGACGACGTCATGGGCTGTCGGCGTGCCCTTACCGAGCGCGCTGGCCTAAGAGGGAAGGGGGTTCAAAGCCTCCGCTGCCCCCGCAACTGTGACCGGGGAGGGCTGCTTCCATATGCCACTTGCTGCGCTTCGGCGGAGTTGGGAAGGCGGAAGTCGCGCGGTGATCCGGGAGCCAGGAGACCTACCGATGATGGTCGTTCGAGCTGGCGGGCGGGGTGTACCGATGGCAGATGGGAAGGCGCAATATCGCGTG
>Ga0316202_10001846_pt1 | contig 15140 bp, 16 predicted proteins | sample 3monrhotite_MG_FD_204934 | JGI IMG/M metagenome (GOLD analysis project Ga0316202, IMG submission 204934) | Microbial mat bacterial communities from mineral coupon in-situ incubated in ocean water Damariscotta River, Maine, United States -... | ecosystem: Environmental > Aquatic > Marine >... | reverse complement strand
TTTGGTGGTATTGGTGGTTTAGCCGTTGGTTTTGCTGCTAAGGACCTGCTTTCAAACTTCTTTGGTGGTCTTATGATCTACCTTGATCGCCCCTTCAAAATTGGTGACTGGGTTCGTTCACCTGACCGAGAAATTGAAGGTACCGTTGAATACATTGGTTGGCGCCAAACGCGTATTAGAACATTTGATAAAAGACCACTATACGTTCCGAATTCAATTTTTACCTCTATTACAGTTGAGAATCCCTCACGAATGCTGAATCGAAGAATCTATGAAACCATAGGTATTCGCTACGATGATGCAGATAAAATGCAGGGTATCGTTCTAGCGGTTAAAGAGATGCTCAAAAATCATCCGGAAATAGATAAAAATGCAACATTAATAGTGAATTTTAATGAGTTTGCAGCTTCATCATTGAACTTCTTTATTTACACCTTCACTGAGACCACTAATTGGGTCAAATTTCATGAGGTAAAGCAGGATGTGATGTTAAAGGTTGTTGATATTGTGGCAAATGCTGGAGCAGAAATGGCTTTTCCTACACAAACTCTTCATGTTCAATCACTTCCAGAAGCTTATGGAAGTTAGATATTGGTGGTAATTAATCGAGACTAGTTACCACTTTTTCTTAGAACCAGTGACATCATTATCCATTTGATTTTGTCTGTTCAATTCTGCCTGTTTGCTCACTGCATCTTGAATCTTCTCTTGATCTGAACCAACGGGTGGAGGCGGCTCTTGTACCTCTTCAGTTTCAACATCGGCTTGGCCTTCTGCAGCCAAATTCATTTCTTGCTCTTGTTGTGCTAAGTGTGCCAGTAATTCATCTACTTTCTCTAATTGCTGTTGCACATAGGCATCATCAGTGCCAAATTCAGTTAGCTTTTCCTTGGCATGAAGATAGCTTTGCTTTGCAGTACCCATTTGCCCTTCGTTAGCGGCCTGATGGCCCATTTTGATGTGGCCTTCAGCATCAAATTTAAGTAGGGTGTTTTGTAATGATGGCATTACTTGTTGATATATTGAGTCCGGTACAGAACGTCGAGAGTAAAGCAGTACCAAATACTTCATTAACTTATTGAGTCGACTTATTAAGCCATGCAGTTCAGCCATCGCTGAAGGCATTTCAACATAGTAGGTCGTTGAGTCTAGGTTTTTCAATGCCGATTCAGCATCTTTCATGCGGATTTTTATGCCGGGTGCATTGGGGTCAATTTCATAAGCATCGCGAGTATTGGCTAAAACTCGTTCCAGTAGGAATTTATAAGCCAGCTTATCTAAACCAGCCTTTTGTAAACCATCATGTAAATCCTGAGCTTCATCAGCCTTATATCTAGAGCTAGCAATTTTCTGCCGACGTTCAGCTGCAGCCTGTTCTTTTTTGGTAAAGATAATACTGCCCACAACACTGAGGACAAGAACACCGATAATTATACTGATAATGACTGTTATAGACACGCTTAAATCTCTTATTGGTTATCAAATCTAGGGTAGGTTAATTTTGAAACAACCACCCGTTTTCGTATTGGTTAACTTTATATTGCCCATTTTATCGCCATTGCGATGTAAATTTGCAATGAGTTTTGCAAAGTATAACCCAAGTCCAGTTTTACTAGAACTGCTTGAAATTCCAAGTATAGCTTGATTTTGTTCATCAAGCATCTGTTCTGGAAAGCCTTCACCATTATCATGTATTTCGATGCAGAGCATGTTATCTGCTTCAAAGGCAGATATTCGTATCTCAGAATTGGCGTATCTGATGGTGTTGCTTATTATATTACTGATCAGAACGGATAATAGGTTTAAATCAAATGCCCACTCAAGTTCATCGTCAACTGCCATAATAATAGCGATATTTTTTTGTTCCAGTAGTTCATCAAATGACAAATATTGTTCTTCAAGAAAGTCGTACACATTATGAAAGCCAATATTCACTGCGAGTTGTTGATTATCATGTTTATATAAGGTTAATAATTGTACAAGCATGCCATTCATACGATTTGCTTCTTGTTGCAATACTGAAATTTGTGGCAAATCTTGGTGATCTAATTCAACCAGTAATGATTGAAGTTGTTGAGAAATAATTGCTAAGGCATTTTTAATATCATGAACTGTTGCAGCAAGAACCATCGAAAAGTGCGATTGGTTTAATTGCTCAGCCATTTTAGTTACTGCCTATCTTAATATCGTTCGCCATTCTTTGTAGCTGTTGTAGGCGAATATAGCGATAGTCTTTGGCATTGAGTCGGTTCAAACTCGTTAATATTTTTTCGGCTTCTTCTAGACTGGCTAACTTATCTTCACTTTGCTCACATTTTTTAAGTAAAACTTGCACTAAATTCATATTGAAACTAACGTTATCAGGTGAAACTGCTAAAGATTGTTTGAAAAATCCCACCGCTTCATCGAGTTTATTATTGGTGACTGCCTGAATACCTTTACTATTAACCTTGCTTGCTTCTACGGCCTTTGCGAATGCTTCTTTATCATCTATGATCATTTCAATAGAGTTCATAATGTCAACATCATCGCCATATTGTTCCATAACCTTGGTTAATATCGTCTGACAACTATCGTAATCTTCTTCACGTAAATAGGCGCCAGCCATATCAGTGCTAGCTAAACCAGATGCAGATTCACTAAGTTCAGTAAACATCGTTTTTGACAGTTGCATATATTTACTCGTTTCAGCATCACGGCCTAGCTTATGATATATTGCATGTCTGCTCAGATTAGCCCTCAGCTTTATCTCTTTATCATTCGGGAATTCATTTTCAAGATCTTTTAGATAGGTAAGGGCTTCGCTTGATAGGCGTTTATTTTTTATTCCGCCACCAGAGGTAATTTCCTCAGTTAATACTGAAACCAAGTTAATGTAGCTATCTGGATTCTTATAACAGGAGTCTTTGCCATGTTTTATAGCGCCTCTATAGGCTCTTTTTGCAATATCATAATCTTTGTTAAGCCTCGCAAGATCACCGAGTCTCGCCTGTCTTTGGCTTACCTTAGGAGTGATAGAAAGTGCCAGCTGCAGCGTCTTTTGAGCATCACCTGGTTTGCCGGTAATAACTTGTATGCGAGCGATCCAATCCAATGCTTCAGGGTAATTAGGTAATTGCTGTAGCACTGCGTTAAATTGCTTAATAGACTCTTGGTATTTTTCCTGAGCAAAGAGTAATTTACCCATACCTAACAAAGCCCAAGGAATAGGGCGCTTCGATAAAACCAAGTCATATATCTTTTTAGCTTGACTCAAGTCAGCCATTTTAAGATACAGATCCGACTTAATTCGCATACAGGCCATAGCATATTTTGATCCTGCTGCAACCATCTGATCTGCAAGACGTAATGCTTTTGGGTAGTTCTTAGTAATGATGGCTCGATTAACCTGCTCTAAAGCAAGCTTTTTAGTCAGTAACTTATCGAGTCGGCTTTTTAAAAGTGCTTTAGTAAAGGGTTTGGTTAAATAACTATCGGGGGTATGCTCAAGTGCAGCCATGACCATTTCGGTGGTATTTTCAGCGGTAACCATGATGTAAACAGAGGTTGGCTTGAGATAGTCTCTGGTGGCTAATTCTTCTAGAAGTTGCTGCCCATCTTTTCCATCACCAAGATTGTAGTCGGAAAGAATAATGTCATAAGCTGCTTTGCTGCACATTTTTATGGCAACTTCACCACTGGGTGCTAGATCAATGTCATTGGCGCCAAGTTGCTGTACAACACCTTTCAATGAGACCCTAAATTCAGAGAAGTCATCGATAATTAAAACTTTTTGTTTTGAGTAATCCAGCATGCTCATATTGGCTAACTACTTTTAATTAGTCGTACTCTAATAGTGGAATAAAAATCAGTAAAAACAATAAATTATAAAAACTATATATGAGTATACTTAGATATTTATTTAATTCCACTGGTTGAGTTGTTTTCTATGCTTGGGTATTCTAGGGTTATGCTGTAATTGCTGTTGTAATTTGAAGGTAAAAAATGTCACATAAACTCGTTGTCGCTATTTCATCAAGAGCCTTATTTGATCTTGATGATAGCCATCAAATATATGAACAGCAGGGAGTTGATGCCTACTCAAAATATCAGATTAAGCATGAAGATGATTCCTTGCCTCCCGGGCCAGCCTATAGCTTAGTAACCAAACTACTGTCACTTAATGAGCCTGACAAAGAGCGAGTTGAAGTCATTTTACTATCACGCAACAGTGCTGATACTGGTTTACGCGTATTTAATTCAATTCAAAAACACAAGCTAGATATTGTAAGAGCTGCTTTTACGAGTGGTAAATCACCGTACCGATATGTACCAGCCTTTGGGGCCGATCTTTTCTTGTCTACCAATCCAAAAGATGTTCGACATGCCTTGGATGCTGGTATAGCTGCGGCAACAATCATCAAACCACAAAACAACAGCAATTCTTCGCCACAGTTACGTTTTGCCTTTGATGGCGATGCCGTATTATTTTCTGATGAAGCTGAACGCGTCTACCAAGAGCAAGGGTTAGAAGCCTTTGCTGAAAGTGAAAAGGCTTCAGCTAAAAAGCCGCTCAAAGGTGGACCATTTAAAAACTTCTTAGCCAGCCTTCACACCCTTCAAAGAGATTATGCTGAGGATGAATGTCCAATCCGTACTGCCTTGGTCACAGCACGGTCTGCACCGGCTCATGAGCGAGTGATACGTACCCTGAGAGACTGGAACATTCGTATTGATGAGGCGCTATTTTTAGGCGGCCTATCAAAGGGTGATTTTTTACAGGCCTATCAGGCGGATGTGTTCTTTGATGACCAAAAGGGGCATATAGATTCAGCATCTGAGCATGTGGCTTCTGGGCATGTACCTCATGGTGTGACGAACTCAGACTAATTAGCACTCAATTAGATTTACTGCCAATCCACCGCGTGCAGTTTCTTTGTACTTACTGCGCATATCTTGGCCCGTTTCTTTCATGGTTTGTATGGCTTCATCAAGTGAAACCTTATGCGAACCATCACCATGCAATGCCAATCTTGCGGCATTAATAGCAGTCACTGCTGCCATGGCATTACGCTCAATACAGGGTATTTGAACTAGGCCGCCAACCGGATCGCAGGTTAACCCTAGGTTATGTTCCATACCTATTTCGGCAGCCACTTCACATTGTTGTGGTGATCCGCCGAGTATTTCAGCCAGTCCTGCTGCGGCCATTGAGCAGGCTACCCCAACCTCGCCTTGGCAACCTACCTCAGCGCCCGATATGGAAGCATTTTCTTTAAATAAGATACCCACAGCACCGGCAGTCAGAAGGTAGCGAACAATGGTTTGATCATCACACTTAGATTTGAAGTTTTTAAAGTAACTTAGTACTGCGGGTATAATGCCAGCAGCACCATTGGTTGGCGCGGTAACTACTCGCCCACCTGCAGCATTCTCTTCATTGACTGCCAGTGCGTATAGATTAACCCAATCCATAACTTTTAGCGGGTCCTGATCATTTTCAGATTCTGTTCTGAGCTTTCGAAATAGATGAGCTGCTCGACGTTTGACCTTAAGGCCGCCAGGAAGAATCCCCTCAGTATGGCAACCGCGTTCAATACAGTCTTCCATGGTTTGCCAGACATTTAGAAGGTAGTTTTCAGTATCTAACTTTGTTCGCCAAGCCGTTTCATTTTCAAGCATAAGAGCGCTAATACTTAAGCCATTATCAGCGCATTGTTGCAGCAATTGTTTTGCTGAATTAAAGGAATAGGTTAGTTTTTTGCCTGAGTCAACAATGGCACTGTCATTAAGACTGTCTTGATCGTGAATAAATCCACCACCCACTGAGTAGTAACTTCTACTACAGAGTGTCTTACCCTGATCATCAAAGGCGCTGTAACTTAGGCAGTTTGGGTGTCCAGGTTGTATTGTTTTGTACTCAAATATGATGTCGGTATCATAATTGAAATCAATTTCACCACGTTCCGGTAATGGGAGCCTGTGACGGTGCAATATATCTTCTATCTGTAGATGCCCAATAGTCGGGTCGAGTGTCTCTGGCTGCCGACCAATTAAACCGAGAATTAAAGCCTTATCTGTACCATGACCAATACCTGTATGTGCTAAAGAACCGAATAAAGTAACAACCACTCTATGGCAGTTAGTTAAGCAGTTATTTGCTTTTAGGTATTGTACAAATTGATAGCTTGCTCGCATTGGTCCGACAGTATGGGAGCTAGAAGGTCCAATACCAATGGTAAACATATCTTGAATGCTAATGGACATCGATGAACCCTTATTGTCTATAAATCTGTATATCTAAGCCAGCTATGTGATATCTTAGGCGCATTATGCACTAGCTTTGAGTACTAAATCACTATGAATTTTAACAAAACTATAAAAATAATATCTGTCTTATGCTGCACTTTAAGTTTATCGCTTTCAGCGGCCTCATTAACAGGCTCTAAAGCTCCAGGCTTTAGTTTGCCAGATCAAGCCGGTAAGACACACAACCTAAAAGACTATCAAGGTAAGTGGGTAGTCATGTATTTTTATCCTAAGGATGATACCCCAGGCTGTACCGTAGAGGCGAAATCATTTCGTGATAACAAGCAGAAATTTGACCAGCTAAACACGGTAATTTTAGGTGTAAGTGTTGATAGTGTTGAATCGCATAAGTCTTTTGCCGATGATATGAAACTTAACTTTACACTGCTATCAGATGAACAGAAAACAACATCAAAAGCCTATGGCGTACTGAATAATCTAGTGGTTCTTAGCTACAGCAGTAGACAGACCTTTATTCTTGATCCATTGGGTATGGTTGCACATCATTTTGATGATGTCGATCCAGATACGCATACACAGGAAACCCTAGAAAAACTAATCGAAATACAGAAGATTTATGAGGAATAGCTAAAATAAGCAATAAAAAGAGCTTTTTTACTAAAAAAATGCCACTTTTTGTCAGTTATCTTTGACGTAAGCTACTGAAATCGCTATTATTCGCGCCTGAATTTTGACTGGCTTTGTTGATGATGATTAATGTTCTCAGATTTACCAGAAATGAGGAACATCTCGAACAGACCATCGAGCTTGAAGATACAGGCCGATTAGACGGACTAATATCAGGTGTTGCTCGTTGTGAGTTAAGCTTAGATGGAACGCTTAATGACAAACATCATCCGGTCCTGACAGGTCATGTAAAAGCTCAATTAAATAGTGCATGTCAGGTATGTTTAGAACTTGTTCACTATGAGCTTGAATTTGAATTTACGCTTCATCCGGTCACTGAAGAGCAACTACAGTATTTGGATGATGACCAAGACCCTCTTGTCTATGACGATGAAGGCTTGGATTTAAAAGATATGGTCGCAAATGAATTGATTCTTTCTTTGCCATCAGTCATTAGCCATCTCAATATGGCCAATGATGATTGTAGTAAGAATCAAAAAATGACCGCTGGTGAAGCAATCAAGATAGAAAAAGCTTCACCATTTGATGTATTAAAGCAATTGAAATCCTAACGGATTTAGAAATTTAACAGGAGTCTTAAAATGGCTGTTCAAAAAAGTAAGAAATCTCGTTCAAGAAGAGATATGCGTCGTTCACATGATGCATTGAGTGCACCTTCACTTTCAGAAGATCAAACAACTGGTGAACTACATCTGCGTCACAATATTACGCCAGATGGGTACTACAAAGGCAAGAAGGTTATATAAACCATTCTGTTTGTGATTTGTCTATCACAACCATTGCCATAGATTGTATGGGAGGGGATTTCGGCCCTCCCATTCTCGTTCAGGCGGCTTGTCTCGCCCTGAGCCGCCACCCCCATTTAAATGTCATTCTAGTCGGCGATAAAAAGCGGATTGAAGAGCAGATCTGTACTCTTGATAAGCTAATTTCAACACGAATGAAAATTGTTGAGGCCTCAGAACAGGTTGAGATGGATGAAAAACCGTCACAGGCTTTAAGGCAAAAATCTCAATCCTCAATGGCTGTTGCTCTGAATCTCGTTGCAACTGAACAAGCACAGGCTGTAGTAAGTTCGGGAAACACCGGTGCCTTAATGGCATTTTCTAGAAAAATTCTTAAGATGATTCCGGGCATTAGTCGTCCTGCGATTATCAGTTCAGTACCGACAGAACAAAACAAATCTAGGTTGATTGATTTAGGTGCTAACGTTGACTGTAGTCCCGAGCAGTTGTTTCAATTCGCCCAGATGGGTTCAGCTCTAGTTAAAGCCATTAGTGAGAAAGACATTGAGCCGACTGTAGCGCTATTAAATATTGGCTCAGAATCAATCAAAGGCAATGACCAAACCAAACATACCCATGAGTTATTAAGCCGATCGACAGACTTGAACTACCTAGGTTTCATCGAAGGAAATGAAGTCTACACTGGTAATGTAGATATAATTGTTTGTGATGGTTTTGTTGGTAATGTACTCATTAAAGCCAGTGAAGGTGTTGCGCGAATGGTTATTCACCGGTTACAAACAGAATTTAAGCGCAGCTGGTGGACTAGGGTGCTAGCGACGGTTGTAATTTCTGTGTTAAAGTCGTTTCGTAAACGGGTCAATCCAGATCAATATAATGGCGCAAGTTTTGTTGGACTTCAGGGTGTTGTTATTAAGAGCCACGGCGGAGCAAATGTTTCTGCAACAGTAGCAGCAATCGAAGAAGCGATACGTGAAGCGAGTAATAATATACCCCGTAAAATTCAACAACAGCTGCTAAAGCAATTGGAACAATAACTGAACCATGATTAATAGCAAAATAATAGGCACAGGTAGTTATCTGCCAAAGAAAGTGCTGACTAATCACGACCTAGAAAAGGTGATGGATACCTCCCACGATTGGATTGTCGAGCGTACTGGCATAGAACGACGTCATATAGCTGGAGATGATGAAACGGCATCATCTATGGGCGTAGCTGCTGGCAAACGAGCTATTGAAGCTGCCGGCATAGAAGCCTCTGATGTTGAATTAATTGTAGTTGCTACAGCAACCCCAGATAGTGCCTTTCCAAGTACTGCATGCTATATCCAAAAAGAGCTCGGCATCAAGGGACCGCCGGCTATGGATGTCAGTGCAGCATGCTCAGGTTTTATCTATGCGTTGAGTATTGCCGATCAATACATTCGCGCTGGAACCTATAAAAATGTATTGGTGATTGGTTCTGAAAAATTATCGCTTATTACCGATTGGAATGACCGTGGTACCGCCATTCTGTTTGCCGATGGTGCAGGAGCAGTGGTATTGGGTGCCAGTGAAGAACCCGGTATTATGTCCACTCATATTCATTCAGACGGTGATTATGTAGACTTACTGCATTGTCATAATGGAATTCATTATGAAGAGGACGAATCGGGTCCATTCATTCAAATGAAAGGCAATGAAGTATTTAAAGTTGCTGTACGTACACTCAGCCGCATTGTTGAAGAAACTATATCAGCTTCAAATATACAACCTTCAGATATCGACTGGTTAATTCCACATCAGGCTAATATTCGAATTATTCAGGCGACCGCCAAAAAACTAAATATGTCCATGGACCAGGTGGTTGTTACTGCAAATGATCATGGTAATACATCAGCAGCTTCTGTTCCACTGGCTTTGGACCAAGCTGTTCGAGATGGGCGAATTAAACCAGGTCAATTAATAATGCTTGAGGCATTTGGTGGTGGTTTTACCTGGGGCTCAGCCTTAATCAGGTTCTAATCTATAACTTTAATAAAGTCTTATAACACATTGATAATAATGGTAATAATATGTCAAAAACTGCAATAGTATTCCCCGGTCAAGGCTCTCAACATCTCGCCATGGCTCAAGACTTATCGGAGCAGTATCCAATCATATCAGAGACGCTAAAAGAAGCTTCTGAATGCCTAGGATATGATCTACAGGCGCTTATAAATGATGGTCCTGAAGAAAAACTAAATAGTACCAATTATACGCAACCGGCTATTTTGGCAGTCAGTGTGGCAATATATCGACAATTACAATCTGAATTAGATTTGAATGTGCAGTTAATGGCTGGCCACAGTCTGGGTGAGTATTCTGCACTGGTTTGTTCTGGTGCTTTAGCTTTTTCAGATGCTTTAAAGCTTGTTTCAAAACGCGGTAGCTTCATGTTAGAAGCCGTACCTGAAGGCGTTGGTGCAATGGCTGCTATCCTAGGCTTAGAGGATTCAGCTATTGAAAAGGTATGTGTTGATGCAGCAGAAGACGAGGTTGTTTCAGCAGTTAATTACAATTCACCAGGGCAGGTGGTTATTGCCGGACATAAGGCTGCGGTAGCAAGAGCGAGTCAGCTATGTATCGATGCCGGTGCAAAACGAGCCATTCCTCTGGCTGTTTCAGTTCCGTCACACTGTGCATTAATGGAGCCTGCAGCGGCTCAATTGAACACTGAGTTGGATTCAATTGCTCTGAACTCACCATCATTTGCAGTCATTAACAATGTTGATGTTGCGAATTGTAGTGATTCTGATGCGATTAAAGACGCCCTGGTTAGACAATTATCTAATCCTGTTCGGTGGTCAGAAACCATTCAATACATGGAAGCCAACGGCATAGAGCAATATGTTGAATGTGGACCAAGTAAGGTTTTAGCAGGTTTAATTAAACGAGTGAATCGTCGCAGCAAGGTGTTTGTTACGGCTGATGTTGCAAATTATACTAAATTGGTGGAGTCACAAAACACATGAATGAACAAACAAAAAGAGTTGCTCTAGTAACAGGCGCTTCACGTGGTATTGGAAAGGCTACTGCTTGTCAGTTAGCTGAAGCTGGTATGACAGTTATTGGAACAGCGACAAGTGATAATGGCGCTGCGGCTATTCAAGCCTATCTCGAGCCGCTGGGTGGGGTAGGAATGAATTTAAATGTCACAGATGCTGATTCTATCGCCTCTGTGTTAAAAAACATTACTGATAACTTTGGTGCCATTGAAATTCTTATCAACAATGCCGGTATAACACGCGATAACCTGTTAATGCGTATGAAGGACGATGATTGGTCTTCAATTATAGATACCAATCTAACCTCAATCTTTAGACTTTCCAAAGCAGTCATGCGAGGCATGATGAAAGGCCGTTGGGGAAGAATCATTAGTATTGGTTCAGTGGTGGGCAGCATGGGTAACCCAGGACAGGCTAATTATGCCGCAGCGAAGGCAGGCTTAATCGGCTTTAGTAAAAGCTTAGCCAAGGAGATCGCGGCACGTGGAATCACCGTTAATGTAGTCGCACCAGGCTTTATTGAAACAGACATGACCAAAGCATTGGGTGATGATCAAAGAGGGCAGTTAATGACCCAAATACCAGCAGCTCGTCTTGGTTCACCTGAGGATATTGCCAACGTGGTAGCATTTTTAGCATCTGATTCCGCCAGTTATATAACCGGTGAAACGATCCATGTAAACGGTGGCATGCATGTGGTATAGTCCTGATTGATAGGACTAATTTTGTTATGAAAATAGAATCTAAATTGGGGTTTTGGGTAGTTTTTGATTAGTTTTGAACAAAAATCATCCTATTTTGATTAAATCACTATAAATATTGAAGATTTAAACTTGCATCTTGGTGAAAAAGCAATAAACTAGCGACCTCTGTGGAGCGATCCGCGAGATGCATTCCAGCAATAAATTTATCGGAGGATAAAATTAGTCATGAGTACTATTGAAGAGCGTGTAAAGAAGATTGTTGTAGAACAGTTAGGTGTTAGCGAAGACGAAGTTAAAATAGAGTCTTCTTTTGTTGATGACCTAGGCGCCGATTCTTTAGACACAGTAGAGCTAGTAATGGCTCTAGAAGAAGAATTCGATACTGAGATTCCTGATGAAGAAGCAGAGAAAATCAGTACTGTACAATCTGCAATTGACTACATTAACAATAATGTAGACTAAGTTTTATCCTTCAAAACTTAGCAGAGTACGAAATATAATTTTGTACTGTACTTTATAAAAAGCGGTGTTTCGACGCCGTTTTTTTATGCACAAAAATATTTACTGATTTCCCTAATATTGATTCACCTGTGGCTAGTTTTTGGTACTATAGATTTTATCTGTTTAGGTACTGAGGAAGAGATATTTAATGAATTCTGATAATCGCGTAGTTATCACTGGTATGGGGGCATTAAGCCCAGTTGGTAACGACATTGATACTATTTGGGGAAATCTTTGTGCTGGCAATAGTGGTATTGGCATTAATAACGCCTTTGATACCACTGATTTCAGCATTAAAATTGGTGGTGCTGTTAAAGATTTTCAACCTGAGCCCTATCTCAATAGTAAAGAAACTAGAATTCTTGATTTATTTATACAATATGGCGTTGTAGCCGCTGGCCAAGCCATTGATGATTCCGGCATCGAGGTCAATGACAGTAATAGACACAGAATAGGCACCATCATGGGTGCTGGGATCGGTGGTCTTGGGACCATTGAGCATTATCATAGCATCATGCTTGAAAAAGGCCCTCGTCGAGTTTCGCCATTTTTTACTCCGGGTTCGATTATCAATATGATTGCTGGCCAGGTGTCAATGAAGTATGGATTGACCGGTCCTAACCTTGCCACGGTAACCGCCTGCACAACGGGGCTACATTGCATAGGGCAGGCTGCCAGAACCATCGCCTACGGTGATGCAGACGTTGTGGTGGCTGGTGGTTCTGAGATGGCAACAACGCCACTCGGTATTGCTGGGTTTACATCGGCGAAAGCTTTATCAAAAAGAAATGATGAACCGACCAAAGCGTCTCGGCCATGGGATAAAGACCGTGATGGCTTTGTGCTTGCCGATGGTGCAGGTATGGTGGTACTGGAATCACTTCAGCATGCTCAGCAACGTGGAGCGAACATCATCGCAGAAATAATAGGCTTTGGCATGAGCAGTGATGCGTACCATATGACTTTGCCACCAGCAGACGGTGCAGGTGCTGCCTTAGCAATGGAAAATGCAATTAATGATGCCGCTATAGATAGAACTAAAATTGGTTATATCAACGCCCATGGCACTTCAACCAATGCCGGTGATTTAGCCGAAACAGTAGCACTTAAAAAAGTCTTTGGTGAGCATGCTTATGATCTAAGCATTTCTTCAACCAAATCAATGTCAGGTCATATGCTTGGGGCTGCCGGTTCTTTCGAAACCATTGTCACAGCATTGGCACTTAGGGATCAGATTGCACCTCCAACTATTAATCTTGATAATCCTGGTGAGGGCTGTGATCTCGATTATGTTCCACATCAATCGAAGCGTTTAGATACACAATATGCGCTCTGTAACTCCTTTGGCTTTGGTGGTACTAATGGCAGCCTACTATTGAAATCATTTAATGACTAAAGATAAGCATAATATGCAGATAGGGATATCAAATCAGTTAAGGTGTTGCTGTCGTGGCATTTGACTCAGTCAAAACCTTACTGTTTAAATTTTTAGCTTTGATTATTCTAAGCCTGTCCGTTATTGGTGGATGGGCATGGATGAATATAGACACTGAGCTTAATGTTACGCCGATGTTATCATCTCCAATTGTAGATTTAGAAATAAAGTCAGGACAGAATTTTTATCAATTAACTGAACAGCTTCATCAGCAGGGCATTGCGCCTGCGCCAGTATGGAATCGATTAATTGCATGGAAACATCCTGAATTAACTCAAATTAAAGTGGCCGAATATGAGTTGAAACAGGGCATGAGTTACGGTGACATTCTAAAGTTACTCACTACCGGACAAGGCAAGCAGTACAGTATTCGCTTTTTAGAAGGTTGGACCTTACAACAGTTTATTCACGAGATATCAAACAATCGAACTTTAGAAAAAGATATTGAATTAACGGCACATGCTATCTCTGATTTATTAAATATAAGCCCGCAATTGGCAGAAGGGTGGTTGTTTCCAGATACCTATCAATACCCGAAGGCTAGTAAGGTCTCAAATTTATTGAAATTAATGCACCAAAGAATGCAGCATGAGCTCAACAATGCCTGGCTCTCAAGAGCGGTTGATGTCAATCTTGATTCAGCATATGAACTATTGATAATGGCCTCTATCATTGAAAAAGAGTCGGCACTTGCTGAAGAGCGAAGCATTATTTCTGGCGTGTTTAATCGCCGTCTTGCAAAGGGTATGCGTCTGCAAACTGATCCAACTGTAATCTATGGCATGGGCGAGGCATATGAGGGTAATATTCGTCGTAAAGATTTAAAGCAGATGACGCCCTATAATACTTATCGAATAAATGGTTTACCGCCAACACCCATAGCAATGCCATCATTAGGTTCATTAAAAGCCGCCGCTCATCCAGCTGCAGGTAGTTCGCTATATTTTGTTTCTCGAGGTGACGGAAGCCATGTGTTTTCTGATACTCTAGAACAACATACAAAGGCGGTAAGAAAGTATCAAATAAAGTCAGGTGGTCGATGAAAACTAATCGATTTATTAGTGTAGAAGGAAGTGAGGGCGCGGGCAAATCAACCAGTCTTCATTTTATAGAATCTTGGTTTAAAAGCCGGGCAATTGAACCGCTGATGACTCGTGAACCTGGCGGTACCCCGTTGGCGGAGCAAATACGCGATTTATTATTAGAGAGTCGTAATGAAAAAGTGGCGACAAATACAGAACTGTTACTAATGTATGCTGCTCGAGTGCAACATTGTGAGCAACTCATTAAACCTGCACTAGATGATGGGCGCTGGGTTATTTCAGACCGTTTTAATGACGCCAGTTTTGCCTACCAAGGCAGTGCAAGAGGTGTTGATATTGCTCGTTTAGAAAGCCTCGATAATTGGTGCTTGGATGGCTTTGGTCCTGACTACACGTTATTTTTGGACTTGCCTGTTGCAATCGGTATGGAACGAGCCGGTAAGCGTAGTGCGCCGGATCGTTTTGAGCAAGAAGCTATGGATTTCTTTGAGCGTGTAAGACAGGGGTATCTGGCTCGTGCCAAACAATTTCCAGAACGTTTTTATATTATTGACTCGAGCTTGAGTATCCCTGAGGTAGAAGGGCAGTTGGATAAAGTATTGGAGCAAATTGTTAATGGCTGAAACTTTATATCCTTGGTTAAATAAAGTCTGGCAACAGCTACTTGAGTTAAAACAACAACAAAGACTGCCGCATGCATTACTGCTAGTGACTCAGAATGGCTTGGGGGCAACCAATTTAAGCCAACA
>Ga0316202_10001845_pt1 | contig 15143 bp, 15 predicted proteins | sample 3monrhotite_MG_FD_204934 | JGI IMG/M metagenome (GOLD analysis project Ga0316202, IMG submission 204934) | Microbial mat bacterial communities from mineral coupon in-situ incubated in ocean water Damariscotta River, Maine, United States -... | ecosystem: Environmental > Aquatic > Marine >... | reverse complement strand
TACGGTTGAATCTCCTCTCAGGTACACTGGAATCATACTCGTTCTTAACCTTCTACGTTATGACCCAGGAATTCAGCCTGGACTTGCGGGCCGCCCGAAGAAATTCCGGGCTAAAGCAAGTCGATTGTGCCCATCTCATGGGGGTACACGAGAGCAAAATCAGCCAGTTCGAAACGGGCAAAAAGAAACCGTCCGTAAAAGAGATATGTCAATTGTCCATGATCTTCGGCCGCAGCTTCGAAAGTCTTTTCGCCGGGATATTCGAAGAGGTGCGCCAAGAGATTGGAGCGCGGATGATGACCCTGTCCGAACCAGGGCCAAAGTATCTAAGGAAGATGAACCGCAACGCGACTCTCCAAAGCCTTGAGATCAGGCTGAGGGATAATCCATACGACCATTATGGCTGCGGGTCGTGAACGTTGGCTGGGGGTCTCGGTGGCCTCGTGCCGAATCGCATACGTTCTGCTCATCGGTGGACAAGTGAAAGAATGGGCAAAGTCACGTGAAGCCACCAAAACTGTACCCAAGGCGAGATCCTTCATTCGCATGGCCATGGAACGCCACAAGCCAGACTATGTTGTTCTAGAGGATCCAGGCGGCAAGACACGCAAACGAGGTCAATCCTTGAAAATCCTTCAGGCGCTGGTCCAAGATCTCAAGGATAACAGCCAAGCTCATTGCCTCCGCGAACGGTCTCACAGTTATGCCAACAAGCACGAGGAAGCCATTGCCCTGGCAAAGGATCACCCCGAATTAGAACCGGAACTGCCCAAGAGGCACGCGTTTTACGACAATGAGGATCCTAAGATCGCTTATTTCGAGGCGCTATCTTTGGTCGAGAAGGGGATCAGAGCACATTCGAAGGGGAAGTGAGGTGCCGTAATCTCACAGGTGTTCAGCTATGTTCTGGGTCTGATTTGAGCAAATGAAGGGCATGCCAAGTGGCACAGGGCATGCGAGCGGTCCTGTTTGAACAAGACACAAATGACGACCATCGGCTGCGGGCCTCTGAGAAACAATTTGCCTTAGTCCGTTGCATTGCTGCTGAACAAAATGTGAGGGTTCCGGATCATTTTCTTACAGACCGTCATGTCGCGTTGGATCGATTGCTATAAGTGACGCTTTCCCTTCATTCTGCGCGTTGATTGTCCTGACTCAACACGACAACCTCACTCACGCTATCATCGGCCGATTGGCAGACAGACAAGATCAATCGTTTGAGATTTGTTTCGACATAGGATGCGTGAAAACGGCTGGGCGCTGTCAGTGTCAGACGCCCCCCTGCTCTCTCAGTTCTAACAAGGTTGTGAAACCAAGAACCGTACTGCAATGGATTCTTGGCATGCAAGATCGCCTGGGCGAGAGCCCACTCATTTCCGTCCGAAACGTCTGGTGAAGGAACGCTGCCGGCAACATGCAGAGGAACCACCTTGTTGTCTTGTTCAGGCGTACCTTGCATCCGTGCCTCAAAGTCCGGACCAACCGCCGCCCATTGACCGCGCGTGTCCGTCAGAACGGTTTCGATGCTCAAGCTGTATTCCGTGACCCTGCCCCGAGCGCCCTGTCGTTTGACCACCAGCCAACCCAGACCCCGTAGCTTGGCCATCTCGCGTTTGACCGTGCGCTCATCCACGGCCCAAAGCCGGGCAATCTCGCGTTGACCGACGGTCAGTTCGTCACGGGCCCAATTGTATCGGGCAGTGATCAAGGTCAAGATCCGAAGAACAAGGCGTTGTTTCGCCTTTTCCTGCGACAGCGCAAAAGCGCCCATTGCAGTGAGAAGATCATATTTTCTGGCCGCAGCATTGCGACCAACTGCTTTAGGGTTCAGCATTGTGCCCTCTTTTATCCCGACCGGATGTTTTCCGGCTTTGCCTCAGCGTCTGGGTCTTGGTGCCCTATGACGGTTCTGATCTCATTATGGCATCGTACCAGCCGCTTTTCCAGAACTTCTTCTGATTTGCGTCCTGTTATCCGATTCTGTCAAGACCTCTCATCAATTCGGCTTCAGACTTCTAAATTCTAATTTGAAATAATTAGGTATTATAGGTATTGGGTGACATACTGGCTGTCCCCTAATGTCCGGATTTTGTCCCCTATTTGGTGTGGAGCGTCCGACAGATGTCCCCTAATTGTGTCGTTGCGTAGGTAGCATCGGGCTCTTTGTGTGACGTTGGGGTTCCGAATCGGAGTTTTTTCATATTTCCAAGTGTCCCCGCGGGGACAGGCTGTCTTGCACAAAGACAGGATATTGGGTTTTGCATTTCTTGTAAAATACGCGTAGATCAAGAAAAGACAGTAATTAACGTCCTGAATGGGCCGGAGGCAAGATGTACACACATGAAGACCTGGCAAAAATGCAGGGGCAGTCTCTAAAGATGCAGGGCTGGATCCGCCAGCAGACTTTTTCCCCGGAGATGGCCAAGACACTTCGACGTTTTTCGTCTTGGGAAGTGGCCGAGCTGATCTTTAAGGTCAACCAATCCACTTTGAGGGGCCGGCTTGCCGCGGACCCGTCTTTGCCTCAGGGAATGGTCGAAGAAGATGGGCGGCAGCGGTGGTATAGTCTCGAAGAGGTCAATGAACTTCGCCGTCGCCTCAAAGTTAACAGAAAATCTATGATGCCCACGCGCCCTGTTGGTAAGCGGGCCATTCGGGCGGCGATAGCGAATTTCAAAGGCGGCGCGGGCAAATCGACTGTGGCGCTGCACTTTGCCCATGCCGCCGCGCTGGATGGGTATCGTGTGCTGTGTGTCGACTTTGATCCACAAGCAACGCTGAGCCATTCGATGGGCCTGTCCGACGTGGCCGAAGAATTCACCGTCTGGGGTGTCATGGCCCGCGATCTAATTCAGGAAACTGCGCGGATGAACTCCTCGGTGCAAGGGGCCGAGAGCGGCACCGCCCTGCCCCGTCGGAGATTGCCTGCCTCGGTCACGGATATGGGGCTGACAGATCTGCGGAACAGCGACTTCATCAAGCCGACCAGCTGGCCAACGATCGACATTATTCCAAGCTGCGCCAATGCCGCCTTTGTCGAGTTTGCCAGCGCGCAGTACCGGCATCTGAATCCGGAATGGTCGTTCTTTGCATCGGTGTCGCGTTTTCTCGATACCTTGCCTGATGATGCCTATGACATGATAATCTTTGATTGCCCTCCGGCAATCGGATACCAGTCCATGAATGCGGTGTTTGCAGCGGATGTGCTGTATATCCCGTCGGGTCCGGGATACTGGGAATATGATTCTACGACGTCATTTATCGGTCAGCTAAGCGAAGCGCTCGAGGATCTTTCGCGCTTTTCCAACGCTGTCCCCGCGGGGACAATGAATCTGCCCAAGGCATTTTGCGACGTCCGGTTTTTGTTAACAAGGTACGAGCCGTCAAATGAACTGCACCGTGCGATGCGTTCGGCTTTTGGCAAAGTCTTTGGCGACCGGGTCACAGAGAACCCGATCGAGATGACGCGAGCGGTTGAGCAATCCGGTCGTTTCCTCAGTTCGATTTACGAAATGGACTACCGCGAGATGACGCGAGAAACTTGGCGGCGTGCGCGTGGATCGTTTGATGTTGCCTATGAAGAATTTCGCGATCACCTGATTTCAGCCTGGGATGAACTGGAGGCCAAGATATGAGTAAGCGTCGCGTTTTTGATATTGATTTCCCGGACGAGACACCAAACCAGGAACCGGTTGTCGAGCATCGCCGTGGCCCGATGGCCACGGCGATCGGTGAAAATGCTGAAGCTCTGAAAGAGCGGCGAGAGATCGTAGCAGACATTCGGGCCGAGAATGATCGCCTGGCACATGAATATGTGCGGCTAAAGTCGGCGGGCTTGATCACGGACCTCGTGCCGCTGGATGCTATCCGGATGACCAAGCTGACGCGCGATCGCAAAGGCGGGCGCGACGAAGACTTGGATGACCTCAAAACGTCGATCCGCGCAGTTGGTTTGTCGAATCCCATTCAGGTTGAATCCCTTGGGAGTGGCGTGTTTGAGCTGGTGCAGGGGTATCGGCGCCTGATGGCTTTTCGCGAGTTGCATGAGGAAACTGGCGATGAGGTTTACGCAAAAATTCCCGCCGGCCTATCAGCGCGGGGCGCGGAACTGGACCTGCTGTACCGGCGCATGGTCGACGAAAATCTGGTAAGGCGCGATATCTCTTTTGCGGAAATGGCGACGTTGGTAAGGGCTTATGTCGATGATCCGCAAATCGGGTGTGACAGCGTCGATCAGGCTCTAGATGCCTTGTTCGGCTCAGTTGGCCGGCAAAAGAGAAGCTACATTAAGCACTTTGTAACATTGCTGGATGCCATCGGGTCACATTTGAAGTTCCCCGAGGCGATCCCAAGGGCGATGGGGTTGCAGCTGGAAAAGAGGATTAGTTCCGAGATCGGCGCCAAGGCAAAGATCCGGTCAGCCTTGATAGCGGCAATGGTCACAACGCCAAAAGCTGAGGTTGCTGTTCTAAGCGATCTTACCCAGGCGCCACGCAAGTCAAACGCGACCTCAAAGTCGGGAAAGACGTTGGCTAAAACAACGTTTCGTCAGTCCGTAGGTGGCGGGACAGTGCGCTGTGCGGCGGCGGAAGGGCGGGTTGAACTGCACGCTGACCGTGACTTTTCCAATGTGGACCGCCACAAGCTAGAGGCCGCCATTGTTGCCTTTTTTGAGGCGCTTGAAACTACAGAGTAAGAGGTCTGTCCCCGCGGGGACAGATCACCCCAGCAAATCTGTCGCCGGATTTTCGGCCACATCCACATCATCGTAATACTTCTGAGCCTGCATCATGGATCGGTGCAGGCTCAATCGCATGGCGGCTTGGATTGGAGCGCCGTCCAGGGCGGCTTGGGTCAGGAATCCAGAGCGCAGCCCGTGTGGAGAGGCAAACCCTTTCGGATAGCCGGCGTGAGACAATCGCTTGCGGACGATTTGATACACCGCATCCGGGCTCAGTTGGCGGGGCAGGACGCGGCCCGATTTTGAGATCGCGCGGAACAAGGCACCACCTGAGATGTTTGCCACCTCGAGCCAGTGAACCAGCGCCTGCGCCGCACGTCCCTTTAAGACAAGCCGCGGCGTTTCTCCTTTCAAGGTGGTTTTACTTTCTACGAGTTGAAGCCAGATCAGTCCCTTGGCCTCAAACTCTTTCAATGAGATATCTTCAAACATCAGCCTGGTGATTTCAGAGCGCCGGCGCCCTCCGGAGGCCCAGCCCAACATCAGCAGCGCCCGATCCCGGACGCCGCACAGCGATTCGTCACAGGTCGCCAGCATCGCTTGCAGAACATCACGGGTGATGGGGTGCGCGGACTTGGGGGCAGGGGCCTTGGCTGCCGCTTTGCGCCCCTTGGCGCGGGCCTGTTTGATCAGGGGTGCGTCAAAAGGGCACTCAAGGTTTTTCATCCGGTGGAATGCACGCCAAGAGGCTATGCGGCGATCCAAGGTCGCGGGGGCTGGGCAGGCGAGGGTTTTGCGCAACCGCTGGTCAATGAGGTGCTTAGCGGCCTGCCGGGCTGGATCATCCGCAGGTGCCTCATTCAGATCTCGGGTGTGATCGAGGATGAACAGCAGGGCGATGTCTTCTGGCTCGGGCCAATTGAGGGCCGGATCTGCGGACCTCAACGCCTTCCAGGCCGTGATGTAGATGAGATCGCGCTCATAGGCGCGCAGCGTGTTTTGCGGTGTGCCGCGCACATAGAGACCGTGCAGAGCTTCTTGATCGCGCTCTGAGAGGGCAGGGGGGATGGCTGGCAGATAGGGGGCATAGGCCTGTGACATACGCGCTCCTCAGGGCGATTTGCGGGTATTCTGGGCGATTTTTCCGATGAGTTCAATCAGACATGATAATTGATACTTATCAGGCTTAATGCCACATTTTCAGAAATCACTTGGGTTGCAAACAAAAAAGCAATATTTTGACCGCAAGATGAATGTTGATCCTAAAAGCAGACACATAGATGAATCCTCACTGAGGTCTCTTTACGATCCGGAGCCGGTGAACGAAGGAGATTTGTGGTTTCTGCCCGCCGCGCCCGAAGATGTGGCGCCGACGGATATGCCCTGGCCGATTGCCGCGCGAGAAACCAGCCTTGAGCCAAAAGTCTGGCAGGCTGCTGAGAAGGAACAGTACCGGGGACTGGTGGCAGCAATGCAGGCTAATACCAAATTTGCCGAACGGCTGCGCCAGATGCCAGACCAAGTGGCGGAGCGGTTTGCCATCGACACCGCCTCTGCTGTTTTGCGCAGCGAGGGTATTTGGATCAGTTCAGAACAGATTGCCCTATATCGGACGCTGCGCATTTCGAGCGACGATTCTGCGCAGGATCTTGGGCGGGCAGCCTGGGCGGTGCGACGACTATCTGGCAGTGGCGCCACTCCACAATTGGGTCTGCATGGCTTTTTGGGGCGCGTTGCAGTGGATAGGCCCCAACAGGTGCCCGGCGAAGAGCGGGCAATTGGGGCGGAACTAGCGGCTCTGAGTGACCGATGGATTTATGATCTTGAGGCCATGCATGGGGCGCATCCTTTGACACAAGCCGCCTTTGCCTTTGCGTGCTGGCGGGCGGAAGGAATCACGCCTTATGAGGAGTTGTTGGAACCAACAATTGCGGCCTTATTGGTTGGGGCAGGGGATTTGGCCCCGTTTCTGCCGATGGCACAGGGACATCGCCTGGACCGCCATTCGCTGCGGGCAGGGTCTGCGGGGGCGGAAGAACGACTGGCTGTGTTCTATACTGCCGCTGAGGCCGGGGCGTTGAGTGCAGCGTTGGAACTGGACCGACTTGCGCTTTGGAGGGACAGAGCTAGAGCTAAGACGGGGGATTTGTCTGGTCGCACACCGCCAAAGATGATCGAAGCTCTGCTGCGCGCATCCGTCGTGTCGGCTGAGTGGTTGGCCCAAGAAGTAGGGTGCAGCCCGGTTTCGGTTCGCCGCAATCTAAGAGTTTTTGCCGACCGCGGATTGGTCCGCGAAGTCACGGGACAGGAACGCTACAGGTTCTGGACCGTGGCGGTGTAGCTATATGCGTGACCACGTCCTACGTGCTTGGCCAGCTCATATCCGATATCTGCATAGATTTTCATTACATGGTGATCGTGCACAATCGACATTGTCCAGTTTTCAAGGTGTCTGGCTTTGTCGCAAAACTGTAGAAAGGTTGAGCGCATCCTCTCCACCGGCCAGAGTTATCCAGCGAGCCCCGCGAACCGTGACAGGTCCACGGCGGTTACCAAAGAGCCATTTCAAAGCAACGTGATCACTTTCAATTCGGTTGTTCTGCCACTTCTGGTCGAAATTCATGATGTTGTCAAAATGCTGGTCGTATCCTCCACGGATCATACGCCGATTCCATTGCGTCAAGTCAGTGCGGACCGGGACAGGTCGCCGCAACCGTGTCTTCTTCATGGTCTTGCGTAGAAAGTCTCTCGCTGCCTTCGCATCTCGCCATGCGGCTAGGTGGAAATCAATCAGGTTCCCATTTCTATCGATGGTTCGCTATAGATAGTGCCAAAACAATGGCGAAAGGCACCTGTTTACGGGAAGAAGATTGACGATCTGCTAAAAGATGAGCCGATTTCTGCAGCATGAACAGAGTAGAAGCAAAAACTGCCTGTTTTTACGCGTCGCTAACAAACTAGATCCCGTAAATGGGTTCTTTTGCGATCGAACGACGTTTATTCATAGATGCCAGGTCATCACCCCCTGAGCGGAATGCAATTGTGTAGTTTTTCCAAAGTCAAATTTGGTTAGCGAAACATTAGCTGTTGAGCGAGCAAGACCGACGACACACCCTGCGATCTAGTCGCCCGGAGTGGTACTGCACGGTTGCGCAAGAAACGGGGATGGAGGTCCATTTGCCAGGCAAGCCTGCATAGAATCAATGTTGCGCACCCATAGTCAATTTCTGAATTTCTCCTTGATAGCTGCACCTTTGAGTTGCCAAATTGGAGTATTTAACTGAGGGTCACCAGCGGGAGATGTGCTGGGGCCGAACAAAAAACCGCTATTGGTCTGTGGGACCCAAAACCACGAGCTGATGGTAAACAATCAATTCTAACTCAATCTTCGAAATTTGGGAGGAAATTGGAAGTTAGAAATCCAGCCCGGACGTTAACCGCCGCGCACGGTGTCGATCATCAGTTGCACATTTTCTGGGTCGGCGTCTGGCGTGATGCCATGGCCAAGGTTAAAGATATGCGGCCCACCTGAGAGCGCATCAACAATCTGACGTGTTTCGCGGATCAGATCTTCGCCACCTGTCACCATGTGACGCGAGGCCAGATTGCCTTGCACACATCCGGCGGTTTGGACGTTTTCAGCAGCCCAAGACGCGCTCACCCCATCATCAAGGGCGATACAATCGGCGCCAATGGCGGCATGGGCCCCAGTGTAGCGTTCGCCCGCACCGCGCGGAAAGGCGATGATCGGTGTTTGGGGATGCTTGGCCTTGAGCGCTTGGGTGATCTTTTGCATCGGTTTCAGGGAATAGTTTTCAAAATCAGCGCCTTGCAGAGATCCGGCCCAGCTGTCGAAGAGTTTGACCACCTCAGCGCCTGCCGCAATCTGGGCAGAGAGATAGTGAATTGTCGCCTCGGTGATCCGGTCGAGCAGGCCGTCAAACACAGCGCGGTTTTCGGCCTTGAGCGCATGGGCTGGCCCCTGATCCGGGGTGCCGCGCCCGGCGATCATATAGGTGGCAACGGTCCAGGGCGCCCCTGCAAAACCGATCAGGGTGGTTTCCTTCGGCAGCTCTTGGGCGAGGATTTTCACGGTCTCATAGATGGGGTTCAGGGTCTCGTGAATATCATCCAGCGGTCTGAGCGCGTTCAGCTCCGCCTCGGTGGTGATGGTGGACAGGCGCGGCCCTTCGCCGGTGACAAACCACAGATCGGCCCCCAACGCCTGAGGCACCAGCAGAATATCGGCAAAGAGGATCGCGGCGTCAAAGCCATAGCGGCGGATGGGTTGCAGCGTCACTTCGGCGGCGAGATCGGGATTATAGCAAAGCGACAGGAAATCACCGGCCTGCGCCCGCGTGGCCTTGTATTCGGGCAGATAACGGCCCGCCTGGCGCATCATCCAGATCGGCGGTGTCGGCAGTGTTTCGCCCGCCAATGCGCGCAGGATTGTTTTGGTCTGTGTCATGGGGATCTTTCCGGCTTTGTCGTCTGCTGCATCATGCTTTTTCGCGCTGCCACATACAACAGTTGTCAGGCTGAGTGTACAGGGGTACGAAAGCGCCATGACATATGATCTTCCTTCCCCGCAGAACCCGTTGAACATTGGCACACGCGGATCGCCGCTGGCGCTGGCGCAGGCGCATGAAACCCGTGAGCGGTTGGCCAAGGCCTTTGATCTGCCGTTTGAGGCGTTTACGATTGTGGTGATCAAAACCACCGGGGACAAGATCATCGACCGGCCCCTGAAAGAGATCGGCGGTAAGGGGCTGTTTACCCGTGAGATCGAAGAGGATCTGGCGGCAGGGCGCATTGATATTGCGGTGCATTCGATGAAGGATATGCCGACCTATCAGCCCGATGGCCTTGTGTTAGAGACGTATTTGCCCCGCGAGGACGTGCGCGATGCGTCTATCTCGCCGCGTGCAAAAGCGCTGGAAGATCTGCCCGCGGGCACAGTTGTCGGCACCTCAAGCTTGCGGCGCAAAGCGCAGCTGAAACTGCGGCGGCCTGATCTGGAGGTGGTGGAATTTCGCGGCAATTTGCAAACCCGGCTGATGAAGCTGGATCAAGGTGTGGCAGAGGCGACGTTTCTGGCGATGGCGGGGCTGAACCGGCTCAATATGACAGAGGTGCCAAAGACCGCGATTGAAACCGATGTGATGCTGCCTGCCGTGGCGCAGGGCGCGATCGGGATCGAGCGGCGGCAAAATGACACACGGGTCGCCGATATGCTGGCTGCGATCCATGACGGGCCAACGGGCCAACGGCTGGCAGCGGAGCGGGCGTTTTTGACGGCGCTGGACGGGTCATGCGAAACCCCGATTGCCGGATTGGCGGAGCTGAACGGCGGCGGGTTGTTCCTGCGCGGTGAAGTGTTGCGCCCGGACGGGTCAGAGGCGATCAGCGACGCGCTGCGCTGTCCCATCGAGGACGGCGCAAAGGCAGGGCGTGAAATGGCGGAAAAAATGTTGGCCCAAGCCGGACCAACATTCTTTGATTGGCGCTGATCAGTCTTCGAAAATCGCCAGACCCAGCCATTCTGCCACGAGGGCAGGGGTCTCTTCGCCCTCAATCTCAATGGTCAGCAGGTTTTCACGCAGCAGATCGGTCGCGCTGCGTTTGGTTACCTTTTGAAGCGTGAATCGACCGCGCAGCCGCGCCCCGGCGCGCACAGGCATCAGGAACCGCAGCTTGTTCATGCCGTAATTGATGCCCATCACCTGACCGGGCAACATCGGAAAACAATCATAGGCAAAACGGCTGGCGAGGGAGAGCGTGAGGAAGCCATGGGCGATGGTGCCGCCAAAAGGAGTCTCCGCCGCCGCGCGTTCGGGATCAACGTGAATCCATTGGGTGTCAAAGGTGGTTTCGGCAAACTGGTCAATCATCGGCTGGTCTACAGTGATCCAGTTTGACACGCCCACTTCGGTGCCGAGGCGGGCTTCGGCGTTTACACATGCAGTCTCTAATGCAGACATTTTAGCCTCCCTTATGATGGATCGGCGGACACGCGCACCATGCGCTTGCCCTTGTTGTCACCGGCCAACAAACCAATCAAAGCCTGCGGCGCGTTCTCAAGACCATCAACGATATCTTCGGTGACTTTGATCTGACCGGTGCCAACCCAATGCTGCATCGCGCGCAGGCATTTGGCATCGTTGTGGGCAAAATCCATCACGATGAACCCCTCCATCTTGAGCCGTTTGACTACCACAACACCGGGCAGATTGCGCGGGCCAGTTGGGTTTTCGGTGTCATATTGGCTGATCGCGCCGCAGCAGATCACCCGCCCGCGTTCGTTCATCACGTTGAGCGCCATTTCAAGCACTGTGCCGCCGACATTGTCGAAATAGACATCAACGCCATCGGGGCAGGCGCCGCGCAACGCCTTGAAAAACCCCGGAGCGCGATAATCAAGGCAGGCGTCAAAGCCCAGATGATCAGTGACCCAGGCGCATTTTTCTGCACCCCCCGCGATGCCAACCACGCGGCAACCAAGGGCCTTGGCGATCTGGCCTACATAACCGCCGACCGATCCCGCCGCAGCCGATACCAGCACGGTTTCACCCGCAACAGGTTGGCCGATGGACATCAACCCGTGATAGGCGGTTTTGCCAGCGATGCCATAGACCGACATCAGATGGGAAAGTGTCTCTACCTTGGGCATTTTCATGACTTTATGTGCGGGCATTGTGATCACCTCGGACCATGTCGCCTCTGCCGCGACGATGTCACCGGGGGAGAGTTTCGGGCTGTTGGATTGCATCACTTCGCAGATCGCATAGGTGGGCATGGCGTCGCCCTTTTGCACGGCGGCGCGGTAGGTCGCGCCCTTCATCCAGGACCGGTTCGCGGCGTCGATAGACATGAGGATCACCCGCAACTGCACCTCGCCTGCGCCGGGTTCCGGCGTGGCGGTTTCGGTCATTGTGAAATGTTCCGGGCCAAGGGTATCTGTGGGCAGTTCGGCAATCACGATTTGTCGGTTTGTCATGGGTTTGTCCTTGCGGTTAAGCTGCGCTGAGGTCAGCGGGGGATTTATGAGTAACGAAATGCGGCAACACCGATTTACAGCGCCCAAAGGCGCGGCGGATCTGATTTTGATCCGGCATGGTGAGACACAGGCGGCTGTGCGCGGCCAAAATTTTCCGATGGTGGGCGGGCAGGGCGATCCGGCGCTGCGGCCCGAAGGCCATGCGCAGGCCGAGGCGGTTGGCGCAAGGCTGCGCGATCATCCGATTGACGCGATTTATGTGACGACGATGCAACGGACCCATCAAACCGCCGCTCCGCTGGCGGCGCATCTAGGAATGACGCCACGGGTTGAGGCCGATTTGCGCGAGGTGTTTCTAGGCGATTGGGATGGCGGTGAATTCCGGTTTCGTGCGGCAGAGGGCGATCCGGCGATCCTGCGGGCGCGGGAACGGCATGAATGGGGCGAATTGCCCGGCGCAGAGACCACGGCGGCGTTCCAATTGCGGGTGCGGCGCGGGCTGTTGCGGATTGCGGCGGCCCATGCAGATGAACTGGTTGCGGTGGTTGTGCATGGCGGTGTTGTTGGCGCGGCACTGGCGCTGGCCACGGGGGCCAAAGCGTTTTCCTTTAGCGGCGCGGCCAATGGATCAATTTCTAGGTTGGTGGTGCGTGGCGAAGAGATGATCGTGCGGGGGTTCAATGATTGCGCCCATCTGTGAGGGCGCAACCGGCTGTGTGATATGTGAGACTGCGACGCCATTTAGGGTCTAGGCGACCGTCACGACAACTTTGCCCAGAACCTTGCGATCCTGCATCAGTTCAAGCGCTTCGGCGGCGTTTTCCAGTGGAAAGCGGGCCGAAATGCGCGGCTTGATCTGGCCATCCGCATACATTCTGAACAGATCCGACATGTTCTCGGCATGGCCTTGCGGCTCCCTCAAAGTGGAGGCACCCCAGAACACGCCGACGATCTGGCATCCTTTGAGCAAGGTCAGGTTCAGCGGGATTTTGGGAATGCCAGCGGGGAAGCCGACGACCAGATAGCGGCCCTTCCATGCCAGCGCCCGAACGGCGGGTTCCGCATAATTGCCGCCCACCGCGTCATAGACCACATCGACGCCTTCGCCGCCCGAGAGTTTCTTGATCTGGGAGGAAAACTCCTTTTGGCCGTCACGGTCCAATTCGCGAGGGTAAATCAGTGTTTCGTCCGCACCCAGATCGCGGCAAAACTGCGCTTTTTCCTCGGAAGACACCGCGGCGATGACCCGTGCACCTGCGGCTTTGCCCAGTTCAATCGCGGCGGCACCCACACCGCCCGCGGCACCGAGGATCAACAGGGATTCGCCGGGCTGGATCGCGGCGCGGTCTTTGAGGGCGTGATAGGAGGTGCCATAGGTCAGAATGAGGCAGGCGGCCTCTTCATAGGGCATGGCGTCGGGGATTTTTATGACCTGTTTGGCGTCGGCCAGAACATGGGTGGCAAAACCGCCAAAACCGGTGAGCGCCAGCACGCGGTCGCCCAGAGCAACCTCTGTCACACCCTCGCCAAGCGCCTCAACCTCGCCGGCGATTTCGCCGCCGGGGGCAAAGGGGCGGGGCGGTTTCATCTGGTACATATCGCGGATGATCAACGTGTCGGGAAAGTTCAATCCGGCGGCGTGAACGCGCACGCGCACCTGACCTTTTTTCGGCTCTGGCGTGGGCAATTCCTCCAAAACCAGCGTCTCTGGTCCGCCGACCTCTTTGCTTAGCATTGCTTTCATTGGGGCGTCTCCTTTGCCGAAATTTCGGTCAGTAGGGGACGTAGCGTTCCGTCTTGTCAATCAAATTTCGAAATGCAATTCTGCTATGCGGAACTGACGCAGCGTGACTTTGCGCTGTGCCAAGGGAGGAAATCAAAATGAGCGGCAATCAGACCGTAGAAGCCTTTCGCGCGGAGCTGCGCGGCTGGCTCGAAGAGAACTGTCCCCAAGAGATGCGGGACGGGGGCATGTCCGAGGATGCGATTTGCTGGGGCGGGACGCAATGGACGTTTTCCTCGCCTGCGCAAAAGGAATGGCTCGAACGGGCGGCGGCCAAAGGTTACACGGTGCCGACATGGCCAGTGGAATATGGCGGCGCGGGGCTGAACCGCGAAGAGGAAAAGGTGTTTCACGAGGAAATGGCGCGGATCAACGCGCGGTCTCCTTTGCAAAGCTTTGGCATCTGGATGCTGGGCCCAGCACTGCTGCACTTTGGGACGCATGAGCAAAAGCTGCACTATTTGCCACCCATTGCCCGTGGTGAGATCCGATGGTGTCAGGGTTATTCTGAGCCGGGCGCGGGGTCCGATCTGGCCTCTGTTCAGACCAAAGGCGCCGATCAGGGCGATCACTGGCTGGTCAACGGGCAGAAAATCTGGACCTCTTACGCCGACAAAGCCGATTGGATTTTTGCACTGATCCGTACGGACACCGATGCGCCCAAGCACAAGGGCATTTCGTTTCTGTTGATTGACATGAACGATTCCGGTGTCGAGACGCGGCCGATCAAGATGATCTCGGGCATTTCGCCGTTTTGCGAGACGTTTTTCTCGGATGTGAAGGTGCCCAAGCACCAGATCGTTGGCGAGGAAAACCGCGGCTGGGATGTGGCGAAATATCTGCTGACCCATGAGCGTGAAATGATCTCGGCTGGCGGGGCTGGCCTGTCGGGCGGGGGCCGGGCGCTGGGTGCTATTCTGGCGGAAAGCGCGGGTGAGGACGGTTTGACCGATGCAACCCTGCGCGCGGATGCGATGCGCTGTGAGATTGATGCGCTGGCCATCGGGCTGACGCTGGAGCGGTACAAGGATCAATCCGAAGCGGGGCAGGGGGCCGGCGATGCCTCTGCGATGTTGAAATACATGGGGACCGAGCTGAACAAACAGCGGCATGAACTGTTGATGAATGCAGGCGGCAGTGATGCGCTGGAATGGGAAGGGCCATTGGGCAACCGCGCCGGTGACTGGCTGCGGACCAAGGCCAATTCGATTGAGGGCGGCACCAGCGAGGTGATGCTGTCGATTGTGTCGCGGCGCGTATTGGGACTTCCGGGGTAGAGACATGGCAAAACTAGTGATGACCGAAGACGAGACCATGCTGGCGGACAGTGCCCGTGGGTTTCTGGACAGCGAAGCGCCGGTGAAGGCGCTGCGGGATCTGCGTGATGCGGGCAAGACCCACGATGCGGCGCTGTGGAAGAAGATGGCCGATATGGGCTGGGCCGGGGTGCTGGTTCCGGAAAGCGCGGGCGGCTCTGACATGGGGTCGGCGGCGGCAAATGTGCTGGCGCATGAGATGGGCAAGACCTTGGTGGTCAGCCCGTTTTTGTCTACGGCGGTGATTGCCGCGACCGCGCTGCGGCAGGTCAGTGATGCACGGGCCGAGGCGGCATTGGCCAAGATAGCAACCGGCGATGTGACCTATGCCCTTGCGGTGGATGAGTAATGATACGGCGACCACCG
>Ga0316202_10001838_pt1 | contig 15191 bp, 17 predicted proteins | sample 3monrhotite_MG_FD_204934 | JGI IMG/M metagenome (GOLD analysis project Ga0316202, IMG submission 204934) | Microbial mat bacterial communities from mineral coupon in-situ incubated in ocean water Damariscotta River, Maine, United States -... | ecosystem: Environmental > Aquatic > Marine >... | reverse complement strand
TACAACAACGAGCGCCCCAATATGGCGCTCGGCGGCATAACGCCGAAACAAAAACTAGCCATGGGCATGCCCATGGCTGCTTAAAACAGTTCTACTTATCAAGTCCCCTAATTATGGGGGTATTACCCCATCCTCTGTCCACGCCTTGAAATAGCGGTAAACGGTCTGCCACGGCGGAAACTCCTTCGGGATCATATCCCATTGGCACCCCGATTGAAGAAGATAGAATATCGCATCCATTGTCGCTCTCAAATCCGTCGTTCGAGGGCGGCCCCGGCGCTTTCTTGCGGGCATGAAGTATGTGAGCCTTTCCCACTCCCTGTCCGTGATGCTGCTTGCATAACCGGTCGCTCTGCGGGCATAATCCTGGCGAGTGTCGGGCGTCCAGACCATCTGATGTTCCTTTGTAAAGCTTCGAATACTTTACAAGTGAATCAGACAGGCAGCCCGCGCTCAACCCTTTATTCCGATTTTTGAAACAGACTCTTAGACAATTTCCATCTATGCAAGAAGAAGAAAAACGTCTTCCGAACGCCGTGCGCCTTCACGCTGTGGCACGACTGCTTCACGATTTCTTTCAGCCGCTCTCCGTACACATAGCTCTTGAGAGTAAGATATCGCTGTTGATGAGAACAGGGTATTTGGGGCGCAATCCAAAAAGTGGAAGCTTCTATGAGCACCTTCAAAGTGGTTATGAACGACTCGTGAAAGGTGACCTTAATGCCTTCTCATTTGGTAAGATTCAATCTACAGCTCAAAGCTTGGCCTTTATTGGCTGTTCCGGATGTGGCAAAACGACAGCGCTGGAACGTATTTTGGAGACATATCCAACTGCTGTCTTTCATCCTGAATATAACATTACGCAACTGCCTTACTTGAAGTTGGATTGCCCACATGATGGTACATTAAAGTCCCTGTGTTTCAGCTTCTTCCAGGCAATCGATAACGCAATTGATACTGACTATGTGAAACGCTATGGAAGTAGGCGCTTGAGCTTAGATGTTATGCTTGCGCGCATGGCTCAGCTTGCGAATTTTCATGCCATAGGCGTTCTGGTGATTGATGAAATTCAGCATCTGAAAGAGGCCAAGTCGGGTGGCATTGAGCGTATGCTGAATTTCTTTGTTACATTAATTAATACGATTGGTGTGCCGGTTATTATGGTTGGCACGCCTTGGGCCCGCCGATTTTTTGAAAACGATCTACGCTCAGCAAGGCGTGCGACCGGCATGGGCAGCTTGATGTGGGACCGGATGCCTAAGGACAATCAGTGGGATGGGTTTGTAAGACGGCTGTTGAGTTTTCAGTGGCTCCGTGGAGAACCTCTAGCAGTGGCCGCTATCAACGACAAACTCTACGATCTGACACAAGGTGTCATTGATATAACAGTAAAACTGTTCGCACTGGCGCAGCACCGTGCCATAGTGACCGGCGTCGAGCAAGTAACACTCGGGCTCCTGGAACAAGTCTATAGTGACGAATTTATTCCGGTACATCCTATGATCAGCGCTCTTCGTAGTGGAAAGGCGGAACAAATTCTAAAATACGGCGACCTTCGCATGCCGGATGTAAGTGCGAAAGTCCTGGATATTTCTCAGCACATCAATACCTTCGCTCCTAAACTAAAACAGCAAAGAACCAGGCCAGAAAGCAAGACAGCAAAGTTGGTCGAAATTCTGTGCTCGATGGGAATTGAGCAGGACGTCGCCATGCCTTTGGTTGATGAAGTTATGGTTGGTAACTCTGAGCTGCCGATCGCAACGCTAGTCCATATGATGACGCGACATATGGCTGAATTGTCACGACCTGCAAAGCGCGTTCGCAAGAAAAGACTATCCAAAAAGGACTGGGATAGCCTAGAGGGCGCCGACCTGCGAGCCATATTCTCCCAGCGCGGCGAAAACACTCTTTACGATGCAGCGCGCCAGAGAGGCTTAGTGCTTGACCTTACCCAGGGGTTAGTCGGAATATAGTCAGGATCGTCTAGATGCTCACCTATATACCACCTCCGCGCGCTGATGAGCTGTTGTACAGTGTTTTGGCGCGATATATGGTCCATACTGGCACCTTAAGCCCAAAGCACGGCCTGGACGACTTGTTTGGTGACCGGAAGGTTGTTGCATCTGTCGATCTGCCGGCGCATTTAGACACTTTGGTGCGACGGATGGGTGCGCTTTGGAAAACACCGACACTTGGCATTATCTATGAGCACACCCTTTTTCCTTTGTATGCGCCATTCATTCCTGAAGAGCGCCGCGGGAGAGCGATAGAGTGGATGCAGAGTGAGGATGGCAAAAAGCTCCACGCCGGGCTTGGGCTATCCGCCTCTACAATACAGCAACCTCAATTTCTTAGGTTCTGCCCCCAATGTCTGCATGAACAATATGTCCAACATGGCGAATATCACTGGGCCAGACAATGGCAGGCCGCTGGCATAAACACCTGCAGCAAGCATGGGTACCTGCAGTGTTCAACGGTGCTGTTTCGCCCAAACGAGCGCCACCTGCATGTTGCCGCTACGCCAAGAAACTGCTTGCCTGGCGGGAGTTTAGGACAGCCGCTGGAGAGAGAACTTGGGCTCGCGCGCTATTTGATGCAATTATTGAATCTTAGAAAAATTGAATCACCTACACTTCACCAATGGACAGCCTTTTACCACCAGATTGCAGCAGATGCTGGATGTGCGCACGGTGCGCACGGTGCTCACGTTTCGCACATGGAGTTGCAGCAATTGGTTCTTGCCGTATGGGAGGAAGCAGCACCTAAATGTCTGATGCAGCACGATGACTCCGGGATGATATCATGGTTATCGGCAATTTTTAGAAAACATAGAAAATCGTTTTCCTTTATGCAGCACTTGATGATTTGGAGTGTTTTTTTGTCGGACCGCTCGGTTGCGGGGCTAATTAGTGACGTTAAGGGTTTTTCGAAAACCCCGTTGCAAAACCTGCGTATAGATATTGATAGTGCTCCTCGGGTAAGTCTACATGAAAATAGGTTGGCGTGGGTAGCCCTTTTACAGCAGTTTGCATCGCGCGGCACTAAGTTCGCTCGCCTCAGAACTGTGCCTGGGCAGGCTTTGTACAGTTGGTTGTACCGACATGACCATGCTTGGTTAATGCAGACTAATCAATCTCACCGGAAGAAGCACCCATCAAGTGCTGACCGCTTAAACTGGGCGTCTCGGGATCGTCATTTTTACCATCAACTGGTACAAATTCATGAAGCATGCGAACAAAACCCCGAACCTTCCCGACATTCTCGAAACTGGTACCTGACGCAACTGCCCCAAAAGGCAACCGTTGAAAAAAACTTGCATAAATTGCCATTATGCCGTGTATTTCTATCCAAGAGCACAGAGTCTGTTGAGGAGTATCAGCTACGTCGGTGCAAGGAGGTAACAGCTTTGTTATGCCAGAGGGGTCTTAAGACGCCGCGTTGGCTAATTGAGCGTATTGCGGGCATCGATCGAAAGCGTTGTCTTCCTCAAGCAAAGCAGTTTCTTTCAAGTATGGAGGGTTTGGCTAGTGGACAATGTAAGGATAAGCGGCATACCGAATAAGTCTAAACTGCGATATCTAGGGAATTGTTTTAAAAGCGAATATACCGATGGGACTTGGAAAATTTCTGCAAAATATGAGCAAGGACCATTGCGCCCCGTTAAACGCCTTGATTTCGGCATGTTGCCTTTTCTCGCTTTACACAGGGAATATAACAAGGACGCAAATCCAAGATTTGAATCTCATGGTTACCGAGCGGAATTCACGTTGCCTTCTGTTGCGATGTGGAAACGGAGGCAGCTTGTTGATTGTCCACTTGTTCATGATCAATATACGCCGCCAGAGAACCAGTTCCAAAGATGTTTCCATTTTAGCTCTGGGGGATACGATATTTGGCTGCCCGCCTTGGAACTAGCTCGAATTCTGTTCTTCGCATCCGCATATATGGCGAGACTATCTTTTCAGCCCAATGGCCTCGACCATAGTTTCCTTGTGACCAAAAAATCTGCGGGCGTTACGGAAATCACCATGTTGCCGGGTGCAAATTTTTCCAAATATTACTTTCAGCGCGAAGCATACCGAGCTCACCTATCATGGCTCTTAATCAATCCAGAGCTGCGTATATCGTTTGATTCTATATATAAAAACAGAATTCAAAATCAGATAGAAGCAAGCAACAGCGTTCGCTGGGTTTTTGATTTTGATCCCCCAGACATTTCGGGTTGCGCTCTTATTGTACGTGGCCGCCGCGATGCGAAGGCCAAGCAATTCTTTGTGTATGAGGTAATGGAGTTGTCTGGCATCAGATCTGGTATTGAAGGTGAAGTAGACTTCATTCATCCTGATGTGCGAGATTCGGCTGGTGACCCCACTAAAGGAACGGGCGAAAGATTTAGACCAACCCACGCTGAGATGGACCTTGATGCTGAAAAGGACGCATCAGTAGACAATCATCACTTCATAGCGCCAACACCGGCCGTTGGCCTGCTTTTTAGAAAGCCTATCAAGACAAGAATAGTCAAAAAAGGTCATCGAATTACAGGTCGGGGAAGAGAGGCGGAAGAAGAGGGTCCGAGTGTTATTGCCAGTATATTGGAAGGCATTGATTCTGGCAGTTTGCCACAAGCAGATATTTCCCAGCTTGAAACAAATATTGACACGTCAGACTTGGAAGAGAAGTTCAGCCTTTTCAATAATCTCATTCGACTTTTGGCAGAGACTGAATCCCTCGAAGTAATCTCCGCGAATACCCTCCGGCTCCCCGAGATAGGTCGATGCTTGATGTATCTAAATGAAAATGGCTCGCGTCGGCATTATAAGTGTGTTGTAGTACGTTTGGCTGACGGCAGAATACGGCATATTTTGGAAGTAGATACGTCGGATGCGAAGAAAGCTCTGGCCACCAAAATTCTGGAGTTCCGCGATCAGCGACGGGTGGTCGATGGACTTCATATGATCATGGGCCGATTAGTGAAGCGCTCGCTTCTGTGGCCGCAAAAAACGATCGCAGAATATTGCCGCTATAACCGAAGCGTCCCACATCCCTCTTCCAAAATTCCGGGCTGCATCGACCGTGAGGCATTGGCGCATTGGCGGGATCGGATTGTTAGTTGGCTACAGGAGCCATAGACGGCTGGGCCATTACTAAAAGCGTGCAACTACATAGCTCTCTCACCGCCTTTGCGTGCAAAATATCGGTCCACACTTAACCACTCGGCGGTTCATCCTGTGATGACAGCAAGCGCTTCGGCTGCCCTTTTTAACAGCTGCCCAAAAGATGTTCCGGTTTGGCGTCCGTTATGACGCCAGTGAAATCCTCGACCGTATGGATGATGTGGCACTATTTGAAGGTTCAGCGCTCGAGTACGAAGAAGAGTATACAGGCATGCTCGACGATATACCCAAGAACCTCGCTACTACTTTGATCCTTTTCGCTGTTAAGGAATTAATCATATGTTGCAGTGACCCGTTGAATCCATCACTCCTATAAATGGGGGTATTACCAATTTTTTTCGAAAATTAAAAAATATGGGTCATCCGAATAATTTATCAACTTCTGGTCAAACCTCTGAAGAGAAAGAAGTATCAGTTTCGGTATCGCCTCGACCAAGCAATGATTCGCCCCAAGCTAGCGTTACAGGCAGCCTAAAACTTATAAATGAAAGTACAACTAAATATACAGCTAACGAGTGTGCGCCCGGTGATCCCCGCCTATCTTGACTGATCTGATCAAATTATAGGCGTTGTTGGGAGCAGGCACAACGCCTGCTTCAGGCAATCAATAATGCTAAGGCTGACAAGACTTTGGTGGGTGGAAATCGGCGTCTTATACTGACAAGGACTGGAAACCTTGATATAGTAAAGCTCCTGTTAGGATTTGATTGTAGATAGGGTGAAGTGTGACTTGGTTACCTCCAACATCTGATAAATATGAGTATCGGTGCGTTGAATGGCGTGATTTTGAGGGTGAGAGAACCCAGGAAACCATCGATGCTCTTATCGCCGATGGCTGGGAGCTCGACGGTGGTCAATTTGCTAGTGCAGGAATGTTTGTTGACTTGTACAGACAGCAGCTGCGCCGGTCCAAGTGAAAGAACGGTGCGAAAAGTCATTGCGATCAGACATATCAGTTTTGCATGTGATCTGCTCTTCCGAAAAACGGCTCTTCTTCATCGTCTGTCTCCTTGTGACAGACTCTACTTTTAAAGTGATGAGGACTATCAGGCCTATTTTGACTTGCTGTTTGCAGCGATTAAAAATTCAGGCGAAGAGCATGTTGATTAAGTAAACTGTCACCGTAATCCGTAACCCATATAGTTCAAAGACTTACCTGACCGCACAAACGTGCGTCAGGTGTGATAACAAAAAGCGGCTACCCGCATAGCAAGTTCGGGACACTGCACACTTCTGGGCTACATACAGAAAAGGCCCCCTACAAAGCAGGGAGCCATGCGGCAAATGAGTGAACTTGGCGTTATTATTAAATCGGCTTCTGGCATGAGACCGGTGTGTTCGAGTGAGAAAAATACCCCCTACCAAAAAACATTTCAATTTTTTTGCTGCTAGAAATGACTATCACGGTTTTAGAGCCGAGTTAAAATTCTTGATAATATCCTTTGCAAAAGGGCAAAAATCGAGAAACCCTTCATGTTTCGCTAAATCAGAATGTCTACGTAGCGCCTCTGTTACGACCCTAAAGTGAAACTCTCCAAGACTCCGCATGAGATCCGACATTGGAACGTGCGCTTCCCTTAGAACTTTCGATGCGGTCCCCAGTTTAACGATAATGTCATTCGCTCGATCCTCATTCATAGAAAATATCAAATCAACATCATATTCAAGGAAACACCCGCGTGCACTACCCCTTAAAAAAGCCACTTTTTGTAGCATTTTCACCGCATCAATAGAAAAGTCCAATATCTGTTCGTCCTCGTTACCGAAGTCTTCATCCCCAATACAGAATTCTACCGAGCCTAGCATAATACTTTGTCCAAGCATGTAAGCGGGGACTTCATTGATGCAAGTCGATCTAGATGCTTTCTCTCTTTCCACGGAAAAATCGAGCTTTATATTGTCCCGCAAATCTGTTTCCTCTCTTTGTAAAAATTACGTTTCCCTTGCTTCAAATTACCTGAACTATTCTCGAATTTGGCTACCTGGCTAGTATATGGGAAACCCCGACACTACTCGAAAAGTTCCCGGCAATGCAGCAAGAGGTGCAATTATTATGCGAACATTGTGTGTAAACCCATTTGTCCTGCCGCCAAATGTCCCGCCGTTACCAACATAATATGATAACCGAGCTTCAATTATAAAGCCTGGTCGTCCGTTCGTGTTTGGCCTAAAGTCACTTGCATTAGCCAATACCGGCTTAAGCACCCACGCTTCAAACGCACGTTGGTCCACTAACATACGATCAAAAAAAGAGCCCTTTAGTTTGTTTGGGTCAACTCCACTATGTTCATCGTTAATGTGCTGTAGCCCTTTAGGGTCGATAAGAACCCCCTTTACAAAATCTGGTATTATTCCCGCAAACCTTGTTGGGACTTGACTTGGTATCCCCTGCATCATAAAGGCAAATATACCACCGACACCGCCATTCCACCTAGTAATTGGCGTTGTACTCTCCGACCTTGATCCATTCTCTCCCGGATATGATACATCATCGCCATTTATACCAAGAGCAGGACTGTCCAGCCCAAGGCCCCAAACCGTACCCAATCGACCCGCCGTAAAGCGAGAACCACCCGGTATTGGCGTTACTGTGCAGCCAACAATTGGGCAAACATTTTCATCCGGGCCACCGCCGCCGCCACCGCCGCCTCCGCCGCCGCCTCCGCCGCCGCCAAAGGCCCCGCCGCTAACACCACCGCTACTGGGCCCGCTGCCCGTCGTAGAGCCGCCGCCACCACCCGCACAATAACCAAATTCATTTGTTATTCTTGAACCGGTGCATGATCCCGTCAACCCAAACGGATCACGCCTATTCACCGGATCATTCCCCACATATGCATACATGTTCAGCCCATCCCCGTAGCCGATGGGATCATTCTGCATGAAACGGCCTTGCCGGGCGCTATAATAGCGGTTGCGGTAATAATAGTTGCCCGTCTCGCTGTCCATGCGGCGCGCGGTAAAGCGGTAGGGGCTGGTGGCCTCGTCTGCCCCTTGCCCGTAAATGTCGGTATTGAACTTGTTGGTGATGCCGCCTGTGGTATTCGACGCCGCCAGCACACTGCCTTTGCCGTCAACATGCAGATATTTCTTTGTTGTACCTTCCAGCACCGTAAACCCAAACGGAAAGAACAAGTTCGATGGCAAACTCTTGGGCAAAGAATACCAAAGGCGCAAAACACAAGATGTAGCTGAGCGTCTTCAAAAGCGGGCCAAAGGTGAAATTCTAGGGCGCTTATTTGAGGAATATCCGTGGAATGCATTTGAAATAGCCATAAAAAAAATTACTCTATCCAAGAGTAATAGTGATGTTGCGATAGTGAAGCTTCAAGCTTCTTACAAAAAAAGCTTTATTAAAGCTCTCATTGGAACATTGTGTTACGGTGACAGTTTATTTAATTAGCATGTTCTTCTGCAATTAAGTAAACTGTCACTGGAAACCATGGGTCATTCTCCTATGTTTGAGGCAGTTTGCGAAACACATACCGACCTCGTTATATCATATGGAGAATGATCCTAATTCAATTACGCTATGTCCCCAAATACCACTTCTCCGCACTCTGTTTAGATCAATCGCAGTAAACTGCTACTCGGTCATCAATGCGCTTGACGCTATATTTTAAAGTGCCAACCTTCATATGCTGTCCATCTTTCTGGCCTAAGTCACGTGCCAAGTCACCGACGTTCACCACAATAAAATCACGCGCAGAAACAAATTTCACGAACTCAATTTCAAAAGGCTCATCTCCTTCCTTCCAAAATCTAGACTTAGGCACAGTTGCTATCCCAAACCGATCAAAACCTGATCCAAAAATCTCTATATCAAATTCCAAGGCATCAAGCGCAACGCGTTGCTTGTTCAGGGAAAGATGCCTATCTATATCTCGCAGTAATGAAAAATCTGGCTCTCTGGTTATTTTAATTGCCCACCTGACTAATTGCGCTCTTTTAGCGTCATTAAACGCAACCTCTTCCAACCGATAACACCCGGCGTTGAGCCTAGGTTCAACATAAAAGCGTGCAAATAATAGCCACATGCCCAAAAGCATTGCCACCACTATAGTAATTTTAACAAGTTTTCGCTTCATGCCTCATCCTCATTTATAAGCGTTGTAGCCTTGTTTAGCCCAATAAAAAGCTGGACTATCACTACTCCATGGAAAGATGGTTACTTCTGACCAGTTATGGCCAAAACCTTGCCCTTTGATGATTTGCGCGATATTCCATGTGTTGATCGTGCCTCTCAACCACTCAGTTGAGTGCCCAAAATGAGCTGCCATCATCCCTATACCAATATAGTTAACCTGCCCGGCAATATAGGTTTTACCGCCGTATGAGAATTTTTTACCGGGGAAGCTATCATACAGAAAAGTATCTGCTCCACGATAATCCGAATCATCTTCGTCCTTAGGATCACGTTCAATGAAATCTCGAAAATAATAGCCTCTAAAAATTACCTGTAGGTCGCTGGCTGAAAGTGCGAATACTCCTGAAGCATTGCCTGTAAAAAAATCTTCAACTCTCTGTTCTAAGTCAAGATAATCACGCTCGGCGGCAACTACATTGACTTCGTAGTCATACCACAAAGACGTTGGTTCTGCGAGTTGCGAGATTGGACTTCCAGTTGTGACAATCTCCTCGCCGTAATCCGCTGTTGACGTCGGGCCGGAAGATGTTCCGCTTCCATTGGTGTCCAAGTCTGCGCCATCTGTACGGTTAGTCCCGTTTCCAGAACTGCCACCATCACCACCACTAAAGTTACCAATAACTCCACCGCTGCTCGGCCCGCTGCCGGTGGTGGAACCGCCGCCGCCACCCGCACAATAACCAAATTCATTTGTTATCCTGGACCCAGTGCATGATCCCGTCAGCCCCATCGGGTCCCGCTTATTCACCGGATCATTTTTGACATATGCATACATGTTCAGCCCATCCCCGTAGCCGATGGGATCATTCTGCATGAAACGGCCTTGCCGGGCGCTATAATAGCGGTTGCGGTAATAATAGTTGCCCGTCTCGCTGTCCCTTGCCCGTAAATGTCGGTATTGAACTTGTTGGTGATGCCGCCTGTGGTATTCGACGCCGCCAGCACACTGCCTTTGCCGTCAACATGCAGATATTTCTTTGTTGTACCTTCCAGCACCATCAACGGATTATCAATCCCGGGCCCGTAGACATAACGACGCTGCACTATATTGCCGCTGTTCATCTCTGACATCACCTGCGCACCCGCATAAGCATAGCGGGTGGTGATGCCCCCGGTGATGTGGTCCGTCTTCTCGCTTCTGCGACCAAGCGCATCATAGCTGTAACTGCCCGCTGCAACCAGCGTGCCCGCAAGCTTCTTGTCGGCTGTGATCAGGTGGTTTTCTGCATCGTAAGTATATTTAAACTTGCCGTCGTCTGTCAGGTTGCCTGCCGTATCATACTCTGTCATCAGCCCGTCAAGCAGGTTATACTGGTTGTTCCCGTTGGCCGCAGCATACGCAACAGGGCCCGCCGTGAACGCATGCGCCTTGAACACATAGGCGGTGTTCGAGACATCCTCGCTGGCTATAGCCCCACTGGATGAGCGTTCAGAATTTGCCGTCGCTTTACTACCAACATCACTCATGGAGCACCCCTTTTGCTTGAAATCAGGTGCTCAACAAGGAATCACAACCGATTCCACCAATGCAAGCTCTTTCTCGAAAGACCTCCTAAATCATCATCAGACTTGTGGGTAATTGAAAGCCTTACCGGGCGCTAACTATTTGCTAAGGGGTTCGGGTCATCAATGTCCCGAACCAAGTGTGGCGCACCGCTCGCGCAGCAGAGGTTTACGCCACACCACCTACATTCCAGTGCAGATAGGCCTCCTATATCTAGTAGAGATGATGGATTCAGCCGATCACAGCAACACTTTGTCCAGCCTATGAGGCTGACGTTTCGGATCCGCGATCTAGACTGTTAAGTTAAACATTATTGAGTCACAGGCTTGTTTAGCAGCCGCTCTTTAAGGCAAAATGATCGGAGACCGGCAAAGACAGACCAAACAGCTCTTGTCCTGGAACTTCAAGGCAGAAATCTAATCCGTTTGATTGCTGATTTACGTACGTAAAAAACAGGTAACTTATGAATGAAACTCTCTTGGTTCCGAGGTTCTCCAGCGGCGGCCAATTCCTTAACCCTTTTCCTTTGGCACCAAGCAGCGAACCAATTTCTGAAAATATAGATCAGTGTACATGCCAGCCTTAACCTGCGCCGGGCCATCAACTTCCCAACCATTCTTGATTAGGTCTTTCAGAGTCTGTTCGACGTGCTCACTTTCAAAATCACGCCACTCAATAGTACGGGTTTGGTAGGTTTCGATCTTTTTATCTTCGCTCATAGAAAACTCTCCTTCTGTAAAACCGCAACCAATCATTTGAGCAAGAATGGAACCAGTTGCGCGAGTGCACGGGCATCACTGAGGGCTCGGTGATGCTGCCCCAGAAATGGCAGTTCCATAATTTCCAATGCTTTCTTGAGACCAACCTGGCGCGCACCTTTCAGGAATTTTTTCTGAAAGAGCTTTTTAGCATTAATGTGCTGAGGTAGGGGACAAGTTATTCCGTTACGGCCACAATCTTGGACCATCTGAACATAGTCATAGGTCCCCCACGAAATCCACTGTCGGGGAGTGTCCGGCATACCTTCAATCCAACTCCGAATTTCAGCAATAGCCGCTGTAAATTCGGGCGCCTCCGCAACCATTTTTGATGTGATCCTCGTAATGTCGGTACAGTAGGTGGAAACCGTATTAAATTTGGGCTGAACAAGAGACGAATATTCACTTGCAATGCCACCTCGAGGATCAACACAGCATATACCAATTTCAATTATCTCACGGTCTATATCGCTACAACCATCAAAACACGTTGCCTCAAAATCCACCACCAAGATCAAATCAGATTCAATGATCATCTTGTTATGCCCAGCCCAACATGGTTGATGAAATGAGCGGCAAAACAATGATTTCCACCTCAGAAACCATTAGAAACACTTGCCATTTTTCTTGAAAGCCGAACCGTGTTCTAGGTAACTCTGGTGGCATTTCAGGTTTTCTTAGGGATTTCATCTTTTGCTCCTTTTGCTTTGGTTTCGTGATCGACCACCCAAAATGATTTAATAGGCTGTCAAGGGCGGCGTAAAATCAGGCCATAGGGCGGTGCAAAAGTCTACCACTATGGACCTGCTTAAATGATCTAATAAAGGGGCCAATTGGCCCCTTTATTAGATTGGTCTTTTCTTTTTACTTCTGTCTGGACTTGCTCTGATTGAGACGGTAGCTGTCACCGTTCATCTCTAGGATGTTGACGTGATGGGTCAGGCGGTCCAAGAGCGCGCCGGTGAGCCGGTCAGAGCCGAAGGTCTCGGTCCATTCGTCGAATGGCAGGTTGCTGGTGACCATGGTGGAGCCGCATTCATAGCGCTGCGAGAAGACCTCGAACAGCAGCTCAGCCCCGGTTTTGCTGAGCGGCACAAAGCCCAGTTCGTCAATGATTAAGAGCTTGTATTTGGTCAGCTTCTTTTGGAAGCGCAACAGGACCTTTTCGTCTCTGGCTTCCATCAGTTCATGCACCAGGGCGCTCGCCGTGATAAAACCAACACTCAGTCCCTTTTGGCAAGCTGCCAAGCCAAGACCAAGCGCAACGTGAGTTTTGCCGGTGCCGCTAGGGCCAAGGGCGATGACATTCTCGCGGCGATCAATATACTCACATCTGGCGAGATCCAGCACCTGCATTTTGTTAAGGCTGGGGATCGCCTTATAGTCAAAGCTGTCGAGGCTTTTGAGGGCGGGGAACCTGGCCAGCTTAATCCGTCGCTCAATCATCCGCCCCTCACGGTCTATCAGCTCCAATTCCGCAAGACGGCTGAGATACCCAAGGTGATCAACAGCTTCAGCGGCGCACAGCCGTGCCATCTTACCGTGCTCACGCAAGAAGGTCGGAAGCCGTAAGCTTTTCAGATGGTGGGCCAGCAGGATTTGAGGGGTATCATTCATGATGGTGCTCCCGCTGTTTGTGTCATCAAGCTCATATAACTGGCAGCAGAGGTGCTGCCCACAATGGCTTTTGGCAGATAAGGATAAATCTCCAGATCAAGCTTGGCCGGGCGCCGTTCAATGCGGCAAAGCACCAGATGCTTGATGGCATCAAAGCCGATAGCCCCAAGACGCAGGGCGTCACGGGTGGCGGCGGCTAAGGTGTTCATATCCACAGTTTCCAACAAACGCAGCACCTGCACATATTCCCGTTTGCCAGCTTTACCCATGCGCGCTTCCAGCAGACGGCGTACCTTGATAAGGTCTTCTGGCAAAGCCCAGCCATCAAGCGGTGCTGCTTGATCAAGGCTCGCGATCTTACGTTCAATCAGCGGCAGGTAATGCAAGGGGTTAAAGATCATGTCCTCAGTGTCGTAAGACCTATCATGACGGGCGATGACGTCAGCCTTACAGCCGATGACCACTTCACTGACATAGCCCCTGATCCACACATCACGGTGGCCATAAGCCACTGGGACAGAATAATCATTGGCTTTGTAGCGCACCAAGGACTGGCTCGTCACACGACCTGTTTGCTTATGGCAAGCATCAAACGGCGTTGCGGGCAATGCTTGCATGACCGCAAGGTCAGCCTTTAAGCGTTCACCAATGCTGGCTTTATGACCGCGCACCCTATCCGTCTGTCGTGCAAGGCACTCTTGCTCCAGATACTCATTGAAAGCATCAAAGCTTTGGAACTCTGGGATCGGCACCATAAAGTTCCGCCGCGTGTAACCCACCATGCCTTCGACCTTGCCTTTATCATTGCCCTTGCCGGGGCGGCCATAACGGTCCTTGATCAGATAATGCGACAGAAAGCCTGAGAAGGCTTCGGTCCGCTTGCGGGTACCGTCGGGCATAATGCGGGCCACCAAACAGCGATCATTGTCATAGACAATTGATTGCGGCACCGCGCCAAAGAAAGCAAAGGCATGATTGTGGCCGTCCAGCCATGCCTCGGTGACCGCACGCGGATAAGCCCTGACATAACAAGCATCACTGTGCGGCAGGTCCAGCACAAAGAAGTAGGCCTTTTGTTGAACACCGCCGATAATAACCTGCGCTTCACCGAAGTCAGCCTGGCCGTGACCAGGGGCATGACTAAGCGGCACAAAAACTTCTTTGTGGCGCTGATGGTGGGTACGTACATAATCTTTGATCGTGGTGTAGCCGCCGGTAAAACCGTGTTCATCACGTAGACGGTCAAAAATACGCTTGGCCGTGTGGCGCTGCTTCTTTGGCACAAGTGAGATGCCCCTATGGTCGGCCCTAGATTGCCAAATATTATTGTATGATTTGAAGAATTTTGACTGGTCGTCTGCTATCCCCCCAATAAACAGCAATGGATTCAGCCGGTCTGCGCGCTCAGTGATGATCTGTATAGACTTGTTTAGGCCTATCCCTTGATCGTGGCTGTGACGCACAAAAGAGGTGTAAAGCGCTCATATACCAAAAATGCCAAGACGCGCGACTTTTGCAGGCGCCAATTCCATAAAAGTTGTCGCCATTTTTGGGGGTGAGTTGATAAATCATTTGTCACATTTGATTCGAGGCCGAAGCCATCGGGTTATTGTGCTGCGTTATTGCACCGCCTTTCGGAAGGCATATAACGTAAGCTTTTGATATGAAACGAAGGATGATACTTTATTGTATGTTTTCCATTGATCGAATTATATTCGTGCGGAATTAGTATGATACTTTAACTTTTCACGGCAGATGGGAAAGCTAGGAAATCCAACAGTTTTAAGTACGTCCCAGTATGACACTTTATTGTGGTATTACAGTATGATGCTTTATTGTCCGACTACAGCCGGTTATAATACCACAATAAAGCATCATACTTTGGCAATGAATGTTCTCTCTCGTCCTTAATATAGCCAATTGAAGTGAATATTGAGGTAGACCTCAACCCCATAGAGCAAAAATGGGCGCAGGCAAAAGCCATCAGACGG
>Ga0316202_10001836_pt1 | contig 15206 bp, 10 predicted proteins | sample 3monrhotite_MG_FD_204934 | JGI IMG/M metagenome (GOLD analysis project Ga0316202, IMG submission 204934) | Microbial mat bacterial communities from mineral coupon in-situ incubated in ocean water Damariscotta River, Maine, United States -... | ecosystem: Environmental > Aquatic > Marine >... | reverse complement strand
ATTAAACGTCGCTATATAATGATATCGACTTGGATTATTTGTCCTATTGGCTGGTACTTTGTTGCACAAATGCCTAATGTTTATGAATCGAAAGCCCGCGTTTATGTTGATACTCAATCGTTATTGCGCCCATTGCTAAGAGGTTTAACTGTTGAAACGAATCCCGATATACAAATACGATTAATGGTTAAAACGTTATTAAGCCGCCCTAATTTAGAGCGCATTACTCGCATGACCGATCTTGATGTACAAGCAAGTAACACCGAAGAATATGAAACAATAATAAAGCGCTTAAAAAATGATTTGAAAATATCTACTGCTGGTCGTGAAAATATTTACACCTTATCGATAGATGATAAAAATGCCGAGATGGCGAAAAACATTGTACAATCAGCACTTACCGTATTTATTGAGAATACTTTAGGTGAAACAAGAAACAATTCTGATACAGCACAAAAATTTTTAGACACTCAAATTAAAGAATATGAAAATCGTTTATCGGCATCAGAAGCACGCTTAACCGATTTTAAACAAAAATATAGTGGTGTTTTACCAAACCAATCTGGTGGCTTTTATAATCAATTAAACAGCGCCAAAGAAAACTTAAAATCTATTGAATTAGAACTCTTAGAAACGAAAACTCGTCTTAACTCAGCGAAAACTCAATTACATATAGATAACAATGCTGTTGCAAATTCCGAAAATAAAATCACCGGTAAAAATAGCATACAAACGACTTATGATAGCCGTATTGCTGAATTAGAAACAACGCTCGACTCTTTACAACTTCGCTATACCGAACAACATCCTGATGTAAAAGAAGTTAAACGTCGTTTAGACCACTTAAATAAACAGCGCAGCCAAGAAATTGAGAAATATGTGGCTGCCGCCTCAGGTGACAATACAGGCTCGGCATTAAACCAGAGCCCTGTAATGCAAGAAGTACAGATACAGGTTAATCAACTTGAAAACCAGGTAGCTTCGTTAAATGTTAGAGCCAAAAATTATCGTGAGCGGGTCAAAGAACTAGAGAGTAAAATCCATACCTTGCCCGAAATTGAAGCTGAACTTGTCGCATTAAATCGTGGTTATGATATCACTAAGAAAAAATACAATGATTTATTAAGTCGCCGTGAAACAGCCCGAATGGGGCAGCAAGCCGATGAAACAACGGATAAAATACAATTTAAAACTATCGACCCACCCCGAACAGCCACTAAACCTTCAGGGCCTCCTCGGATGATTTTCTTTGCTGCAATAGCTATTTTAGGTGTTGGTGTTGGTGTTGGTATTTCCTTATTAATGAGCCAGCTAAATCCTATTGTAACTTCAAGTATGCAACTTTCCAAAGCAACAGGCATTCCAATTTTTGGCATGGTGTCGGCTAATGAAAATTTAGGTTTGCAAAAATGGCACAAAAAGAAAACGTATATTTTTATGGCCTCTAATTTAGTTTTACTCGGTATTTTAATGCTATTTATTAGCTACTTTTTATTTCCTGATTTAGTGCAAACACCATTAAAGAGGATATTTTAATTATGAGTATTATTGAAAAAGCCTTAGCCAAGCAAAAGGCCAAAGAAAAATTAGCCGACGCAAAAATCACTTCTGAAAAGAATGATGGTGAAATTAAAGGTAATGATCAAATTACAGCATCATCAATAGAAAAAGCGCAAACACAGAGTAAAACGTCGCCTGTTTCAACAATAAACAACACAACGACTACTGCCGACATTATACTAAATGAAGAAAGTTTAGTACGTCGGGGGTATATATTTAATGGTGATAAGAGGCGAGTAACTCAAGAAGAATTTCGCGGTATAAAACGTAAACTATTAAACAATGCGTTTGGAGCCGGTTCAAAAACATTAGATCATAGTAATTTGATCATGGTGACTAGTGCAAACCCTAATGAAGGTAAAACGTTTGTTTCAATTAACTTAGCGCTCAGTATTGCCTTAGAGCAAGATAAAACAGTACTGTTAATTGATGCCGATGTATTAAGACCCAGCCTTAACCGTGAATTAGAATTTGATGCTCGAAATGGTTTGCTTGAGTATTTATTGTCGGAGGTGCATTCTCTGAGCGATATCATTTACAGTACAAACTTTAGTAATTTAAAAATTGTACCCGCGGGTAAACCCCATAATTTAACCAATGAATTACTTGCCAGTGATAAAATGGCAGCACTAGCAAAAGAACTAGCTGAACGTTACCCTGACAGAATTGTAATTTTTGATTGTCCCCCTATTTTAGGGATAACTGAAACACCCGTGTTAGCCAGCTTAATGGGGCAAGCACTCGTTGTTGTTGAAGAATCAAAAACAAAAATTGACGATATAAAACGTGCAACCAGCCAATTAAATGAAGATTTAGCGATTGGCTTGGTGATGAATAAAACTTTAAACTCAACAAAGGATGCTTATGGCTACTATGGCTATGGATATGGCTCGCAAGCCAAATAAGCGTTTTTATACACGGCCTTTTTTCTCGGCAATTGCCTTTTTAATGGCTTTGCCAATAATGGCAGGGGAATGGACTTTTGACCCTAAGATAACCTTAGATGAAACCTACAGTGATAATGTCGAGCTTAATCAGAATAATTCAATTGGTAGTTTTGTCAATAGAATGACCTTAGGTATCAACAGTCAGTTTAAATCTAGACTTGCCGAGTTTTCATTTACTAGTAGCAATACCTATGCAGCTTATAGTCATAACCATAATTTGGATGACAGTTTTAAAACCTTAAATACAAATGCTCGATATTCTTTATGGGCAGATGGTCTTGCTATAACGGGCAGCGCAACCATAGCAAACCAAAGTAAAAATGGAGCGAATAATAGTCTTGCCGATATTGTTTCAGGGGATACGGTTGAAACTAAAAGTTATCAAGCGGGTTTAGAATATAATATTACCAATAGTCGTTTTTCTGTTGAGTCGTCATGGCAATATCAAATTAGAAAAGCGGCAGATGGCATTGGCGACAGTAATGGTTATATGAGTAGTATCAACGCTAGAAATGGTAATGCCGCGCGCAATTTTTTATGGCAATTTAACGGCAATTATACTGAGCGTCATAATAATAACTTAACTGGGCGCATTCACAGTGTTGAAGCTTTGGCAGGAATGATAACCGCCTTTGGCATTAGTCCTTTTGTACGTTTTTTCAATGAAGATTCAACAGGTAATTTTGGTACAAACCGTAATACCAGTACCTCTTCTTGGGGGCCGGGCTTACGTTGGCGTGTTACATCACACTTTTATATTGATCTGTCATATAATTATGTTGGTGACAAAACCAAAAGTGACAATTACATCGCTACTGCAATAAGCTGGCAACCCTCAACAAGAACCACGCTTGAAGCTAGCTACAACAAACGCTTTTTTGGCGACTCATACAACGCTACGTTTCAGCACAAAATTAAACGTTTAATCAATAGCTTAAGTTATACCGAAACAGTGCAAGCCTTTGACCGTAATAGTTTTAAGCAAGTCAGTTTAGGGGATTTTTGGTGTCCGAATAGCGCTGATTTAAGTATTGATGTGTCGTCTTGCTTTGTTGACTCTAATACAAATATTGATTTTGATAATTTTCAGCTTGTAACGGTACTTGACCAAGTGTTAGTTCAAGGTAATGAATTTTCTTTAAACAAGATTCTAGCTTGGCAGTCTTCTTTAAATTTGTCTCGAACTACCTTTGAACTAACCATTAATAATACAAAAAGAGAAAGTTTAACCACCAATAGAATTGAGAAAAATATTAGTGGTAATATTAGTGCTTCTCGTAAAATTAGCGGTAAAAGTGATCTGAAATTAGCATTTAATTTTCGTCATCAACAATTTGATCAAAGCAATATTGAGGGTAACGGCCAAGAAGATTATTATCGTAGTATTTCTACTACATACTCTCGTAAGTTTGCCAGTTCGTTATCTAGTAATATTAGCGTGCAGTATTTAGACCGGAATTCATCACAAAATTCGCGCACCTATAATGAAACCCGAGCCATAATCAACATCACCAAAGAATTTTAACTTATGTATGAACAATACTACGGCTTTACCGAACGTCCATTTCAGCTAAGCCCTGATCCTCGATTTTTCTTCGCATCTAATCATCATCAACGAGCACTCTCTTACCTACAATATGGCTTAGACCAAGGTGAAGGCTTTATCGTTATTACGGGGCCAATTGGCACAGGGAAAACCACTATTGCTCGTAATTTACTAAGTAATTTAGGCGATTCGAATATTGTGGCAGCCCAGTTAGTTACCACAAAGCTTGATCCACAAGAGTTACTCGAATTAGTTGCTTCTGAATTTCACATAACCGTAAAAGGCAACAGTAAAGCAGAGTTATTACAATGTATTGAAAATTTTCTCATTAACCTGCATAAGCAAGGGAAGCGAGCGCTATTACTGGTTGATGAAGCGCAAAACTTACCGGCAGAGACGGTTGAAGAACTACGTATGTTATCTAATTTTCAATTAGATAATAAGCCACTTATTCAAAGCTTTTTACTTGGACAAGAAGAACTAAAAGGCATTATTCAAGCACCTAATATGGAACAATTTCGTCAACGTATTATTGCTTCAGCACATTTAAAACCATTAACCTGTGATGAAGTTAAAGACTATATTCAACATCGTTTACATCAAGCAGGCTGCAATAATGATGAACTATTTTCAGATAATGCTTTTGACTTAATCCATAAAAAAACGTTAGGTGTACCACGTAAAATCAATATTTTTGTCGATCGTTTATTGTTATTTGCGTTTTTAGAAGAATTAAAAATAATTAACAGTGATGCCATTAATGAAGTGGCTCAAGAAATGGAGATAGAACTTACTGGTTCACTAAATGCACAACAACTAAAAAACATTGAACCAACACAAGTAGTCGTTAATTCATCTGAAAACGTTGAAAATATTCGCGAAGTGTTACGTGAAATTGAAGAAGTATTAGATACGACTATTAAGCAAAAAGTTAAAATGGCGCGTTATGTTGATAAAATGCTTAAACAAAAAAATAGAGAGTTTGCCGAAACAAATACAAAAGAATTATAAAGTCGCACTTAAGTGCGACTTATAACACACTATTTTTCGTTCATATTTAAAGCATATTTTTCGATCAGCGAATACAATGTTGGTCGTGTAATACCTAACAATTCTGCCGTTTTAGACATATTACCTTCAGTTAAAGCATAAGCTTTTTGAATGGCAATAGTTTCTGCTTGCTCTCTTACCACCCGTAAATTAAGTGATAACTCATAGTTTGCGTCATTATGATCAAAAAAACCTAAATCAAACGCAGTTACTTGCATACCCGTGGCCATAATCACTGAACTTTTTACTTTATTTTGTAATTCACGAATATTTCCAGGCCACTTATGCGCTTTTATTGCACTTAAACCATCTTCAGAAAAACTTTTAATATTTCGTTTGTATTCTGCTGCATACTGTTGCAAAAAGTATCGAGCTAAAATAATAACATCTTCATCTCTATCTCTAAGCGGGGGAATGTTTAAGGTTATTTCACTAACACGATAAAATAAATCTTCGCGAAAAGTTTTTGCCGCTACCATTTCTTCAAGATTTTGATTAGTTGCGCAAACCACACGAACATCTACCGGAATTTCCTGTCTTCCACCTAGACGTTCAATAACTTTTTCCTGTAAAAAACGCAATAATTTAGCTTGAAGATTAAAAGGCATGTCACCAATTTCATCTAAAAATAAAGTGCCACCCTCGGCACATTCAATTTTACCTTTAGTCATTTTATGAGCACCGGTAAAAGCACCTTTTTCATAACCAAATAACTCACTTTCGAGCAATGTTTCTGGTATTGACGCACAATTAATTGCGATAAATGGTTTTTTCTTACGATCGCTTAGTTTATGCACGGCGCTAGCAGTAACCTCTTTACCGGTACCACTTTCGCCTAACAATAAAGCAGTAATGCTTGTAGGTGCGATTCGTTGCACCATAGTTTGCAAGCGCCCGATAGCTTCGCTATTACCGATAATGCCACTGTCAGCGCCATTAACTAGCTTCAAATGACGATTTTCGTGCTCTATATTTGCAACACTAAAAGCACGAGATACAATAATATTAATAACGTCAGGGTCAACTGGTTTTTGATAAAAATCATAAGCCCCCATCTCTATTGCTTTTAAGGCATTAGTACGATCATCATTTCCCGTTATAACAATAACTTTGGTAAATGGCGCAATAGTTAAAATTTCTCTTAATGCAGCTAAACCTTCTGAAGCATTTGTTTCATCGGGTGGCAAACCTAAATCTAAAGTCACTACTTTAGGTTCATGACGTCGTACCGAAGCAATAGCGCTTTCTCTGTCACCAGCAAGCACTACGTCATAATCAGTAAAACTCCATTTTAATTGTTTTTGTATTCCTAAATCATCATCGACGATTAACAGCTTATCCATTTATATTTCCAAACCTATTATTCTTGTTCTTTAGTATCAGGAAGTGTTAAATGAAAGGTGGTACCTTTCCCCTCAAAACTAGTTACCTGAATATTGCCGCCTAAACTTTCTATATATTGTTTTGCTTCAAAAACACCAATACCCATTCCTGCATTGCCTTTTGTCGTATCAAACGCTTTAAAAAGGCGATGTTTAATAAACTCTTGTGACATACCACTACCATTATCAATTATGGCAATGTTTAAATTTTCATTAAAATATGAAGCATTTATCTTAACCCATCCATCGTCGCTTGTCGCTTCTTGCGCATTTTGAATTAGGTGATTGATAATTGAAGAGAACGTTTCTTTTTCAATTAACATTTCAATGGATTCTTCATCGAATGATAATTCTACTTTTGGAAGATCTATATTTCGTTGTAACACCACTTGCTCTAACAACGTCTTTATATTGTTTTTTTTATGATTTGTTTCATATGCTGTTTTATTACGTAGCTGGGTTAACACTTTTTCTAAGCGGGCAGTAGCCGATTCTACCGTTGAAAAAGCATCATCAATGAATTCAGGGTTGTTACGGTGTTTTTTAGCATTACTGCTTATTAATGTTAACTGTGCTTGGACATTTTTTAAATCATGAACTAAAAAGGCAGACATTCTATTAAACGCATCAAACTGCTTCGCTTCAGCAAGTTTTTCATTGGCTTCATTAAGAGACAAGTAATGACTTAATTGTTTAGATATCGCCGACAGCAAATCACGATCTTCCCAATTCAATAACTTTTTGTTTTCTAACGGTGAAGACAAAAGAAAAAAACCATAAAGTTGTTCGCCAACCATAATAGGCACAATAATAAAAATATTTAATTGCACAAATACTGCACTATCAATAGTTAACGTTGGATAACTTTTATCAACTTTGTCATATTCTCGTATATCAATGATCCAGTTATTTTGTTGGCAATATTTATCAATATTCTCTAGCTGATAAAATAAATTTTGATCAACATTAATTCCGTCATTATACAAAATACCGTAGCGCCCTAGATTTTGTTTTTTTATAAGTAAACCATGGGAAATCTTTAACGTTGAACAAATACAGTTCAATGCCGTTTTGTGATAATCACCACTGTCACTAATTTCTAACTGCTCAATTAACTTCAACCATTCTTCTTTATATTCGTATTTATTTGCAAAAAAATGTTTCGTTATGAATACTTTAACTTCTCTACGTAACCTTTCAGTTATGAGTAATGCTGCTAGCACTATGCTACCCATGACTAAAAAGGCAATGCTAACCTTACCCCCCCACTCACCACCTAAATAATTAATGATGTAACCAGCAAATGCCATAATCAGCAAATACAAACCTGAAATCATTAGCATTGAGGAATAAAAAACCATTTCTCTGGAAATAAAAACATTTACAGACCAATCTTTCATTCGACGTGTACTTATCAGTAATAAAGGAACACTAATAACTGCAATTAACGAACGAACATACCAAAGATCAAAGTCAAGTTTGTTAAGCATTGAAGCTTGAGCAAACAAAATAAAATCAAAAACAAATACTGAACCAAGTGCAATAACCATAGGCCATAGTGCCCATTTAGATTTTAGCTCTGCATTACGATAAAGCTGCTCTAACAGCACCATAGCCCACAAATTAAGCACTAAAAACAACATAAATAAATATTTACCATTGTTTTCAATGTAAATGGCTGTTACCCAACTTACTAGTGACAAAAATGTCCAGATAATCAGGTATTGTTTTACCGCTTTATTTACAAAGAATTCTTTGAATGAAGTAACACTTTCACGTGTGGTTAAAATAAGTAATGACCAAAACAGTAATTTAAAATTTTCAAAAATAAAGATGTTTTTTAATGAAAAATGCTGTTCTAACTGAAATGCGCCTAATGTAAAACTCGCTAAACTTGTTAAGCTACCTAATAAAACTAAACGCCCTAACAAAGTCCGATTACGCGCCGCAAATAATAACAACACAAAAATAAAATAAGCGAAACTTGCAAATATATAGCCTGATAAACCGAGTAATTCCATTAGTGAAAAATCCTTTGTATGTCAGTAATATTATTCATTATTTATCAATTTCAACTTAATTATATAAAATAAAATTATTGTTACTTTATTTCTAGCCTAGTTATAGTGCATAAAAAATTTACACTTGTATATATTTAACAAACCAAAGTAATATTATCATTTTGTTTTTATTGACAATATTATCTATGGCATAAAAACTGCTCTCTATGTACAATATTAGTAGTTTTTAAACATAACTGTAAAGTATACTGACAGTTATGCTTTTTATCAGTTTTACGGAGTAATAAATAATGGCGGATATGAACAATATTGATCCAAACAATCAAGCACCTGCTGAACAAGGAAAGTCAGCCAATAACCGTCGTAGTTTTTTAAAAAAAGCCGCTATAGGCGCCCCTTTAATTACTACTGTAACATCTACTTCTGTCTTTGCGCTTGGCAGAGCATCTATATCGGGTAATTTATCAGGAAACACTTCCCATACTCATGAAGAAAGTAAGGTTGATGGTTGTAGCCCAGGATATTATCATAAGCATGAGAGTGGTCATGTAAACAGAGGCTCTGCTATTCGTAATACCCCGCTTTTATTTAGCGCTATTTTCTCGGATTATTTATCGAGTTCTTATTCAAGTTCTGCTAACTGTAACGATAGTCTCGAAGTAGTTTTAAATCCAAAGTTATGGGGAAGCAGTTCTAGTGCAACCCAACTACATCGTATGGCAATTACAGCGCTACTAAATACATATGAGTTTCCAACAAAATTTCCTTATTCAAGCCAACAAATTGTTGATTTTTATTCCACCATAGGTGATACGGTTGGAGAGCTTGAAGCTTATACTATTTTTCAAAATTTAATTCATGGTGGTGAATCTGAACATTCTTGGGCTAGTAGCGATGATGCTATTTGCGGAAGTTAAAATTAACTATGGATGAAAAAGTAACACTAGCAAATGGAATTGAGTATTGCTTACTTCATTCGTTAGGTGTTGCCATTTATAACAATAACGTTGCAGAAACTCATTTTATTGACTTTAATATTTGTTGGCTGCTTGATGATTTATCTTCTTCTGTCATGTCAATAAAACTTTTAAAACAAAAATTTGAGTTAGAAAAAGAATCAAATTATGATTTTGATGTATTAATAAATAGTTTAGTTGAAAACAAAATAATTAAAATTGATAAACCACTTTGAAAATAAAAAGTCATCCTCTAAAGAGTATAATAACAAAAATCAATCATGGTTTGACTATAGAAACAGGGCCCTTTAGATTTAAAATTCAAACCTCTGATGTAAAAGTTGCTAGCTATTTTTATAATTTATATGCTGATTTTACATATTTTGAAAATGATGATTTTTTTGATTTTTCTGTATCAGTCAATTCACCTAACTTAATTCGAAAATGGATTCTACCAAATGTCAGCTTTTCTTTTGATGGCTTTCACCCCTTTAAACCTTTACCTAAAAATCATTCTTACCCTTTATTTGAGTGGGGAATGAATTGGTGTATAGCCACAAATGCACACCAATATTTAATTATACATGCCGCCGTTATAGAGAAAGATAATATCTCTGTAATATTACCTGCGCCACCGGGTTCAGGAAAAAGCACTTTGTGCGCAGCCTTAGTAAATAGAGGTTGGAGACTCTTATCTGATGAATTAACGTTAGTTTCTGTTGCCGATGGTTTAATATATCCGTTGGCTAGGCCTATTAATTTGAAAAATGACTCTATAGATATAATTAAAAAATTTGCGCCCTCTTCTTATTTCAGCCCTTCTTTCTTTGATACTCATAAAGGCACTGTTGCCTTAATGAAGCCACCTTTGATAAGTATTGAAAAAATAAAAATTCCTGCGCAACCTTCTTTTATAATATTTCCAACATATAGTCACAGTTCAAATACTATACTTAACCCTTTGAGCCCTACGGTCACATTTAAAGACATGATCGGTAATAGTTTTAATTATGACGTACTTAGTTTGGAAGGTTTTCATACCATGTCAAAATTAATAAATAGTACAAAACACTTCACTTTACAATACAGCTCTTTGAATGAAGCGATAGAATTATTTAATTCATTATCTAAAAAAATCACATGTCATTATTAATTTCAACATTAAAAAATATCAATATTATTGATACATTTACTTTAACCCATTGGAATATTTTAATAGGACAAGCTCGCTCAGAAAAATTGTTAGGCCGTCTTTATTATTTATTTGTAAAAAATAATAAAACAGATCTAATACCGCCAAAAGTTATTCTTCATTTTTCTTCTTCATATAAATTATTTCTAAGGCAACAAAATGATGTGCTTAGAGAAGTTGATACTATTCAACAAAAATTTAAATACAAACAAATACCCTGTATATTTTTGAAAGGTGCTGCTTATATTCTTGCAGACTTACCTTGCGCTAAAGGACGACTTTTGTCCGATATTGATGTTTTAGTGAAGTCTGATTTGATAAAAAAAGCGGAAATTCAATTAATGGTATTAGGCTGGATTTCACAAAAAATAGAAGACTATGACGATGAATATTATAGAAAGTGGATGCATGAAATTCCGCCAATGCAGCATGTTAACAGAGGCAGTGTAATAGATCTTCATCATAATATCTTACCGTTAACCAATACGGATTATTCCACTTCAAGAAAGTATAATACGCAGGAATTAAAGTCGTTAAATAATACTTTGATATTAGATAATATGGATATAGTTATTCACAGTTCAGTGCATTTATTTACAGAAAGCGAATATAACAACGGATTGAGAGATCTTTCAGATTTAGATATTTTAATTCGCCACTTTTCTTCTATAGATAATCAATTCATTGAAAAGTTAGTAGCTAGGGCAAATGAACAAAAATTATCTTTATATATTTGGCTAACTTTTCAATATAGTTCGAAAATTTTAGCTACGCCAATTGATAAAAAACAGCAGTCCTTTTTAGTAAAAAAACCAAAAACCATCATGCATGAAATGTATTATAATTTTTGTTTCATCAATATATTCAAACCCAACCACAGCAGTTGTCGTGATTGGAAAATGTCACTTTCTGAGTTTTTATTGTACTGGCGAGGACATTTCCTACGAATGCCATTACGATTATTAATCCCTCATTTAACAAGAAAATCGTTTATGCGCTTAAGGGATTATTTCAAACAAGATGATACGTTAAAACAAATACCTTAAGCATTAATTTTTATTTTAGTCATCAAATCAGTCAGTACTGGCACTAATAATAAACTTGATACCGCCGAAACGCACAAACCTGAAATAATCACTACACCTAACGGTTGCCATAAACTGCCGCCAAAAAAGGTTAACGGTAATAAACCACCTATAGTGGTTAATGTCGTGAGTAATATTGGCGTAAAACGCGTTGAACTGGCGTTGATAATAGCATCGTGTTTATTATCACCATCGCGTAAATTTTGATTGGTGGTATCAATTAAAATGATGGCATTGTTAACAACAATACCAAACAAACTGATCAAACCAATAAACGCCATCATTGAAAATGATAGATTAAATAAAAATAAGCCTATGGCTGAGCCTGCAATCGCAAAAGGGATTGAACTAAAAATGATAACGGGCTGTAAAAATGATTTGAACTGCAAGACTAAAATGGCAAAGATGCCAATGGCAGTAATAAGTAATATTTGCGCTAAACCACCGAAAGATTTTTGGCGATTCTCTTCTTCTCCGCCCAAAATATAATAAACGCCTTGAGGCATTTTATAATGTTCTAAAAAGTTAACCATTTCAGCGGTTAATGCCGGAATGGAATAGCCTTTACTAACATCAGCAGAAACTTTTGCCATACGTAGTTTTTGATAATGAAAAAAATCTGCATGGCCTTTTTTCAACTGTGGATTAATAACATTACTTAATGGTATAGCATCCCCTAAGCGATTATTAATATAAACATCATTTAAGCTTGCCATTGTGGGTGAACTACTACGTACAACAATCGGATAATCTTCACCATTACTATCGCTAAACCGTCCAACTGCGGTGCCAGAAAGTATTGTTTTCAAAGTATTATCTAAAGTATTGATATCAATATTTGATAAACCCGCTTTTTCATAATTTATATTTAAGGTTAACTCAGTGTTACCTAACCCTATAGGGTTGTCGATATTAATAACCCCTTGGGTTTGTTTCATTTTTGCGGCTAAATCATTCGCCACTTTCTCTAAATCATCTAATGAATCACTCATTAATCGTACAGCGATGGACTGATCTGTTACAGGACCTTGAGTAAACTCCTTCACTTCAATTTTTGCTTGTTGCCAACGTTTAAAATTATCGCGTAGTTTATTAACTAACCTTGTCACTTTTACTTCATCATATTCTTTTAATACTAATAACAATTGTCCATATTTCTCAACGCCGCGTTTGGGTACTTCATTATAGTAAATTCTAGGATTAGCAGAGCCAACATTCAGAGCAACTTTAGCAACCAAAGGTTGTTTTTCAACATAACTGGCTATTTTTTGCATTACATCATTAGTATGAGACAAAGAGGAGTTAGATGGCGTTTCAACATTAATCATTAACATTGGTTTTTCCGCTTTAGGAAACAAACTTACATCAATCCGCGAAAATAAAGACAACATGGCAATTAAACTCACAATAGCAACAATGAGCACTACAAAACGTAATTTAATTAATTTAGTCAACCAAGTGGCGTACCAATTTTCTGCAAAGTAATTGGCATAATACTGTAATGTTTTAATTTTGCTTGGTTTAAAAGTAAAAAAGCGGCTCGCCAGCATTGGCGTAACGGTTAAAGCAACAATTAACGACGACAATAACACCAACACGACAGTAACCGGCATAGAACGTAAAAAATCGCCTGTGTTACTATGTAACATCAACATGGGTAAAAAGGCAAACATGGTCGTCACTGTACCACTGGTTACTGCCCAACCTACTTTACTTGTGCCAGCAGCAGCAGCATCCTTTAAATTGGTATATTTACGTTTTTCTCGATGAATACTTTCTGTAACAACAATAGCATTATCAACTAATAAGCCAAGTGCAATAATTAAACCTACAATCGACATTTGCTGTAAACCAAAGCCTGAAAAATCAAGCCAACCTATGGCGACCAAAAACGATAATGGAATAGCCGCTATTACCACCACCGCTTCTCTAATTCCCAAAAATAGTAACGACATGACGCCAACAACGATCAATCCTTGCCACAAATTTTTGAAAAAGCCATCAACGCGCACTTCAACACTATCGGATTGTTTAAAAAGCAAATCAACTTTCACTTTCGCGGGTAAACTTTGCTTGAATGTAGCAATTTCAGACTCAATATTTTTGGTTATTGAAAAAATGTTCGTCCCTAAACTTTGCTCAACGGTTAAAAATATCACGGGCTTTTTATCATAATAAGCAAGATAACTCGGTTCTAAATTACCAAAATTTACATTCGCGATATCTTTTAAGCGCAAAACAAAATCAGCGCTTGATTTTATTACCGTATTCTCTAAATCATTAAGGTGTTGATAATTACCGCTACTACTTACGTTAAAGCGTCGTGTTGTAGCATCAACAAACCCAGGAGTAATATTCACTGCTCTCCCTTGTAATGCTTGTGTTACTTCTATTACCGAAATGTTATGGTGCTTTAATAGCGCTAAATTTAAATCAATACTTACTATCTGTTGTGGATATCCCCAAATACTTGCTCGTTTTACACCGTGTATCGCCTCTAACCTTTTTTCTAATTGTTTGGCATAATATTCAGTAGTTTTATAATCAAGTGGTTCACTCCATAAAGCCAATTGCATAATAGCCACATCGACAGGCGTTGCTTTAAGTACTAATAAATCTTGTACACCATTGGGTAACAATGGCTTTACAGTACTTACGGCTTGCTTAATTTTGTTATACGATGCATCGGCATCAACGCCATATTTAAATTCAGTGGTAATGCGAGCACCACCATTTTTTACTTGTGTTTCAATTTTTAAAATATTTTCTATGTCAGAAATTTCTTCTTCTAGTGGATTCACCACTAACGTTTCAATATCTTGTGGCGAGGCGCCAGGATATACAACCTCAATTAAAGTGATTGGTAAATCGAATTGCGGATCTTCAGAGCGTGGCATATCAAAATAAGAAACAATACCAACCAAGACCATAAGAATAACAATCGTGATTGTAAATTGAGCATTATTTATAGCGGCTTTAGGTAACTGCATAAATTATTTACTTTTTGATTGGTTATTAGACGAATGTTCGTCCAATGATTGCGCACTAAATGAGATGTTTTGCCAACCTTGAGTAATGAGTTGAATTGGTTGATCGCCAGAATTTGCAAGTAAATAAATAAATTGATTGTCTAATTTATAAATATCAAACGCTTGTTGTTGTAATGCTTTATTGAATGGTGATTGAGTAACGACAAGTGCTTTTCCGTCATCATTTACCGCAACTAAAGCAGAAATAGGTATTCGATAAACTGATTTTTGATCAAAAAAATCAATAATAACTTCGGCCATTTGTCCAGCAATAACACCTGCTTTTCGTGTTAACTCAGGCAACAACACTTCAATGGTAAAAAGATTACTCTGATTATTTGCCAGCGCTGGAATTTTACTAATAATGCCCGCAATCGTACCGACATTAGCTAAACGAACTTGTACTGGTTGCTTTAACCTTACTTGACTGACTTCGTT
>Ga0316202_10001835_pt1 | contig 15208 bp, 15 predicted proteins | sample 3monrhotite_MG_FD_204934 | JGI IMG/M metagenome (GOLD analysis project Ga0316202, IMG submission 204934) | Microbial mat bacterial communities from mineral coupon in-situ incubated in ocean water Damariscotta River, Maine, United States -... | ecosystem: Environmental > Aquatic > Marine >... | reverse complement strand
AAGAGATATACCACAGATACCTAACGCACGATGTCTCCAATGTGTTGTGTGTTGGGTTTTAATTTAATCATTGGAACAAAACAATTTATATTATGTCACAAGACGAAAAAGTTTTTGCAAATGGATTCTCTTTTAAGAGAAGAGAGAACGCCCCTGAATTTGTAGTGGGTAGATTATCACTGAAAGTTGACGATGCTATGGCATTTGTCAAGGAACATATGAGTGATGGTTGGATTAACCTAAATGTAAACCAAGCACGTAGTGGTAACTACTACGTTGAGTTGGATACATACAAGCCTAAGGATGAGGTTACTGCACCTAAGAAGGCAGAGTCCGATGGCCTACCTTTCTAAACTATTTTGATTGGTTCAGATTAGGGGAGGAGACTCCCCTTTTTTATCCAATCTAGTGTGTCGAATGTCAAGAATTGTATCTCCTATATAGACTATATATATTTTACTACTCTTTTATTTTTTATTGTATCTAGATTAGGAAATAAAATCGACATTATCGACACTACCTCTGATAATCAGAGAGTTAACATTTAATTATCGACATCAAAACGACACTAAGATGACATCAAACATCACAATATTTAAAAACATAAAGGATACAGACACCCCTTTCTACAGGCCGATAGATAAAATCCTAGAGAGAATCAAGGATGGCTCATCGAAGGACCTAGTAAAGAGTATCCGCTCAGAGAAGAACAAGGGTGAGCGTAACGAACTGAAGAAGATGCTACCTGCGGTATGCTTCAGTGGTACATTCAACAAGAGGAACGACTCCTCTATCATCGAGCATAGTGGATTCATATGCCTAGACTTCGATGGCTACGAGAAGCAGAAGCAGTTGCTACAAGACAAGGAATCAATCAGTAAGGACAAGCACGTATACTCTGTGTTTATATCCCCATCAGGGAATGGGCTCAAGGTATTGGTAAAGATACCTCAGGAGATTGACAACCACGTAAGCTACTTCAACGCACTAGAGAACCACTTCGACTCTGAATACTTTGACAAGACCTGTAAGAACCTATCTCGTGTGTGCTACGAGTCATACGACCCGCTGATATACATCAACGAGAACTCAAGCATATGGGACAAGCTTGAGGAGGTAGAGTACAGAGAGGTTATCCAACACCAAGACGCACCAACGATACCAATCACTGACGAGAACAAGGTGGTAGACATCCTCGTAAAGTGGTGGACAAAGAAGTATCCAATGGTAGAGGGGCAACGTAATCAGAACGTGTTCATCCTAGCGATGGCATTCAATGACTACGGAATCAACAAGAGCCTAGCGGGGTACGTACTCAATCAGTTTGAGACAGATGACTTCTCCCTATCAGAGATATCAAGAACGATTGACTCGGCATATAGCAACACACATAACTTCGGCACCAAGTATTACGAGGACGAGGAAGCCATCAACAACATCAAGCAGAGTCTGAGGAGGGGTGTGTCAAAAAAGGAGGTACGCCATCAGTTAGAGGAGTCAGACTTGGATGGTGCAACAATAGACTCCGTACTCAATAGGGTAGAGGAAGACAATACCAAGCAGGTCTTTTGGTCAAAGAACGATAAGGGTACAATAAAGATTGTGCATATACTGTTCAAGGACTTCTTAGAGGACAATGGCTTCTATAAGTATTGTCCCGAGGGAAGTAAGAACTATGTGTTCGTGAAGGTTACCAACAACCTTATCGACCATACATCAGAGAAGGAGATAAAGGACTTCGTTCTGCAGCACGTTATAGACCTAGACGATATGTCTATCTACAACTACTTCGCAGACCAAACGAGACTATTCCGTGAGGAGTTCTTGACACTGCTATCTACCATTGACATCTACTTCATTGAGGATACCAAAGACACAGCCTACCTATACTACAAGAACTGTGCAGTGAGTATCACCAAGGGAGAGGTGACACCGATAGACTACTTGGACTTGGGTGGATACGTTTGGAAGGACCACGTCATAGATAGGAACTTCAAGATATGTGATGGTAGTGACAGTGTGTATCGCAAGTTCATATCAAACATCTGTAATGGAAACGCTAAGCGTGTGCTATCTATGGAGTCAACGATAGGATTCCTACTACACGGACACAAGAACCTATCGTACTGCCCCGCAGTGATACTCAATGACGAGGTGATATCAGACAACCCCGAGGGTGGTACCGGCAAGGGAATCTTTATGAATGCCTTGGCACAGATGAAGAAGGTTGTTACCATTGATGGTAAGTCATTCACATTCGAGCGTTCGTTTGCATACCAACTTGTGAGTGCAGACACACAGATACTTGTCTTCGATGATGTCAAGAAACACTTTGACTTCGAGAGGTTGTTTAGTGTGGTTACAGAGGGTATGACACTAGAGAAGAAGAACAAGGACGCTATCAAGATACCATTCAGTAAGTCACCTAAGATTGCTATCACTACCAACTATGCTATCAAGGGTGCGGGTAATAGCTTTGCGAGACGTAAGTGGGAGCTTGAGCTACACCAACACTATAGCAAGAACTTCACACCATTGGATGAGTTTGGTAAGCTTATGTTTGGGGATTGGAATGATGAGGAGTGGTGCTTCTTTGACAACTATATGATAGGTTGCCTACAGATGTACTTAAACAAGGGACTACAGAAGAGTGTGTTCGTAAACCTAAAGATTCGTCAGCTCTCTGCCGAGACAACCCACGACTTCATTGAGTGGTGTGGACTGATAGAGGGACAGCAGTCAAACAGAAATCTTCAGGCGGGTGTAAAGCTATACAAGCAGGACCTATACTTTGATTTCGTGCAGGAGTATCCCGACTATGGACCGAAGGCAAAGATGACAATCTCAAGGACAAAGTTCTACCAATGGCTCGTGTCATATGCAATGTTCAAGGAGGGTATCAAGCCCGAGGAGGGGAGAGATGCTCAGGGTAGATGGATAATAATAAAGATGGCTCCGAAGGTAGAGCCACAACAAAAACTAATTTAGTATGAGCAAGACAAGAAGAAGATACGTTGTTGAATTAACTGAAGCACAATTTGAAGCATTATTTAGTTGTGCCGTTTGTGGAATGGACACTTTTAGTGATGATGACCAATGGCGAAGAATGATAAATAAATGTGATGAAGCAATTATTAACCTAAACAATGCAAAGCAAAACGGATTGAAAACAATTAAATAAATAGATATGAAAGTTTGGGCAAAAAATATTACCACAATACATCACGGAGAACAATGGACTCCTTACGATAAAAATGGTTTTTTTTACTTTGATTCTGTAAAAATGGAAATGAAAGTTTTTAAGACCAAAAAAGAATGTGAGGAATTTATAAAAATTAAACGCTTAAATAAATAGAGTCAAAGGGAGGACTCTAAATCTCCCAACAATTTAAATCAAATACAATGAAACAATTAATTTTATGTGCATCAATGATGCTAACCCTTACAACCCTAGCTCAGTGGGAGACTGAGTATTATGTAGATGACTTCGGTGATAGGACCGGAGAGACCTTTGAGTTCTTCGATGTGGTCGGTGTCTTCAGTAACTCAGCCACCACCAATAGTGACTGTGGATTCTTTGTCAAGCACGATAAGGATGCTGAGTCATACACCATATCAATCTACCCATACAACAGAAAGTCAAGAGAGAGTTGGACAAGTAATACCTTTCAAGATGTCAAGCTCAAGCAACCTTCAGGAGATGTTGAGACACTTAGTGGATTCTGTTATAAGAAGGGGCAGATACTATTCTCAGAGGAGGACTATCCTATATTCAAGGATGCAATATCACAGAGCGGTGAGTACACACTACTTCTAAAGTACAAAGGAAAGTATAGTGAGTCTAGCTACAAGTTTAACTTTACAATAGACTAGAGATGATTGAGTTCAGAGACTATCAGAACGACATCATAGCCAATGGAACGGAGGTCATAAGAGATTATGGCTTCCTATACCTAGCGATGGAGGTAAGGACAGGTAAGACACTGACGAGCTTAGGAATTTGTGAACAACTAAATGTTGAAAACGTTTTGTTCCTTACAAAGAAGAAGGCAATCAGCTCTATCACTAGTGACTACACGAACCTATGTCCTGTAAACTTCAGCCTATTCACCATCAACTATGAGTCGATACATAAGATTCCTGATGTAAGATGGGATGTGATTGTATGTGACGAGGCACACTCGATGGGTGCATTCCCTAAGCCAAGTAACAGAGCAAAGGCGGTAAGGCAACTGATAGCTAAGCACGACCCATTTGTCATACTATTGTCAGGGACACCGACACCGGAGTCATACTCACAGATGTATCATCAGGTGTATGGCATACGCAAGAACCCATTCAATAGATACCCTACGTTCTATAAGTTTGCTAAGGATTGGGTGAACGTAAAGCAGAGAAAGATTAATGGCAACCTCATCAATGACTACTCTAATGGTAAGAAAGATATCCTAGAGGCTATGAAGAAGCACACCATAAACTTCTCTCAGAAGGACGCAGGCTTCGAGGTGGATACAAAGGAGCACATACTCAGAGTAAAGCTCAGAGACGAGACCTATAAGCTTGCTAAGAGGCTTGATAAGGACCTAGTTGTAGAGGGTAACGAGGAGGTGATACTTGCAGACACACCTGTGAAGCTGATGTCAAAGCTACATCAGATATACTCAGGCACAATAAAGTTTGAGAGTGGTAAGTCTATGGTACTAGACCACACAAAGGCTGAGTTCATACGTGATAGATTCAAGGGACAGAAGATAGGAATCTTTTACAAGTTTAAGGAGGAGCTGACCGCACTGAAGGATACCTTTGGTAAGGAGCTTATGACCACAGAGCTTGAAGAGTTTCAAGATACCGACAAGAGTATAGCACTACAGATAGTGTCGGGGCGTGAGGGTATATCTCTGCGTCAGGCAGATGCCCTTGTGTATTACAACATAGACTTCAGTGCCACATCATATTGGCAGAGCCGAGACCGAATGACAACAAAGGATAGACTGAAGAGTGATGTGTATTGGGTCTTCAGTGATGGCGGTATTGAGGATGATATCTACAAGGCTGTATCCAAGAAGAAGACATACACGGTTAACTATTTTAAAAAGGAATTCGTACATTTGTATGGATGACTGAACAACAAATTCAATCAAAAAGAATCAAGGAGTTAGAGGCTCAGGGATACTATGTTATCAAGCTTGTTAAGACAAACAAGAACGGGATACCTGACCTGATAGCCATACCACCAAACTCAAACGTCTTGTTCAGCGAGATTAAAAGACCCCAAGGAAAGGTGTCTAAGTTACAGGAATATAGACTAAAGGAGTTAGATGATTATGGATTCAATACGGAAATTTATAGAGGCTGAGCAGATTTATTATGACATAGATGCTGATGTGATAATGAAGCTAGCAAACCTAGACTATGAATACTCAGAGGAGATTATACTTCAGCTCGATTACTTTGAGCCGTGCCTAGAGAAACAGAACCACTTCTCTCAGATTGTTGGAGGCGTGGTGAAGCACGAGGTTCCATACTTCTTTGAGGTTGAATACATAAAAGAGGAGGAGGGACTCACCACATTCCTATCCATAAACGAGATAGACTGTGATGGGTACCTAGATTATATTAATTCAAATCAAATACTAATTAAATGCAAAGATACAGACGAGACCCAAGCGAGATTGGAAAGCTTAAAGACATCATTGGAGTTGTCTTCGGAGTAGATGTAGAAGAGAAGTCTAGACGTATGCCACACCCATCTGCACGAGCAGTGTTCTCAAAGATATTAACATCTAGAGGATATAATCTTTCAGAGATAGGAAGGATGTTAAATAAAAACCACGCAACAATTATTCATTATAACAATGCGTTAGAGGCAGACATACAAACAAACCAACAGTTACGAATTAAGTATCAAGAGGTTCAGGATATGTTTGCTCAGGACGTGGACCCGATACATAAGCTATCAATCCTCGAACTAAAAAAAGAGGTAATCTCTTTGAGAAAACAAAACAAAAAACTATATTTGGAAAAGGAGGCAATGATAACTGAGGTCGAGAAGGACCAAAGATATGTTGATATCTTTGAACTGATAAGGGATAGGATAGGAAGCCGAGATAAAAATGAATTAAAGAACCACCTAACAAGATACTTCAATGGAATACACAAGTGATGATATACAGAAGGCTATCTCAAGGAAGGGGTGGTCAACCAAGCAGAAGACAGATGAGCTACTAAGGATGGACTGCTGTATGTACGCATACCTAGGCAGTGACTCCAAGAGAAGTGAGATAGAGGAGACACGCAAGTCATCCAAGAGAATCTATAAGGCTATCAAGGAGCTAGATGAGGTGTTAGGTAACACAATCTTAAACGCCATAGACTCCTGATGAGTATATCAAAGGCAGATAACGATAGGCTCATTCATATTAACTTTACTATGAATGAAATCCACGACTCTGCCGATTCGATATATGAACATCTAATTGATAGAGAGTATGCTCAGGTCCTAGACCACATTGAGAACCTTCAGCTTGTACTAAAGACACTAGAAGAGACGATAAAGGATGGAGAAGAAGGTATGTAGGAGGTGTAATGAGAACAAGGGCCTAGATGAGTATTGGTCTGCAGGAATAAAGAACGGTAAGAAACATCTACGACAGACCTGTATTCCCTGCTATCGGAATGTAAAGAAGGACTACCTAAAAAGAAAGCGAGAGTGGTACAACAACCTAAAGAAAAACTTGAGCTGTGATGAGTGTGGATACTCTAATCTCACACATAAATCGTTTAGCTCACAAGCTCTACAGTTTCATCACCACAATGATGACAAGTCTTTTGCAGTGGCAGATTACCTAGTGAAAGGGTACTCAAGAAAAAAGATTACCGAAGAGATTAATAAATGCAAGGTGCTATGCTCACGTTGTCACGCAGAGGAGCACGCTAAATCAAATTAAATATGTCAAATAATATATTACAACAGATAACAGAGGACTTCCCTGATGAAACATTCTTATATCCCACAGGATATGAGGACTGTGTGGTAGGTCTTGAGTACAGCAATAACATATTGGTAATGGATGCCAACAAGATAATAGACAAGCTCATCAACGAGGATGAGATGACTGAGATAGAAGCTCAGGAGTATTTCGATTACAACATTGCCGGAAGCAAGGGAGAGGGATTCCCTATCTACATCTACATCCCTACTGAGTAATGAGGTTTGAGTCCGAGGAAGATTTGAAGAGGGAACGCAAAGCCATTGAGACATTTGTCAATGTGTTTGGTGGCTCCGCTAAGAAGCTTGGAGCTAACGATGTAGACTACAAAGTATTTGATAAAGACAATAGCTTAGTCGCTTACGCTGAGGTGAGGGATAGAACGTGTGTGTTATCACAGGCATATCCTTTGCCTATAGCGATACGTAAGTTGGTAAAGCTATGCGACAAGAGACTGAATCCTGTAATGATATGGGCCTGCGATGATGGAATCATCTACGCCAAGGTAAAGGATATCTATGGTGACATCAGATGGGGTGGTAGGAAATCACGTCAGGGTGCGGTCAATGACGAGGAGCTGATGGCTTACTACGACAAGCAGCGAGCCTTCAAGTACATCAGGTATTCTTAGATGACTTCCTCTTCCTCCTGTTCTTCTTACTAAGCTTTGACTTCTTGAAGCCATCGGTAGCATAGTATAACTTCACCTGCTTATCGGTAAACACCTTCCCACTAGGGCTAACGTTCTTATTCTTTCCTATCTTTCTAAATGGCATATCTTATTTATTAAGGTTCACTCAGGTGAACCTATTTAATTTCTCTTGCGACCCCTTCCTCTTCTTCCTCTTGAATTTCTACCTCTCGAGCCTCGACTACCTCTACTCGAGGAGCTGCTTGAATCCTCCTCGTCCTTCTTCTTTCTTTTGTTAACCTCAATCGGAACATATATAATATCCTTAGACTTTGCAGAGCCGGGTCGATAGCTGTATGACACACCTAATAGGTCGTACATATTCTCCTCATACCTATTCTCCTTGAACTTCTCGAAGCTTTCCTCCTTGGCTATACGCTCACCATCCTCATCCTTCTTTTCATATTCCTTACGAAGAGCGGTATCATTGCTATCAAACCACGACCTTAGTTGGTCAACCGCAGCTAGTGGTGTCTTACTAGGTATACCAAGGCCATACTCAAATGCCCTTGTAAGGAATGTTTCACCACCACCTTTACCCCCTATCACCATATCGTAGTACGAGCTAGTAAATATCTGAGATATAGGGTCTGTGTATCGAGACCTAGGTTTTTTAATAGCATCACTATAACCCCACCACCAAGTATCTACCGCAGTGTTAACAGTACCACCAATTAAAGGTAGGTTGTAAAGCTGATTGAGACCAAACATTGCCTCCTTATACTGCTCAAGAACCTGCTCCTTATCCAACTGTAGTTGATATCTATCAATTAGTCTTTGGTCTTCGTTAGATATTTTCTTACCCCTCTTCAAAGCATTCTTTGCCTTACTGACACGGTCCATCTGCTCTTCTGTTATCTCATCATCATCATCTCCTGTTGCAGCAAATGGGTTGTACTTAAATATATTTGCGGTCATAGCAAACAAGACGTTGGCAATACCTAGATTTAAGAAGAGCTCCCTGTAGTCTTTTGTTGATGGCATCTCCTTCAGGCTACCCTCTGTTACTGCATTTGCAGTACCTCTTCTGATGTTAGTTGCTGACTGCATAACCTTGTTAAGCTGTAGGAATAGTGTGCTTCCAAACATCGTGAATGACCTTACAATCATATTGCTATCATACTGAAGACCTATCTTCTCTGTAGCCCTACGTGTCTGTTGTGTTGCATTGTAGTCATTGAACCTCTCCAATGCCTCCTCAGGACTCATACCCTTACGGATATTGTTTCTGTATGCAACCATATATCCCATCACACCTGCAGCATCCCCAACAAGTGTTGGTGAGTTAGCAATAATCTTTGCCTTACGACCTAACCTTGCAAGCTTAGTTCTTCGGGTACGTCCTGAGCCATATGTCGCACGCTGTCCTGTCTCTAGTCCTGATAGGTCAGCAGTCTTAAAACTCTGACGCATCCTGTTTCTAAAGCTAGCTGACACATCCATCGCCTGCTTAAATGTTGACCTAGGTTTTACAAGGGCAACGTATGCAGACTCTAATGTAAATGCAACAAGGTCTGCCGCTGTATCAACGATAGGTATACGTCCCTTGTCTCTAAGCTTATAGTCAGCGAAGGCATTTACAAATGATGATGCCTGCTTAGGTAGCTGTATAAACTTAAGGGCTAGTGCCACACCTGTAAACTTCTCTTGAAGCTTTGAAAATATAGGATTGTTTAATCTAAACAGGTCCTGCATAGCGTTAGGGTTTATAGCGTACCCTACACCCCTTGTCATAATACTGTCTAAATTAGTTGCATCTAATAACTTCTTAACACTAGGTGTGTGATTCATTATTACATTCAGCTCCTTAGTACCCTTTGCATATGATTTAAATCTTTCCATCTCTGTGATGTGTGTGTCTAGCTCCTGAGTAAAAGAGAATCCTGTTATAGCTATAGGATTCTTAGTATCATTCCTCTCCTTCAATGCTGATGCCTGCTGTGCTGAGAACACCTTACTAAACTTACCCTGCTGCAATGATGTTGCTAGCTCAGCATTCTTTTTCTTATCTGTCTTTTCGCTTATTGTCTTCACAGGGAAGTAGTTCTCAACATAGTTAAGGCTCACGTCATTAACATCCTCATACACCTTGTTGATACTCTCATAGTATGTTGAGCTTAGGTAGTCAACAATCTTATCTACCGCCTTCACCGAAGGTTCTCCAATAAACTCCTCAAGCTTCTTTATCTCAGCCTTTCCAATACCCTGCTTCTCTAATCTATCTCTCTGCTCATCGTTACGACTTATAGCAATTATCCTTGCCGCCTCATCCTTGTTTAAAGGAACCTCCTTCTCTATAACATTAGTTGCCCCAAGCCTTACATTATTTAATGTGACCTGAGATTCAGTAAGAGTTGAAAGACTATCGTTAAGCATCGTATACAATCCATCCAATCCTTTGTCAACACCATCAATGGTATTTATATTATTATCAATAGCGTCAGTGGTATTAAAATAACCCTTGAGGTTGTTTTCCTCCATACGGTTTAACCTCTTATATATGTTCTCGGTAAAGAAGTTACCCTTCCTGTCTAGACCATTTGTAAGTGTGCCTAGATGCTTCAGGTAGTTAGCAAAGAATCCTTTCAATACCTTACCCTCGGTTGCGAAAGCTAAATTAAGATACTGCCTTACATTCTTTACAAGCTTACCATCCTTGAGTAGGTTCTTTCTTATCTGCTGTCTCCTTGCTCGTAGCTGTGCATCATTAAGAGGGACAAGTGATGTGCTACCATCCTCGTTAACAACCTCATCAAATAGGTATGGATATCCTTCGCTGATATCTTTGTTTGCCTGCTCTCTAAGGCTATCGTATATCTCCTTACGGGCTAGTCTCTTACCCTTAAGTCGCTCTCGTGATGCCTTTGTCTCAGCCTTAACATCTGCTATCACATCATCAAGGGCCTCAAGCTCTTGGTTGTTTATCTTTCCTAGCATATCAAATGCCTGAGCCTTAGCTAGAAGGTCTCGCTCTTCTCTTGTTAGCTGTTCGTTATTATTTACCTTGTCAAAAAGCTCGAATATCTCAGCCTCCCTCTCGGTCATCTCCTCTGCCATCTCAGCAAACACCTCAGCGTTACCATCTATAGCAGCCTTAATAAGCACGGAAGCCTGCTTGAAGAACGGTTGGTCCTCTGCGGCTATACGTGCACCACTCTTCTTACTCTGCTTAGCCTTAGCCTGAATATCTTTTAGAAGCTTCTGAAGCTTTGATTTTCTCTGCTTGCCTCTAAATTTATTAACCTCCTCAAGAACTGCTGTTACTGCAGCCTGATATGTTTCAGGTGTAGCCTTGTCAACAATCCTATTAAGTCTATTGATATCTGCTTGTGAATATTCTCTTGACTTTGGTAGCGTGTCCTTGATTAGGTTCTTGAGCCTAGTCCTAGCGTCTTTAATGCTTACCTCTCCGGTAATCACATCCTTGATACGCTGCTTGATACCTGCAATCTCCTGTCTCACCTTAGCATTTGCCTTGCTCTTTAGTGTCTTGTCAAACTCTTTGATAAGCTCAAGCTTTGTCTTCTCGGACTGCTCCTTGTATGTTGGGTCCTCACGAAGCAGCTCCATTGCCTTCTCTCTAGTCTTTGCAGGTGAGTTTTTCTTAGCAAACTTCGCCACCTCTTCTCGTAGCCTAGTGAACATCTCCTGTCCCTTCACGGCACCGCCTTCGATGTCACCAAAGATTGATGGCATAGTAACGTCAGTCTCTATCTCAACCTTCAGTGCCTCATTAATATTCCTAGCCTTGTATCCAATAGCCTGAAGCACACCCTTTATCTCAGAGTCCTTGAAGCCATCCTCCCTAGCCTTATTAATAACTGTCTGCATATCACCCTTCAGGTCAATGCCCTCGGATGCCATAGCAGAGGTGCCTCCAAAAAGTACAACCTGTTGTTCTCTTTCGACATCCTCAGTCTCTTGTAATGATTTCTCTCTTCTCTCTTGCCGAGTCATTCCCATCCTTTCCTGAACATTACGAGCTTCAACCTCTCCCGCTAATGCCTTGTATGTTTGTTCAGTAAGATTGGAACGCTGTTCTTCGGACATAGAATTTAAAAAACTCTTTTTACCTTCGTCTATTTCTTTTTGTAATTCAAATATCTCTTTGGTTAGGGGGTCGGTGCGTTTCCTACTCTCCGCATATATAGATTCAGATAATTTTGCATTATCATCAAGAATTTTTTGCTCCTCCTTTGTATGGGGGTTAAATTTATAATTACCTTTTGCATATTCTTGCTCAATAATATTTGAATACTTTTCATTAAGTCTCTTATAAATATTAAAATCATAACCCTCTATTTTTTTTATTTTTTCATCTACACTTTTAGTAATAGCATTAAACTTTTCAAATAATTTATCAAGTCTTTTTTGCTTATCTTTTAATGCTTTAGGTAAAATAATATTCTCTGCCAACGCTATACTACCTCCGCTAGCAAACCCTTCAATCTGTTGTATGGCGTGCTGAACTTCGTGAAGAAGTGTTCCTTTAAGTTCTAAACTATCAAGACTTCTTTCAGAGGTGTTCAAAGTTATTGTATTAGTTTTAGGACTAAATGACCCTAATGTACTACTGACTTTATCATCTAAAATAACCTTGATGTTTTTTAACTGTGGATAAGAATTAAATAATTCAGGATAATTTAAGAAGTCAGATAGAAGAGCTTCATTTGTTTTTAATCCTCGTGCTCGCTTAATTATCTTACTAAAATAATTAAATAAAGAATTACTTATTTTTACTTTAGCTTCTATATCTCCTATCTCATATCTCCACTTACCATCGGTTCCCTTCTGCCAACTTGTCGCTAATCTTATCTCTTTTGGAGACATATTATTTTTTTCCATTGCCTTAGCAACAGAAAGATTCTCTTTCACCTGTTGACTAAGTTGTGCATTCTCACCAATTATTTGAAGCTGTAGGGCATCACCCATATCCTTGACCTCTGCACCCTCAAATAGCTGCTCACCTGATAGCAGGTCAACACTTACCGCCTGAAGGAACTCATTCAGTGATATGTTCTCTAGCTGTGCGGCACTGTACTTTGATATACCCGTAAGCTTCCTAACAAAACCATACAGGGTGTTAAGCCATTGCTTAAAGTTCTTCTTCACAGCCGCCTTCACAAACGACTCACCCTTGTCACCGATGGCTGTAGCCAACGCCTCCTCAAGAACGTATTCATTTATCTCCTGCTCACTAACACCATCCTTTGCCATCTGCTCGGTGACCTTCTGATATGCGGGGTTGTTCCGTACCTGAGTCTCATAGTCAGTACCCTTGATAAGGTCCATACCCTTCTTATATAGCTCAGGGGCAGACTCCTTAGCCACGTTCATCCATATGTGACCGAACTCGTGTATCGGTGTGTTGAAGTTGTCAAGTGATGGGTTTAGGTATAGCTTCCCCTGATACACCGCACCATATACCTTTTGATTTTTCTTTGTAAGCTTCTTTGTTCCTGTCTCCTTTAGTAGTGAATCAAACTCTGCCTGTGAGGTAACCACCTCCACAGATGGGAATGACCTTTTAAGGACTGCTATAAACTTCTCATACCTTGAGGCTTCGGGAGAAGAAATTTCTTGAGCTCTAGATGCACTCATCTCAGCACTTCTCATAGCTTCTTTTCTAGCTAACGCTGATGTTGTGTTTACATACTTAGCAAATATATTTTGAGAGTCTTGAAAAACTTCTCTTATTTTTACGATAGAAGATTCATTGATAATTAAATCCATATTATCTTTTAAAATCTTACCTGTAGGACCTCCTATATTTTTAGCATCAACATCGCTTATAATCTTAGCTACTCTCTTTGCTTCTGTAATACCTTCTCTGCCTTTAAGAGTAAGACCATACTTTAAATTATCAATTGTATTTTTTTCTTCCTGAGTTAAACCTTCTTTAAAACCTTGCCTTCTTTGTATTCTACCCTCTATCTTTTGATTTATTTTTTCACCTACACCTTTAATAACATTCCAAAAAGGAGTGGTCTCTGTAAGTAGGCCAACAGCTCTACCTCTAATATACATTTTATAGTTAGGGTGCTCAGGAAAACCTTCTTTCTTCTGCTGCTCAGGTGTAATAAATGCTTCCTCCTTAGTCTCCTCTGTTATCTTATTACCTGCCTTGTCAGTAACCTCAAGCACCATAGTCATAGCACCTGCAGGAAGATTAGCTGCAAAGTCTTCTACATTAGCTTCAACTAATCCCTCTAAAGAAATATTATTTTGCCTTAAAAATTTACCTACTTCTGTCTGAACATTATCAACTTTTTCAGATGGAAGCAATTTAGTAATCACTTCAGCTCTAGTATCTACATCAAGTTTTTTTAGTTCTTTAAAAAAACCTTCTAAAGATTCAGAAACCTTCATTAAACCTTTTGCCTTTTTTAAGCTTTCAGATTTGCTTTGTAATATATTATCTTTTATTAATTCAAACGCTTCACCTCTTTTCCCTTTAGGTATAAGTTCAATTAATGTCTCTCCCATAATACTGTTAGAATATATTCCGTCAGTAGCCATATTAAACACAACGCTGTAGTCAGATTTAATTGCACCATTAATTATACGTGATGCAGCACCTTTATCTATAGAAGCCCAAGCTACCTTGCCTCTTAGCTTAGGTATCAATGGGAAGAATGGCCCACCCATTCGCTTCTTATCAACCTTTAGTTGGTCAGCCATAACTAGGTTTATCTTCTTACCTACTAGGTCCTTTAGACCCATACGTTCTAATCCCTCAAGTAATTTACTATTCTCCTTTACCTCGATTGTTATTATCTCAGCCCCCGGAGCAGGGTTCTCTGCATTGAATGGGTCCTCTGATATCTCACCATTGTTCTCTTGGATGACATCATCCAATAGCTTGTTCGCCTCCTCTAATAGCTTAGCTTTAGCCTTCTCAGATGTAGCCTCAGCCTCAAGCTGAAACTTAGCACCCATATCAGTGAGCTTAGCTTTCAGCTCCTTGACCTTAGCGTTCTTCTCCTTACGTGCCTTGGCCAACGTATCCTTTCTTTCTTTTCGTTCCTTGTCCTTGGTCATCCTGTCTGTGACCCTTGCATCAATTGTCTTTATCTGCTCCTTAAGCTTAGACTCCTTCTCCTTGAAGCTATCCTCAACCATCTTAATAGCACTACGGATACCATCTGTTGTGGTGGTAGGCATCTTAACCTCATCATTAATCTCCTTGAATCGTTTGGTGTTCTTCTTGATTAGTTCCCTCTCAGCCTTTGTTACCTTGCTTCTTATCTTCTCCTTAGCAGCCTTGTCCATCTTCACCGCTATCGCACGAAGCTTAGCGTCAATACCTGTATCCTTCTTAGGGGCCTCAACCTTTACCTCTTTCTTAGGGGACTTCTTCTTAGGGGCTTCAGTCTTTGGAGATATCTGTTCTTGAGATACCGCTTCTACTACAGCATCTGCAACCTTTGTCTCAGTCTTTGGAGCGGGACGCATACCTACAACCTCACGATATAGGTTCTCGTTCTCCTTCTTTATCTTTTTCTCAAAGGGTGTTATCTTCTCCTCA
>Ga0316202_10001832_pt1 | contig 15219 bp, 9 predicted proteins | sample 3monrhotite_MG_FD_204934 | JGI IMG/M metagenome (GOLD analysis project Ga0316202, IMG submission 204934) | Microbial mat bacterial communities from mineral coupon in-situ incubated in ocean water Damariscotta River, Maine, United States -... | ecosystem: Environmental > Aquatic > Marine >... | reverse complement strand
TAATACTGCATCTTCACCGGTTCTCGCTTCAGCAACAACATTAATCCCTTTCACATCCTTGAGTAGCCTTTGAATACCTACACGAACCAAATCATGATCATCCACAACCATAATGTTAATCATACACACCCCTACTGAAGTCTAAATTTACTGAACAATTCCATGTTTTATTGTTTTGCTATTATTGATATGTAACAAACAACGAAATGAATTTTATCACAGGCCAGCCACAGTTAAAGGCTTTATCCCTTATGTATGATTATACAAACAACGAGAAATATCAGCGCATACTTTCTACATTAACTATAAATATCATATAGTTATAGCTCATACCTAATATGACATGTCACTATAAATGTCATGCTAATTAAGATTACTTTATTACAAACTATGGCGGATCTCTCACAAGTGCCTTAAACGATGTCTGAACTTAGACCGTATAATCCATTGCTATTTTTAATTGTCCGTCATTTAAATTACTGGGTTGGAAAGCTTGATAAAAATGATAATATTAATGTTTACCGTCTAACTTACATCAAGGCTATATATGAGCATTGCTGCCAGCATCAGTGATTATCGACTTTTGGCGAAGAAGCGCCTACCCCGTCAATTATTTGATTATATCGATGGCGGTTCTTACCAAGAACAAACCCTTGCTGAGAACAGTAATGCATTTGATGAATTAAAGCTTCGGCAAAAAGTACTTCGTGATGTATCAAATATTGACCTCAGTTCATCATTATTGGGAACAAAAGCCAGTATGCCTATGGCAATGGCTCCAGTGGGGTTGGCGGGCAGTTTTGCACATCGAGGCGAAGTCCAAGCTTTAAAGTCAGCTGAGCAAGCTAATATCCCCTTCTGTTTGTCTACCGTTAGTATTTGTTCAATGGAAGAAATCGCTAATCAGGCCAGCGCGTCATTCTGGTACCAACTATATATGATACGAGACCGAAATGTAGTCAAAAATCTAATCAACAGAGCCAAGGCTGTTGGCTGCGATACGCTCATTTTTACTGTTGACTTACCATTCCCAGGTGCACGCTATCGAGATAGTCGTAACGGCTTAAGTGGCTCAAATTCACTCGCTACTAAATTTTCTAGATTATTTGACTTTGTGAGTCATCCAAAATGGCTATGGGATGTGGGTATTACCGGTAAACCTTTGGTGTTTGGTAATCTCGTTGACGAAGTCCCTAATGCTAAATCTATGGATGACCTCCAGGGTTGGCTTATTTCTCAGTTTGATCCAACCACCAGTTGGGAAGATTTGGCCTGGGTACGTGAGCAATGGTCTGGTAAATTAATTGTAAAAGGCATTATGGATCCAGAAGATGCACAGCAGGCGGTTAAAGTCGGTGTCGACGGTATTATTGTTTCAAATCATGGCGGTCGTCAACTTGATTCTGTACCAGCAAGCCTGGCTGCCCTTCCCGACATCATACAAATTGTAAACGGTGCCTGTAATGTACTGCTAGACGGCGGTATACGCTCAGGATTGGATGTTGTTAAAGCCATGGGCATGGGCGCAGATGGCACGCTTATTGGCAGACCTTGGGTTTATGGTTTGGGGGCCCGTGGTGAACAGGGTGTAACCGATGTACTGGAAATCATGCGTGATGAAATGCGTATTGGCATGGCCCTTACAGGCCATACCAATTTTGACTCAATATCCCAGGATATCTTTTGCTGAGTTATTCAGCAGCCTCTACATGAGGCGCAATGGGTGAACCCGTTCTAGTTGCTAACTCTTCATATAACTGCCACTTTCGTTCAACCACAGACTGAGCATGTGCAGTCATCTTAGCTGCTTCCTCTGGATCTTTACGATGTAAAATCTGGAAACGAACCTCATTCTTTCGATAATCAGTCAATGATATTGATGGTCTTAAACTATCTAACGAGAACGGGTTTTCATCGACATCACGTAAACTAGGATTGTATCTAAATAAAGGCCAATGCCCTGATTTCACTGCTAATTGCTGCTGCCTTAAGCCATCATCCATTTGGATTCCATGTGCTATGCAGTGAGAATAAGCAATAATCAATGATGGGCCCGGATATGCTTCAGCTTCACGCATCGCCAGCAAAGTCTGTTGAGGATCCGCACCAAATGCAATACGAGCAACGTAAACGTTATTATATGCAATGGCTTGTAACGCCAAATCTTTCTTGGTCGATTGCTTGCCAGAAGTAGCAAATTTAGCCACGGCTCCGTAAGGTGTCGATTTAGACATCTGGCCACCAGTGTTGGAATATACTTCTGTATCCATTACCAGGATGTTTACATCAGTACCTGAACCTAAAACATGGTCCAATCCACCGTAACCAATATCATAGGCCCAGCCGTCTCCACCAACAATCCAAATTGAACGCCTGATCAATTGATCCGCGACGGATAATAGATGTTTAGCTGCTTCGGTATCATTGTCTTTCAATATATCTTTCAGCTGTTCAACACGATTTATCTGAGACTGTATTTCCGACTCTTGATGCTGCTCAGTAGTGAGTAGCCCTTCTACCAAATCTGCGGGTAACTCAGGAGCTAACTCTTCAACTAAACCGGTTGCCATTTCACGATGTTTAATCGCGGCAAGACGGTAGCCAAAACCGAACTCAGCATTATCCTCAAACAAGGAGTTAGACCAGGCTGGCCCTCTACCCTTATCATTTTTTGCCCAAGGTGTCGTTGGTAAGTTACCGCCATAAATGGATGAACAACCAGTCGCATTAGCGACCATCATACGGTCACCAAACAACTGAGAGATCAATTTTAAGTAAGGTGTTTCACCACAACCAGAACAGGCACCTGAAAACTCAAACAATGGTTGCAAGAATTGTGCACCTTTAACATTTGAGAAATCTATTCTAGAGCGTTCGTTATAGGGTATCTGTTCAAAGAAATCTAAACTCTTACGCTCCTGCTCTATATGGTCGTTCAAAGGTTCCATATTCACTGCACGTCTGCTCTCCCCAGTTTCAGAAACTGATTCAACGGGGCAAGCTTCAACACACAACATACAGCCTGTGCAGTCATCCGCATACACTTGCAGCGTATAAGCTGTATCAGGAAAACCTCTGGCCGCTATTTGTTCATGTTTAAACCCTTCAGGCGCATTATTTAATAAGTCTTTATGGTAAAACTTGGCTCTAATTGCGGCATGGGGACAAACAATGCTGCAATTACCACATTGAATACAGTCATCCTGTTCCCAAATAGGGATTTTCTGAGCAATTGAACGCTTCTCCCAACGACTGGTTGCCGATGGATATGTACCATCGACAGGCAGTTGAGATACTGGGATTAAATCACCTTTTCCGGCCATCATCATCGCAGTTACATCACGAATAAAGGTTGGGGCTGAGTCAGGAATTGGTTGTTTCAAGGCCTTTTCTGAAGACACCTGAGTTGGAATGTTTACTTCATAAAGATGCTCAATAGACTGATCAACGGCAGCCCAATTTTTCTTAACCACATCAGGACCTTTAACAGAATAAGTCTTTTCAATCGCATGTTTAATTTTAGCAATGGCGACATCCGACTCCATAACACCAGAAAGCGCAAAGAAGCAGGTTTGCATAATGGTATTAATGCGTTTACCCATGCCCGCTTTTTCTGCCACTTTATAGGCGTCGATAACATAGAGATGCATTTTCTTTTCAATTAGCGTTTGCTGAATCGAAGCGGGTAACTCATCCCAAATTTCATCTTTACTGAAGACAGAATTTAACAGGAAAGTACTTCCATCTGCGGCCTTGGAAAGCATGTTTATTGTATTTAAGAAGCTCGCCTGATGACAGGCTATAAAGTTAGCTGACTGCAGTAAGTAAGGACTATTGATAACATGATGTCCAAAGCGTAAATGAGACTCTGTCATTGAACCTGATTTTTTGGAGTCGTAAACAAAATACGCCTGGGCAAAATAATCAGGATCACCACCAATAATCTTAATGGTGTTCTTATTAGCACCCACTGTGCCGTCAGATCCTAAGCCATAGAATAAAGCTCTGATTATTTCTTTTGATTCGATATCAAAAGAGGCATCGTATTCAATACTGCTGTGACCCACATCGTCGATAATACCAACAGTGAATTGCTGCTTGGGTTCATCCTTGGCCAGCTCATCATAAATTGCCTTAACCATGGCAGGGGTAAATTCTTTACTCGATAAGCCATATCTGCCAGCACAGAGCACTGGTAAGGTCGGCATTTGACTGCGGTGTTTAACCAATGCTGTTAGCACATCTTGGAACAGTGGATCGGCATTGGCACCAATTTCTTTGGTTCTATCGAGCACTGCAATCACTTTAACTGTTTTAGGTAATGCATCGATTAAAGCTTGTTCAGGTAATGGTCTATATAGGCGAATGTGTAATGCCCCAACCTTGCTACCATTCGCATTGAGATATTCAATGGTTTCTTTAATGGTTTCAATGCCAGATCCCATGGCAATGGTTATATGTTCAGCTTCTGGGTGACCAATATACTCAACTAAACTGTATTGACGACCTGTTTGCTCTGCGAGACTATCCATTTGCTTTTGAACAAGCTCAGGGACCTTCTCATAGAACGGATTAACTGTTTCACGTGCTTGAAAATACACATCAGGGTTTTGTGCCGTACCTCTAATGTATGGATTATCTGGACGTAATGCGCGCTCTCGATGCGCCCGCACAGCGTCTTCATCAACCATATTTTTAATTTGCTGATCAGATATCGCATCAATTTTATTTACTTCATGGGAGGTTCTAAAGCCATCAAAGAAATGAATAAAGGGTACCCGTGCTTCAAGCGTCGTCAAATGCGCTATTAAAGCCATATCATGAGCTTCTTGAACTGAACTCGATGAGAGCAAGGCAAAGCCAGTACCTCTTGCAGCCATAATATCCTGGTGATCGCCAAAGATAGAAAGACCTTGAGCAGCTAATGAACGGGCAGCAACATGAAATACCGCTGAGGTTAACTCACCGGCTATTTTGTACATATTCGGTAGCATCAGCATTAAGCCTTGCGATGCCGTGAAGGTGCTGGTTAATGCGCCTGATTGCAGGGCACCGTGAACCGTACCTGCAGCCCCTGCTTCGGATTGCATTTCAGCGATCAGAGGGACATTTCCCCACACATTTGGAATCTGTTGTGATGACCATTCATCAGCCAGTTCCGCCATGGTTGATGAGGGTGTAATGGGATATATAGCACAAACTTCACTAAGCCTATATGCAATGTGAGCGGCAGCTTCATTACCATCACAAATCATTGTTTTGACTGTATTAGACATTAGCGGTTCCTCTTGTTTCTTTAACCATTTCTAGGGCATGACACGGACATTGCAGATAACAGGCTTCGCAACCTGTGCAACGCATATAATCAATCTCATAACCTTTTCCAACGCCTAATTTTTTAATCGCATCATGCGGGCAAGCTCCCATACAACCATCGCATTCAAAGCAGTTACCACAGGAGTAACAGCGTTGCGCTTCATATCGAGCCTGCTCTTCTGTTAATCCGCCCATCACCTCGTCAAAGCTTGTAACACGCTTCTTGACTTCTAGTTGGGGCTGTTCGGACTGTTCTGCATCGGTTTTGTACCAAAGATGGAGTTTATCTAGCAGCATCACAGGTTTTTTAGGTGCCTTGACATATCGCATGCCTCTTAGATAAGCATCAATATGAAAAGCCGCCTTTTTACCGTGGCCAACGGCGATAGTCACAGTACGGTCGCTCGGTACCATATCACCACCAGCGAAAACACCATCTGCTCCAGTCATCATCTGGTCGTCTACTAATACTGTACCGTCTTTTTTATGTTCAATATCGGTCACTGCATCGGTTAAAGCGGTATCAATATTTTGGCCTAATGCTAGGATTAAACCATCGGCTTCGAACTCTTCCATTTCACCCGTTGGTTTTGGCCAACCTTCGTCGGTCATTTCCATTTTTTCTAAGCTGTACTTTTTATCTTCAATTTTCTGAATGGTTCGTAACCATCTAAATTGCACACCCTCTTCCATTGCTTCGGCACATTCAAAGTCATGGGCTGGCATATGCTCTCTATCGCGGCGGTAAACCAAAGTTACTTCAGCGCCTGAGCGTTTAGCCGTACGAGCAGCATCCATGGCGGTGTTACCTCCACCATATACCACTACATGCTTGCCTAAATCTGGGGCTTTTTCTAACTCAATAGCACGTAAATAGGTAACTGCATCATAGATATCCTCAGGATGGTCATTATCTATAGCAACGCCCTTGCCAACATGTGCACCAATAGCTAGAAAGGCTGCATCGAAGTTTCCGGCTGCTTTTTCAGCCAATAAATCAGTGACTCTACGATTACAGTGAATTTTAATGCCCATACGTTCGATACGAGCAACTTCTTCATGGAGAATATCTCGAGGCAAACGATATGAGGGAATGCCAAAATGCATCATGCCACCAGCCATGGGTGCTGATTCATAGATTTCCACCTGATGCCCAAGGCGTCTTAAATGAAATGCTGCAGCTAAACCACTTGGTCCACCACCGACAACTAACACTTTTTTCCCTGTTTCTGGCTCGGTGATGTCCACTGACCACTTATTTTCAATAGCCTGGTCACCTAAATAGCGTTCAACCGCATGAATGCTCACGGGCTCATCAACATGTACACGATTACACATATCTTCACAGGGGTGATAGCAAACACGACCGTGAATGGCTGGCATAGGGTTATTTTTTACCAAGGCTTGAAAAGCCTCATAATAATTACCCGATTGAGACAGTGACAACCATTCTTGAACGTTGCTACCCGTTGGGCAGGCATGGTTACAAGGCGGTAAGGTATTGGCGTATACTGGGTATTTGTTACGAACCGGACCTGAACCATGTTTTTGGGTCAAATCCGGTGGTAGGGTCATATCTTGTTGTTTTTCTGATGACATAGTAAATCCAGAGGCTCTATTGCTATATTAGATGCTTGAATTTTAGTTGCTAATTCCATAAATAATAGTGATATAGATCAGACTTCAGTAATATTGTAGTAAAATTACATTTTATAAACTATTTTGCCATCAACCATTGTTAATGCAACCACGACATCTTTAATCTCAGCGGGCTTAATAGTAAATATGTTCTGTTCTAAAACAACCAAATCAGCAAGATAACCCGGTTGAAGTTTGCCTAATCTATCTTCTTGAAAGCCTGCATAGGCGTTGTTAACGGTGTAAGCCTTTAATGCCTGTTCAACTGTAATCTTTTGTTCAGGAACCCAGCCATCAGGATTTGCACCATCAATAGTTTGACGAGTAACGGCGCCATATATCCCCTTCATTACATTCATTGGCGCCACAGGCGCATCTGAGCCAAAGGTGACCACAGCACCGGCATCCATTAAGCTCTTGAATACATAGGTCTGATGAATGCGTTCACCGATGCGTTTTTCAGCCCAGCGACCATCATCAATCGCATGATATGGTTGCATAGACGGAATAACACCCATCTTGGCCATTCTTTTGACTGCCTTTGGGGTGAGGTGTTGCGCATGTTCTATACGCCAGCGACGTTGCATATTTTCAGGGTTCTTAGCCGATACTTCCTCAAACTGATCGAGAAGCCAATCATTGGCCCGGTCCCCAATGGCATGAATAGTCACATTCAAACCTGCAGCATCACCGCCTTCAATCCATGATCGAAATTCAGTTAAGTCATAAATTGGAAAGCCAAAGCTATCGGGTTGATCGTTGTAGGGCTGATAAAACCAAGCTGTGGTTGAACCAAGTGAACCATCAACCATGGCTTTTAGACCACCCCAGCGGTGCATATCATCACCCCGTCCATTGGTTTTAACATAGGCGGCCAAACGTTGATGAGTTTGTAGTGGTACAAAACTATAAACGCGCATTTTCAACTGTTTCATTTCTGCCATGGCAGCAAAAGCATCAAAGTCCGACCATTTGCCCATATCATGGATTTGAGTAACACCCATTGATAAAGCATGATCAACACCCGCTTTAAATGATTTAATTTTACTCTTTAAACTGGGTTGTGGAATTTTATTGTAGACAAGGGACATGGCCTCATCTTTCAGTACGCCGGTTGGGTTTCCATCTCTATCTCGTACAATCTCCCCGCCGGCAACATCTGCTGTATTTTTATTTATACCTGCGATTTTCATGGCGGCACTATTTACGAATGCCATATGACCATCCGTTCTGGCCAAGTAAATAGGTGTATCTGGAGTTACCTCATCAACCCAAATGGCTTCAGGCAGATCACCGCCCCATGCCTCGTGATCCCAGATGCCACCAGTCATCCATTGGCCTTTATCCATTGTCTTAGCAAAATCACCAATTCGCGCACTAAATTCTTGTTTAGTGGATACCGAACGTAACTGTACTGCGGTTAATAAGTCTGCAACATCAGAAAAATGTGTGTGGTTATCGATCAAACCAGGCGTTACCAACTTGCCATTCAAGTCAATCACTTTGGTATTAGAGCCAATGTAAGCCTTTATTTCCTTATTACTTCCTAGCACAAGAATTTTATTATCTTTGATAGCAATAGCTTCTGCATTGTTACCCGTTGCTGTCCATATATACCCATTATGCATTACGATTGTGGCCTCTTCAGACTTAGCAAAGACTGATAAACTTACCGCCATCGTTAGTATCATAAACAAGAGTTTCATAATATAATTCCCTAAGAATTGTTTTAAAGGTTGATATGCTCAATATGTATCATATCTAACCATACTAACAACTGACTAACAGAGATCAAGGAGCAAATTGTGGCAGAGGCAAAAGTAGCAGGAACATCTCCAATTAAAGTAGCGTTGGAAAAAGGCAAAACTTATTTTTTCTGCACCTGTGGAGAATCAAGTAATCAGCCTTACTGTGATGGTTCACATTCTGGCACTGAATTCACACCAAAGGCATTTGATGCTGACCGAGATGGCGCTCACTTCCTTTGCGCATGTAAACAATCAGCTAACACACCCTACTGCGATGGTAGTCATAGCAAACTATGATTCGCCTCACTATTAATTTTATAGTGAGCGTAATAATTGGCTCATTATTGGTAAGTATTTTGTCAACCCAAATTGTATTGGCTTCAGTATCTGAATTCGGGATTGCTGTTGACATAAGTACTCGTCTATCGAGTACCTACAAGGATATATTAGGCTTTGGGCCAACAGTACTAGGCATCACTTTCGTTGCCTATTTAGTATTTTTTACTATAAATCACTTGTTAGCAAAACTTATTGGTAATAAAGGTAATTGGGTATACCTACTAGGAAGTGTTGCAATACCTTCTGTACTGATAATTATGAACAGCATTTTTGGCTTAACTGTAGTAGCATCAACCAATAGTCTTGCGGGTTGGTTTTTTAATGTGTTGGCAAGCTTTTGTGGCAGTCTATATTTCTATCAACAATCTAAATAAGGTCTTCATATGAAACAATGGTTAATTTTAGTCTCGCTACTTTTCTCAGCTATTACTGTCTTAGCAGAGGATTTTATTGTAGAAGAAGTCGCTTCCGGCTTTAATTATCCTTGGAGTATTGCCTTCTTGCCAAACGGTGACTACCTCGTTACAGAGAAAGCGGGTGGTCTAATACGACTTTCTGCGAACGGTAAAGAAAAAACCATTATAAAGAATCTGCCTGAAACTCTGGTAAAGGGACAAGGCGGGCTTGCTGAAGTAATGCTAGATACAGACTTCGCAACGAATCAAACAGTTTTTATTACTTATGCCTTTGGTTCCGGTACCAGCAACCATTTGAAATTAATTTCTGCTCGATTGGTTAATGATGAACTGATTGATATAAATGAATTACTTATCACCCATCCTGAGAAGACAACTGCTTTTCACTATGGTGCTCGAATGGCATTCTTACCGGATAACACCTTGCTAGTCTCATACGGCGATGGTGGTAGTTATCGTAACGAAGCTCAAAAGCTCGATAACCATTTTGGTAAAATCTTACGCATCAATAAAGATGGTTCTATACCAAAAGATAATCCATTTATTAATAACAAAGAAGCTCGACCTGAGATCTATTCATACGGTCACAGAAACCCTCAAGGATTGTTGGTTGCTCCAGATGGCACCATTTGGTCTCACGAACATGGCCCTAAAGGCGGCGATGAGCTTAATATTGTTAAACCGGGCGTTAATTACGGCTGGCCTGCGATCACATACGGCATAGATTATAATGGTTCGATAATATCGCCATTTAAAGAAGCTGAAGGAATGGAACAGCCTATTATTTATTGGGTTCCATCTATTGCTCCTGCAGGGATGATGAGATATGACGGAAAAGCCTTTCCTCAATGGCAGGGTGATTTGTTTGTTTCTGCGCTTGCTGAACGCACCTTAAGACGGCTAGACATGAAAGAAAATACCGTTGTAGCGCAGGAAGTATTGCTCAACGATCGTAAAGACAGGCTTCGTGATGTTAGAACCGGTCCGGATGGATTTATCTACGTACTAACAGACAGTTACGAAGGCAAGGTATTGCGTCTTAAACCAAAGCCTTAATCAATGTCTGTCAGATATTAGGCGCTTGCGGCGCCTTTCTATCGCTTTAATCTGCTTTTTATGTAGCCAGGGCCTAAGTTTTTTCAGTGCTTCATATTCTACTTGCTCTAATAGTGCTTTGTATTCTGGCGTTACATAAATTTTGCTTCTCTTGTACATTTTAGGTCTTCTGATTGATGTGCCAAAGCTTCTTGAGTGATCAATAAACCACAGTTGCCAATCATGCCTGCTGTACATAATATTGCTTTGATTACGGTCGGTGTTATGTATCAATAGATCGAAAACACGAACCATATTTCGTTGCGCTTGCCGATCACAATGTCCCCCATATTCAATGTTATCCTCGGAATAGGATAATTTACTAATAAGTCCTGTATACCAAGCTTGTAAAATACCTAATTTGTCATTAATGTTTCGTTCAACAGCTGGAGGTACCAGTCCGATTCCCAACATCTTGTCGAGTTCATAAGCGACTACTTCATATTGATATCGATCGGCCAATTCTTTCTTCCGATTCCAGCCATTATTTTGCATATTAGGATCGGTATCTTGAAATTTGAAAATTGCATCCATTGTTTTACCTTGATAACTCAATGTCATTCGTTTTGGCTTGGTAATTCCAACAGGGATATCTACTTCATTAATGACTTTGCCATGGGTTAATATGTCAATGACTTCCTGTTCGGAATAACCGATTGGATTGGCAGGAAATCTATCCGGTGCTTGACTGGCAATAACGGTATTCATAGTGTTGATATCAACAACCGAGACTTGACCATCATAATTAAATTGAGCCACAGTGTGATTGCCAAGAATATTGAGTCGCTCTGATAATCTTGTTAGCCACTGCCCTTTCAAGCCATCCTGAGCATTACTAACCCAAAGCGAATTTGCATTGACTAATTCAAGCGCTTGGCTCAAACGAAATGATTCGAATAACGGGTGACAAATTTGACTACCCATATAATTGGAAGGCGAATGTATCTTCTTATCGAGCTCTTTTTTAACTTTTATATTTGAATCATGCTCAACAGCAGTCAAGCTTAATCCTCTATGGCTAAATAGTGTTTTAGCAACCTTTAGAGTTTCAGGTAAAGATGATAACCAAGCTCTATGTTCGCTTGATAGTTCAATACTCTTATCGATTAATAGATTACTTTCAACGTTGCCGCGGATAACGCTGACTTTAGAGTTTGCTGATATTGCAGATGATTGTATTTGTTTTAATTGTGAAATTTGGGTTGCTAAATCTACAGAAGGATCGATCACATTACCCAATAGAATAAGGTGAATATTTTGTTTCGACCAATTATTTGTTTCAGATTCAAAAACTTGTAATGCGGTTAAATTTGTTAACAGGTTGCTTTGAGCATTTACAACCCAAGTTGCTTCAAAATCAGTCTTTGTATTCTCTTCAGCCCAACAATCGAGTGTTAGAAGAAAAAGAGTAATCCAGAAAAACAATCTCATCAAGGTAACTGTTCCCTGTCAGTCAGTAGATGATTAAAGTTGTCATAGTAAAACTTTTAAGTCAAATTTTCTTCTACCATCAGATTGGAGATATTGCCTAATGTTCGGTGTATTTAATGGAATAAAACAGGCTAAATAACACCGGCACCACAATTAATGTCAATAAGGTAGCAAAGCCTAAACCAAACATAATCGTTACTGCCATTGGTTGAAAAAACACATCCCCGAGCAGCGGTATCATTCCTAATATGGTCGTCACAGCAGCCATCGTGACCGGTCTTAAACGACTGACTGCTGCCTGTGTAACTGCATCGTGCCAGCTGTATTTAAGCTCTTCACGTAGGCGTTTTATTTCTTCAACCAAGACAATACCATTTTTTAACTGCATTCCGATCAAGCTCAATACTGCCAATAGCGCCATAAAACTAAATGGTGCACCCATAACAAGTAAACCAATAGTCACGCCAATAATGGATAATGGTACTGTTAACCAAACGACCAAGGTTTGTTTGGCTGAACCAAATAGAAGCACTGTTAGAACAACCATAACCAGTACGCCTAGAGGAACAAAGGTAAAGACCGCCACATTAGCTTTTTGTTGCGCTTCGTACTCCCCACCCCACTCTAGTTCATAACCTGTGGGCAATTCAATCGCCTCAATTCGCTCACGAATTAAAGAGTGAAGATTAGTTGCTGTTATGCTCTCCAGTGGGTCGGCTAAAACTGATAATGTACGTTTTCTATCACGACGTTTAATCAGAGGATCTTCCCAACCGAGTTCAATGGTTTTCATTACCTGACCAATATTTACATAGGTCATTTTGGCGGAACTATAAACCATAGCATCAGCCATTTGACTTAGACTTCTTCGTTCAGACAAAGGTGGCCGGACTATTATTGGCATTAAAGTACTGGCATTTCTATACAGTCCAACCTGAAGACCATTGGCATTGAATAATAATGCTCGATCAAAGTCTGACTTGCTTATACCCAATCTTCGGCCTTCAGCTTCGTCATAAATTGGCTGTACAAGTTTAGTTCGTTCGCGCCAATCTTGTTTAACATTAATAGCTAAAGGCTCTTGCTCTAAAACTTCAATATACTTTTGGCTGTATTCTCTAAGCACATTAGGATCAGGGCCAATAATTCTGGCTTCAATTTTAGCTTTTGTACTTGGTCCAAGCTCAAAATTCTTAGATTTTGTAAATGCCTGAGGATAATCGCGCCGTACCATTTCTCTGATTTTGGGTTTTAGCTCCATCAGTGATTGATAATCCTTGGTACGGATAATCAGCTCAGCAAAACTAGGGTTCGAGAATTCCGGATTATAGGTCAGCATAAACCGATCAGCGCCACGGCCAATGGTCGCGACTACCTGTTCTACGTTAGGCATAGCCAAAATCTGTTCTTCTATCTGACTAATATCTGCTTGTACTGTTCTTATATCCGTACCCTGAGGCAGCCAATACTCCATCTTCATCATGGGTAAAGAACTGGACGGAAAGAATGCGCGTTTAACAAAACCAAAACCTTGTATGGCTATAGCTAATGCAATAACTAATAAAACTGTACTGCGCCATGGATTTCTTAATGCTAAATAGAGTAACTTTTTGTAACTTTTATAGGTAGCGCCAGCATATGGATCAAAGTTATTATTTTCTGATTGTTTTTCTACCTTAAGCATAAGATGACAAAAGAAAGGTGTGATACTGACTGCCGTAATCCAACTAATAGATAATGAAATTAATAGCACCCAAAAAAGACTGCCAGCAAATTCGCCACTGGCATCGGGTGATAGCCCGATCGGAGCAAATGCTGTAATAGCAATAATTGTTGCACCTAATAAGGGCCAGCGAGTATGAGAAACAATCTCTGTTGCGGCTCTAAGTTTTGATAGTCCACGTTTGAGGCTGATCAAGATGCCTTCAGTAACAACAATGGCATTATCAACCAACATACCTAAGGCTATAATCAATGCACCCAAGGAAATCCGGTGTAATTCAATACCCATAATATACATCACGATGAATGTGCCAAGGATATTAATCAACAACACGCCACTCATCAAAATTCCGGGCTTGGCCCCCATGGTAAATAACAATGCAATAATGACAATTGCTACTGCTTCAATTAATCCAATTATGAAGTCATTGACTGATTGCTCTACCTGAGTAGGTTGATCATAGATACTTTCGACTTGCATACCTATTGGACGCTCAGACTCTAGCTCAGCCAATCGAGCTTGAATTCTTTTACCAACCTGGACAACATTTACGCCCTCTGAAAATGCAACACCAAGCGTTAATGCGGGTTTGCCATTATAGTGGAACAGATGTGATGCAGGTTCTTCATAGCCTGCATTGATGGTCGCAATATCATGCAAATAGAGTAAATCTCCACCACTACGACCAATAATCAAATTATAGAGGCCAGAATAGTCCATGTTGCTATTGAGCGAACTGTTAATGCGCACATACTCGGTACCCATCTGTATTTGACCAGAATTAGCGACTAAATTTTCTGTACTTAATAATGTTTGAATGTCTCTAAGCGAAATTTTAGTGGCCGCCAGTTTAGCTCTATCCACCTCTATATAAACTAATTCCCTATGTTTACCGCCTGTAGATACCTTGCTTACACCTTCAACCAGTACCAGTTCACGCTTAAGAAAATCAACATAGTCTGAAATCTCGTGGTATTGATAGCCATCACCTGTAATAGCTAAATAAACACCATAAACATCACCAAAATCATCTATGATTCGAGGCTCTTCAACTCCTGGTGGCAAGTAAGGCTTGAGATCGTTAATCTTACGACGCATTTCATCCCAAATTTGAGCCAAGTCATCTTTACGGTAGATTCGTTTCATCTCTACCATGATTTGTGACATTCCTGCACTTGATGTTGATGTGACGTTATCTAGAGTCGTTAGTTGTTGAATGGCATTTTCTAATGGCAATGTTACTTCTTCTTCAACTTCCTGTGCTGAAGCACCGGGATAGCTGACCATGATCACTGCCTGTTTAATAGTAAAGTTCGGATCTTCTAAACGGCCCAATTTAGTGAAGGAAAATATACCTCCAAAACTGAGTAACATGACCATCATCCAAGTGACGGTCTTGTTGTTAATGGTATATTCTGTGAGTTTCATGACCGTTAAATGCCTCTTTGCTTAACGATAGGCTTTATTTTCATACCTTCACGAATATAACTAACACCAGCTACTATCACCTTAT
>Ga0316202_10001831_pt1 | contig 15223 bp, 15 predicted proteins | sample 3monrhotite_MG_FD_204934 | JGI IMG/M metagenome (GOLD analysis project Ga0316202, IMG submission 204934) | Microbial mat bacterial communities from mineral coupon in-situ incubated in ocean water Damariscotta River, Maine, United States -... | ecosystem: Environmental > Aquatic > Marine >... | reverse complement strand
TGACGATGAGCTCGGCGCTGATGAGGCACATCGGCAGTCCGATGCCGGGCATCGTCGAGCCGCCCGCGAAGTACAGGCCGCGCACCTTCTTCGAGACGTTGCCGGCCCGGAAGAACGCGCTCTGCTTCAGGATGTGCGCCGGCCCCAGCGCGGTGCCGCGCCACGCGCCCAGATCTTCGTGGAAGTTGCCCGGGCCGTAGGTGCGGCGCACGACGACGCGATCGGCGAGGTCGGGAATGTGCGCCCACGCGGCGATCTGCTCGATGATGCGGTCGGCGTAGGCCTCGAGGGGCGTGTCGCCGTCGCCATCGACGTCGCCGCGCCCGAACGAGAGATCGGCGGGCGCCGGCACGAGCACGAAGACGTTCTCGTGCCCCTCCGGAGCGACCGAGGGGTCGACGCCGCTCGGCTTGCAGATGTAGAGCGAGGCCGGATCGGGCAGGGTCGGCGTCGGCCCGAAGATGGCCTCGAAGTTCTCGCGCCAGTCGGCCGTGAACAGGAGCGTGTGGTGCTCGAGCTGCGGCAGCTCGCCCTTGACGCCCAGGTACAGCAGCAGGGCGCTCGGGCCTGCCGTCGCCTTGTCCCAGTACGACTGCGGGTAGGTCTGCAGCTCCTCGGGCAGGAGAGTCGTCTCGGTGTGGTGCAGGTCGGCGGCCGAGACGACGATGTCGGCCTCGATGACCTCCCCCGGTTCATCTCCGCGACCGGCGAGCTCGACGCCGCGCACCTGCTTCGACGTCTCGTCCACGACGATCCGCACCACCGGCGACGAGGTGCGGATGGTGACGCCCTGGTCGCGCGTGACGGCGGCGATGCGGTCGATGAGCCGGGTGAAGCCGCCCATCGGGTAGAGCACGCCGTCGGCGAGGTCGAGGTGGCTCATGAGGTGGTACATGCTCGGGGTGAGGAAGGGCGAGGAGCCGAGGAAGACGGCCGGGTACCCGAGGAGCTGCCGCAGGCGGAGGTCGCCGAACCGTTTGGCGACGTAGGCGTCGAGGCTCTGCAGCAGCATGCGCACGAGCTTCGCGCTGCGCTTGAGCACGTCGCGCGTCATGAGCGGGCCGAAGGAGGCGAAGCTCGTGTAGAGAAACGACTTCTTGGCCATCTCGTAGGTGTCTCGCGCCGACTCGAGGTACGTCTCGAGCGCGCGACCGGCACCGGGCTCGATCGACTCGAAGAGCGCGATGTTCTCCTCGCGCGACGCCGCGACGTCCACGGCGCCGTCGAACCCCTGCGTGATGACGCGGTAGCCGGGGTCGAGCTGGATGAGCTCGAGCTGCTCGGCGGAGGACGTGCCGCACAGGCGGAAGAAGTGGTCGAAGACCTCGGGCATGAGGTACCAGCTGGGCCCGGTGTCGAAGCGGAACCCGTCGACCTCCCACGAGCCCGCGCGGCCGCCGAGGGCGTCGCGCTGCTCCACGAGCGTCACCTCGTGGCCGTCCCGCGCGAGCAGGGCGGCGGTCGAGAGACCCGCGATGCCCCCTCCGATGACGACGGCGCGGCTCACGCGGTCACCTCCGCGGGCACGGCGGTGCGGCGCGGTTGCGGGATGCGCCCCGCGATCACCGCGAGAGCAATACGCGCCTTCACGGGGTCGGGCACGCGCACGCGAGCCTGCACGAGCTGCGAGGCGGGCGTCGCGCGCAGCCGACGGGAGAGCTCGAAGAAGAGGCCTTGCGCGAGCGCGACGGCCTTGCGGCTGCCGGCCGGCAGCTCGGGGATGACGGCGGCGGAGACGCTCAGGTCGTGGTCGATGTCGTCGAGCAAGCGGTGCTTCTCCTCTTCCGTGAACGAGTCCACCCTGATGCCGGGAAAGTAGCTGCGCCCGAGGGTCTCGAAGTCTGCGGCGAGATCGCGGAGGAAGTTGACCTTCTGGAACGCTGCGCCGAGGGCGCGCGCACCGCGCACCATGCGATCATTCTGCGCCTCGTCGGTGGGCGCATCCTGAAGGAACGCGCGCAGGCACATGAGGCCCACCACCTCCGCCGAGCCGTAGACGTAGGTGTCGAAGCTCGCGGCATCGTGCTCGGTATCGGTGAGATCCATGCGCATCGAGTGGAAGAACGGGCGCGTGAGCTCGGTGCCGAAGCCGACCTCGCGCGCCGTGCGCGCGAAGGCGTGCACGATGAGGTTCGCACTGTAGCCGTGCTGCATCGCCTGCTCGGTATCGGCCTCGAGCTCGTCGAGATACCGTCCCGCGGCGGCGGTGTCGAGCCCGGCATCCGTCACCCCGCCGTCGACGATCTCGTCGGCGACGCGCACGAGCGCGTAGACGTTCTCGACGTGCTGGCGCACACGCGGGGCGAGCAGTCGCGAGGCGAGGCCGAACGAGGTCGAGTAGCGGCGGATGACGACGCCGGCGGTCTCCTCGGCGACACGGTCGTACAGGTTCAAGCGGCTCATCGCATCCGTTCCAGCACCGTGGCGGCCACGGGGTGCAGTTCCGCTCTCAGAGCCTCGGGCATGTGCGGTTCGGCGAGCAGGTCGAGGGCGCGTTGCGCGCACCCGCGCACGAGGTCGTCGGCGAAGGTTCGAGCGCCGCACTCCTCGAGCATGGCGCGCGCGGTCTGCGCCTCCGCCTCCGTGAGGTCGTGCTTGCCGATGAGGTGCCGAAGCTCCTCCCACTGCGGGGTCGCGCACGCGAAGGCGATGAGCACCGTGCGCTTTCCCTCGCGCAGGTCGCCGATCGTCGTCTTGCCGGTGAACGACTCCTCGCCGAACACGCCGAGCACGTCGTCGACGATCTGGTACGCGATGCCGATCTCGCGACCGAAGTCGCCGAGCGTCGCCACGATCTGCTCGCTCACTCCGGCCAGGATCGCGCCTGCCTGCAGCGGCGCCTCGAAGGAGTACACGGCCGTCTTGAGTCGCTCCATCTGCAGGATGTCCTCGACGACGGGCGTGTGCGGGTCGATCGAGAAGTCGACGTCGATGAGCTCGCCCGCCGCGCTCGCGAACATGGCCTCGTCGAGCACCTCGAGCAGGCGGTCGCGCATCGCCGCGGCCACACCGCTGCGCTCCATGAGTCGGTAGCTGTTGAAGAGGGCGAGGTCGCCGGCGATGACCGCGGCCGACACGCCCCGGTGCTCGGCGATCTCGACGCTCGCGCCCCGGTCGACGGCGTGGTCGCGGTAGGTGCCGGAGATGTTCGGGATGCCCCGCCTCACGAAATCCCGATCGATCACGTCGTCGTGCACGATGAGCGCCGTGTGCAGCAGCTCGAAGGAGGCGCCCACGTAGGCGGCCGCTTCGAGGTCGGTGCCACCGAGCCCGCTGTACGCGGCCATGACCATGCGGGGGCGGAACCGCTTGCCGCCCTGGGTGTTGCGCTCGAGCAGACCCCAGAGGTGCTGGTAGTGCTCGCCCAGGGGCTCAGCGCGCTTCTTGGCTAGGCTGAAGAAGCGCTCCAGCACAGCGTCGACCACAGCGCCTCGCTCTTCCGCGATGGTGACCGGGTCGCTCCTCTTCACCCGAGCAGACTACAGCCGCACATGACCGATATTCCTGAAACCGTCGTGCTCGTCGCCGACGACGGCACTCCCGTCGGAACCGCGCCGAAGGCGACCGTCCACAGCACCGAGACGCCGCTGCACCTCGCGTTCTCGTGCCACGTGTTCGACGACCGGGGCCGGGTGCTCGTCACGCGTCGAGCGCTCGCCAAGAAGACCTGGCCGGGCGTGTGGACGAACGCCTTCTGCGGCCACCCCGCCCCCGAGGAGCCGATGGAGGACGCGCTCGTGCGCCGCGCCGAGCGCGAGCTCGGCCTGACGCTGACCGACGTGCGGGTGAGCCTGCCCGACTTCCGCTACCGGGCCGTCGACGCCTCGGGCGTCGTCGAGAACGAGATCTGCCCCGTGTTCACGGCGCGCGCGGTGGGGGAGCCCTCGCCCGCCGCCGACGAGGTCGCGGAGTGGGCGTGGGTCGAGCCCGAGCAGCTGCGCTCCGCCGTCGCCTCGACGCCCTTCGCGTTCAGCCCGTGGCTGGGCTGGCAGCTCGCGGCGTGGGAAGGCTCCTACTCGGCGCTCTCCTGAGTCTCGGCATGAGCATCCTGACCCGTTTCTGACGGCGTCCGCATCGCTGTCGTGGCCCGCGCGGTCGTGGCGACGGGCATCGAGACTGCCTGTTCTCGCGGAATGCGCAGGATGACGGTCGTGCCCTTCAGGCCGTCCGATTCGATGTCGATCGTGCCGCCGATGCGGGTCTCGACGAGGCCCTTGACGATCGGCAGTCCGAGGCCCGTTCCCGGCACCTCGCGGTGACGCTCGGTCTGCACGCGGTAGAAGCGCTCCCAGACGTGCGGCAGGTCGGCGGCCGGGATGCCCGGGCCCTCGTCGACGACGCGTATCTCCACGGTCTCGTCCCCTTCGTCAATCACGTCCAGGCGCACGGTGCCGCCGTCGGGGCTGAACTTGACCGCGTTCGAGAGCAGGTTCGCGCACACGCGCGCGATGTCTTGGGTCACGCCCACGATCATGACGGGATGCTCGGGCACCGTGAGTGCGATCTGAACCTGCCGCGCGGGGCTCAGCCCCGAGGCGTCCTCGGCGCAGTGCCGCACGACTTCGAGCACGTTGAGCTGCGCGGCGGCGCGGGGGGCCGCACCGACCGAACTGAGCTTGCTGAGCTCGAGCACATCTTGGATGACGTCGGCCAGGCGGCGGGCGTTGCGCGCGATGATCGTCGATGCCTGCTGGTCCCGCTCCTGCAGCAGTGATTCCTCGAGCTGCTCCGCGAAGCCGAGGATGCTCGTCACGGGCGTGCGCAGCTCGTGGCTCACCGAGGCGATGAAGTCGTCCTTCTGCTCGTTGAGGCGTCGAAGGTCGTCGGCGACGGCGAGAGCCAGCTGCTCGCGCGCGTCTCGCGCGGTCACGTCGGTGAAGACGAGGGTCACCACCGGCTGGCCTCCGGCCTCCGCGTAGAAGGCGATGTCGACATCGAATCGGCGATCGCCGCGCGTGATCTCCACGCGCCCGGGATCCCGCCCTCGGATGCGGTCGTCGAGCTCGCTCACGCCGAAGACGACGCGGTCGCGCTGCATCCAGATGCCCGCCGTGCCCCACGAGCTCGGCATCTCGCTGCGCCCGATCGCCTCCAGGGCCGTGGCGTTGACGCCGACGACGCGCAGACGCTCTCCGTCGAGCACCTCGGCGACGAGGATGCCGGTCTCGGAGCTGATGATGCCCCCGCGCAGGAGCGCCTCGCGGGCGCCGAGCTGGGTGACGACGTTGGCCCACTCGTTGCGCGCGGCCGAGACGTAGAGGACGGCGACCGCGTAGACGATGAGGAAGGCCTGGATCAGCTCGACCGTCGTGCGCGTGCCGTCTCCGGCGAATACGGCGAACGGGCCGCCGCCCACCGCTGTGAGGATCGTGACGGCCATGGCAGTGAGGATGAGCTGGACGGCGACAACGATGGTGGGAGCGCGGAATGCCGCCCAGAGCAGCGCGATGAACGGCAGGAAGGCCAGAGGCAGAATGTTTCCCGGCCAGAACGTCCAGGCGAGGATGCCGACGAGCGTGAGGGCCTGCAGCAATGCCTCCCACGGGTTCACCCGCTGCAAGCGACGTGGGCTCACGAGCGCCACCGGAGTGAGGACGAGGAGAGCCGAGGCGTGTGAGAAGAGGAGGCCGAGGGCGGTCGGGAGAAAGTCCCGACCGAGAAGCGCCCATGCGGTCAGGCCCGCCAGAAGGCCGATCGACACGGCGCCGACGACGGCGGCGAGGAGAAGCCGGTTCATGTCTCGCAAACGCTCGAGACGTGCAAACGGTTCGCCTCGCGTGAGGACCCACGCGACGAGCCACGCTTCGACGGCGTTCGCGAGGCCGAAGAGCACGGCGACGAGAAGCTCGCGGCCACCGATGACGTTGCCGGCAGCGGTGACCGCCGCGATCGCGAGGGCGACCGCGACGCGGTTGCCGCGCGAGGCGAGTACCGCTACCACGCTGATCCCGGCCGCGGGCCACCACGCCGCGATCGCGGCATCCACGGGGCTGAGGAGCACCGACGTGACGCTCACGCCGCCCGCCAGGAGGACGAGTGCCACGATGCCGAGGCGTCGCACGGTGGCGTCAGCGAAGAACAAGCGCCCGACGAGACCTCCCTGTCCCACTGGCGCACCTCCCGCGTATCGCCGCACTCACGCGGTCGTTACATGAGAGGATACGGAAGAACGGGGAGGGGAGGGCCGCGTATGTCGACGATTCTGATCGTGGAGGACGAGCCTGACGTGCTCCTCCTGCTCGAGAACCGTGTACGGGGTGCCGGTCACGAGGTGCTCAGCGCGATCGACGGCGAGCAGGGACTCGAACTCGCCGCGACCAAAAAGCCCGACCTCATCATCCTCGACTGGATGATGCCCAAGCGCGACGGCATCGAGGTGTGCGAAGAGCTGCGACGGCACGACCCCGACCACCGACTCAAGGTGCTCATGCTCACCGCGCGCTCGCAGCGCAGCGACGTCGACCGGGCGTTCGAGGCGGGCGCGGACGACTACATCGTGAAGCCGTTCAGCTCGCGCGAGCTCATCGAGCGCATCGGCGCACTGCTCGCGCCCGCGACCGACTGAGCGGGCGGGCGGGCGGGCGCTGGCCGCGGGCGTGGCTAGTGCGGTGCGTCGAGCTCGGTGCGGTGGAAGTTCTGGAACGAGCGCGAGGCGGTCGGGCCGCGCTGCCCCTGATACCGGTTGAGGTAGCCGCCCGTGCCGTACGGGTTCTCGGCGGGGGAGCTGAGGCGGAAGAAGCACAGCTGCCCGATCTTCATGCCCGGCCAGAGCTTGATGGGTAGCGTGGCGACGTTGCTGAGCTCTAGCGTTACGTGGCCGCTGAAGCCCGGGTCGATGAAGCCCGCCGTGGAGTGCGTGAGCAAGCCCAGTCGACCGAGCGAGCTCTTGCCCTCCAGCCGCGCGGCGACGTCGTCGGGCAGCGTCACGAGCTCGTAGGTCGAGCCGAGCACGAACTCACCAGGGTGCAGGATGAACGGCTCACCCGGCTTCGCCTCCACTAGGCGCGTCAGCTCGGGCTGCTCTTCCGCGGGGTCGATGAACGGGTACTTGTGGTTGTCGAACAGCCGGAAGAGACCGTCGATGCGCACGTCGACGCTCGACGGCTGCACCATCGACAGGTCGAGCGGATCGAGCCCGATGCGCCCGGAGTCGAGTTCGGCGCGGATATCTCGGTCGCTCAGTAGCATGGCGTCAGCCTATCGAGCGGGATGCCCGGCGCGGGTTGCGCGGAGCATCCCCGCCCCCACCCGCCCCGAAAGGTTCCCGCCCGTGACGACCGTCGCTCTCATCATCCTCCTCGTGCTCCTCGGCGCCCTCGCCGTGTTCCAGCTCGCGCTCGCCGCCGGCGCGCCCCTCGGGCGCTACGCCTGGGGCGGCCAGCACGATGGCGCGCTGCCCGCGCGCCTGCGGAGCGGGAGCGCCGTGTCGATCGTCATCTACGCGCTCATCGCCGTCGTCGCCCTCGAGCGGGCGGGCGTCATCGACCTCATCCCGGGCGAGGTCGTCGAGACCGTCGCCATGTGGGTCATCGCCGTGTACTTCGCGCTCGGCATCGTCATGAACGGCATCTCGCGCAGCAAGCCGGAGCGGTACACGATGACGCCGGTCGTGATTGTGCTCACGGCTGCGAGCGTCATCCTCGCGCTCTCGTAGCCGACGCTCATGCGTCTCGGCACGATTCGCTAGACTGCTCGCGCGACCTGGTGCCCGAGACGGGCACCAGCGCTGGCGTCGCGGCGAAGGCCAGAAATGGCCTTCGCTTCAAGCTCCAGCGCGGGGATGTAGTTCAATGGTAGAACTTCAGCTTCCCAAGCTGATAGCGGTTTCGCCCATCGTCTCTGTCACTCCCGAATTGGTGCAGTCTGACCAGGCCTTTTCTTCTGCGCCGTGCCTCTTGCCGGAGAAGGTCAATCCGTGCGTGCCTCAGTGTGCCCTGCCGTCAGTTCGATGACGAGTCCAGATTGGCGTGTTGATTCGTCGAGCTTCTCCGTATCAAGCAGTACGCGCAACGACTCGCGCGCTGATGACGGAGGTCGCCATGAGCAACAAGAAGTTCGGAAACATCCGCCCGCTCAAGAGTGGGCGGTTTCAGGCGCGCTATCGACTTCCGAACGGGGAGCAAGTAAGCGCCGGGGCGTTCGACTCGGAGCCGCTCGCTCAGGAACGCCTCGACGAGATTGAGGTCGACCTTCGTCGCGGGGTTCACTGGGATGCGCGAAAGGGAAAAACCAAGTTTCGAGACTTCATGGCGGAGTTCATGAGTCACCGTGAGCGGACCGTGTCGTCAGGAGAATTCGCCAACAATCGCTCCTACCTGAAGGTTCATCTCCTGCCGGTCTTTGGCAATCTTCGAATGGAGGATGTAGACGAAGAAGTCGTCGACAAGTGGTTCGCGGCTCAAGCGGCGACCGAGACGCGGCGCAATGTCTACGGGTTCCTCCGTCGCGCGATGAAGTACGCAGTCAAGTGGAAGTACATCCGGGTCTCCCCGTGCAACGTGTTCGAGCCGAACAAGGGGGTGAGCGTCCCTCGACCCACTTGGTCCTACTCAGACTTCAATCACGTGCTCCAGTTCGTCCCCGACTCGATTCGCCTGAATCGGGCTGCGCTCCCATCGCCGGTCTACTACCGGGAGGCATTGCAGATCATGTTCGCCGCCCACCTGCGCTTGGGTGAACTCGTCGGTCTGAACGCGGGCGACTATGACAGGAAGGCCGCACTGCTCACTGTGGAGCGCCAGTTGACAGCGCGCGGCGAGATCACCGATACCAAGACCGGGAGCCGCAAGACAATTCAGCCGCTCTCCGTTGGTGTGTCTGCGCTCGAACGCCTCCCCAAGGGCATCGGATCAGCTCCATTGATCCCCGGCGCAAGGGTTCAACGGCTGCCACGCTGCTCGCTCCAACGGACGTGGAGCCGAGCTGTCTACGAGGCCGGCCTCGAGAACCTCCATATTCACGACATCAGGCACATTGGCCTCACACTCGTTGCCGCTTCGGGCGCGCCAATGAAAGACGTGATGGCTCGGGGAGGCCACGCGTCCCTGCAAGCGGCAGCAAGATATCAACACACGGACGCAGACCGGGATCGCAAGGTCGCGGAAGATGTGGATCGGCTCTTGGGATAGTGCTCGGCGGCGAGACAGTTAACCTCGCTAAGCCCTGGCGAACGTCAACCGTCGCCAGATCCTGACGACGTTGAGGACCCGAAACTCCGGGCGCTCCCGTACATCGTGGACCTGTTCGAAGCCGTTGGCGGAGACGTGAACGTCCGGTCCCGCAAGATCAGCGCGTCGTGACCAATGATTCCACGCCTCTTCGCGGGACTTCCAAGAGCGCTCTGTGTGCAGCTCATCGGCGAGAGTGACGGTCTGGCCTGCGAGCGTGACGTAGCCCTCTTGATACCGCACGAACCAGTCGGCCATGGACACCTCCACCGCGATGGTGGCTCACTCGGCGAGCGCCTCGACTCGAAGTGAGCGACTCTGTGGTCAGTGTCGATCGGGCTGTCGATTCGGGAGGAGTGATCACCGACCCGTATGGGGTAGCCGAGTTGTCCTTCCTGACCTATACCTTGGCGGTACGAGCAAACTTCGAAAGAGGAACTACATGGCTGCGAGCATCCACGACATCCTTCGTGAGTTTCGATCCGTCTCCTTTGACGAGCGGGACAAGGGCGATCGTTTCGAGCGGCTCATGCAGGCGTACCTCACGGTCGAGCCGCAGTACGCGCAGCTCTACGGCGATGTGTGGATGTGGACGGATTATCCGCAGCGCGGCAACCGACGCGACACCGGAATCGATCTCGTCGCCCGCGCTCGTGACACGGGAGAGCTGACGGCAATCCAGTGCAAGTTCTTCGACCCCTCAACGACGGTCACGAAGCCAATGCTCGACTCGTTCCTCGCGGCCTCTAGCAAGAACCTCGACGGAAAGCCCGAGTTCGCCGCCCGACTCGTCATCTCGACCAGCGACTCTTGGGGAAGCAACGCAGAGGACGCTGTTGAGAATCAGAATCCTCCCGTACAACGGTTGCGCGTGCAGGATCTCGACGAATCCTCCATCGACTGGGAACAGTTCTCCATCAACACCCCTGGAGAGCTAACGAAGAAGGAAGCCAAGCAGCTCTTCCCCCATCAGGAGTTGGCGATCTCGAATGTCGTCAACGGCTTCGAGTCTGCCGACCGGGGCAAGCTCATCATGGCTTGCGGAACCGGGAAGACTATCACGAGCCTCAAGCTCGTTGAGCAAGTCGTGCCCCGCGGCGGCACAGTGCTGTTTCTCGTTCCCTCGATTTCTCTGCTCTCGCAGACGCTCAAGGAGTGGATTATCGAGTCCGCCGTGCCGATGCGCTCCTTCGCGGTCTGCTCGGATGTAAGTGTCGGAAAGCGCAAGACCGACGAAGACATCCCGGTCACCGACCTGGCGTACCCCGCGACGACGAACACCACGAAGCTGGTGCAGAAATTCTCGGAGATCCCCGCCGACTTCGACGGCATCACCGTCGTGTTTTCCACCTACCAATCCATCGATGTGGTCGCGCAAGCGCAGGGCACAGGCCTCCCCGATTTCGACCTCATCGTGTGCGACGAAGCGCACCGCACAACGGGGGTAACGCTCGCAGGCGAGGAGGAGTCGGCGTTCGTTCGAGTTCACAACCAGAACTACATCAAGGGCAAGAGGCGGCTCTACATGACCGCCACGCCGCGCATCTACGCGGATGCCAGTCGGTCTAAGGCTGAAGAAGCAGGGGCAGTACTCACCGACATGGACTGTGACTTCGTCTGCTGAATGGCGGGGTTCTTCGGTCGCTTCGTGGCGGGGTCAGGTGACACCGATGACCAGGGTGCTCTGTGCGGCTTCGATGACGTCGTTGGTGATGGTGTCGAGTTCGTTGATCTTCAGGACCCGCTGGATCTGGGGGAAGAGGCGTTCGAGGAGCCGGAAGTTGCCGCGGGTGATCCGTGCGATGGCTGCGATGGCTTGGGCGTCGGTGAAGTCGTCGGGGTCGAGGGTCTTGCCGAGGGATCGCCAGTGTCGCTCGAGGACGAACAGCAGTTCGTCTTGTCCCAGGGGCCGGTACTGGTGGGCGAAGCCGACTCGGCTGTAGAACTGGGGGTAGTGGCTGAACTGCTTCTCCAGGCCGGGCATGCCGATCAGGATCAGGGCGATGTCGTCGCGGTCGTAGCGATCGCGCAGCAGTTCCAGAGCGGCGGGACGCAGTCGTTCGGCCTCGTCGACGATGATCAGCTCCACGTAGTTCCTGCCGTGTCGCCATCCCCAGGCCTCGGGAGTGGCCGTGCCGGGAGGTACGAGGTGCTGCTCGATGCACATGTTGGTGCGGGTGATGGCTTGGGTCAGCTCGTCCTTCAGGGTCCGCGGGGTGGTCAGCACGCTGGGGGTGTAGAGCACGGTGCGGCTCCGGTTCAAGGCGGCGTAGATCTTGGCGTCGTTGTCGGAGCGCGGCCCCCAGTAGGTCAGCAGGTCATGAGCCTTCTCGTAGTGTGCGTAGCGGCGCGCGGAGAGTGTCTTTCCTACGCCGGCTGATCCGAAGCACAAACCGATGGTGTGCCCGCGGCGCACGGCGTCGGCGAACTCGGTGAAGCGGCGGTGCTCCTTGGTGACGATGAAGCGCTGGCTCACCTGAGGTCCTCCTTGTAGATCTTCAACGCCGACCTCGGCGCCGGAGCCGGTGCTTCGGTGATCCGTGGCATCTCGGTAGGTGCGGCCACGAGGGCGATGCGTTCGTTGATGCCGGCTCGCAGCGCCCGGCGGCGGGCGTTGCGCGCGGCCTGGATCTCCTTGAGGCTGACCTTCTGGTCGTGGTGCTCTTGGTTGACGGCCTTGCAGACGAATTCGTCGTGATCGAAGACGCGGATCTCGGTGATGTCGCGGGGGTCGTAGCGGATCACGACCGAGCGTCCGACGTAGCCGGCCAGAGTTGGCGAGACGTAGCGCAGGCCCTGGAAGCGGATGCCATCGCGGCGCACGACGCGGGTCTTGGCGACGGTCAACAGCAGTCTGTCGAGGTCTTCCAGGCTCTCGGGCATTCGGGGCAGCCAGCCATCGGCGATCCACGCGCTGCGCGGGGAGGTTCCGAGCTCGCTGTGCGTGCGGTCGTTGTAGGTGGCCACGAACGCCTCCAGGGCGCTATCGAGGGCGGCCAGGGACAGTTTCGGTGTCGGCCAGGGGTGCCCTTCGGTGATGTGTCCGGGCAGGGTGGCGAGTAGCTCGGTGTTGATGGTGCCGAAGAACCGCTCGATCTTGCCCCGTCCCTGGGGTCGGGCGACGGTGGAGTGGATCAGTCGGATGTGGAGGTCGACGGCGGTGTGGGCGAGCTGGTCACTGGTGAAGTCGCTGCCGTGGTCGACGTAGAGCACGTCGGGCAGGCCGCACATCGGCCAGGCCGGGTCGGTCTTGTGCCAGATCGCTTGGCGCAGCGCCAGGGCGGTGTTCATCGCCGACGGTGCGCCCAGGAAGACTGTGTAGCCGCAGACCGCCCGGGAGCAGTCGTCGAGGATCGTTGTCAGCCATGGCCGTGCGGGCTTGCCGTCGGTGCCCACCACCAGGATGTCGAGCATGGTGTGATCGGATTGCCACATCGCGTTGGGCAGCTCTGCTTGCCGGCGTAGCACCAGCTCGTGCTTGTCGCGGTAGGACGCTGCGCCCTCCAGGGCGAGGGTGACCATGCCGGGATCCAGGGTCCGCACGATGTCCCACACCACCGAGTAGGAGGGGACCGGCCACCTCCGGGCGGCGCAGATGCCCGTGACTTTGCGATGGATCGTGGCGATGGCCGGCCGCGGCTTGCTCAGTGCCAGGCCCTCGATCAGGTCGACGAGGTCGGGCGGAAGGCGGCGGGAGCCGGCGTCCGCCCGTGAGGCTGTCTCCAGTCCGGCGTAGCCGTCGGCGCGGTAGCGGGCGTGCCAGCGCTCCAGGGTCCGCAGCCCTACATCGGTCTCGCGAGCTAAGCGCGCGAGGGGCACCTGGTCCTCGACGTGGAGCCTGAGGATTCGCCACCGCGCTCGAGCGTCCACGACGCACCTACTGCAAGGCGTTCTCGCGCCCGCGCTCGGCGCGCTGAAGGGCGCGGTAGACCGTGGAGCGGCCCACGCTGAACAGCTCGGCCAGCTCGCCCACGGTGTGCTCGTCGGCAGCATGTAGCTGGACGAGGTGAGCTTCTTGCCGGGGGGTGAGTTTCGGTGACTTCCCGCGCAGCCGGCCCTTGGCCTTGGCGACCTTCATCCCCTCGCGCGTGCGGGCACGGATGAGGTCGGCTTCGAACTCGGCGACCATCGCCAGCACGTTGAACAACAGTTTCCCCATCGGGTCGGTCGGGTCGTACACCGATCCGGCGATGCTCAGCTTCACTTCCCGCGCCGCGAGGTCGTCGGCGATCTGGTGGGCATCACGGACTGAACGCGCCAGCCGATCGAGCTTGGTGACCACGAACGTATCGCCGTCCCGACAGGCAGCCAGCGCCTGCCGCAGGCCCTCACGGTCGGCGTTGCGGCCCGTGAGCCCGTGATCGACGTAGATGCGCTTGGGATCGACGCCGAACGCCGCGAGTCCGTCACGCTGCGCGGTCAGGTCCTGCTCGTCGGTGGAGACTCGGGCATAGCCGACCTTCAAGGGGGACATGCTCCCCAGTGTGTCATATAGCCTCCCTTCACCGGACAGTTCACCGGACGGGTCTTACGGGACAGCCCGCCAGGCGTGCCGTCGTTCCTCTCGATAAGTAGCGGTGGTGTCCGGTGAGGGTTCCCCTTACGGGCATGCAATCTGGGCTGACGCCTGTGACCGAGTGTTCAGTGCGCGCTGTATAGTTCAGTCCATGCTGACTATTGCTTCGCGTCTCGACGTGATGAACCGCCTGGGTCGTGCACTGGCCGACCCCACTCGATCCCGGATCATCTTGACCCTGCTCGACCATCCCGCTTACCCGGCGGAACTGGCCCGAGATCTGGACCTGACACGCCCGAACGTGTCCAACCACCTGGCATGCCTGCGCGATTGCGGGATCGTCGTCTCCGAGCCCGAGGGTCGTCGGACACGATATGAGATCGCCGATTCGCACCTGGCGCAGGCGCTGACGGCACTGGTCGATGCCACCCTGGCAGTGGACGAAGACGCCCCGTGCATCGATCCCGCCTGCTCGCTTCCCGGATGCGACGCAGCTGGGGAGGGCGCATGATCCTCACCTCGGTCTTGCAGGCGATGGGCCTGTTCGCAGCGACCAACATCGACGACATCATCGTGCTCTCCCTCTTCTTCGCGCGAGGGGCAGGCCAGCGCGGCACTACCGCCCGCATTCTGGCTGGCCAGTACCTCGGATTCGCCGGCATCCTCGGTGCCGCGGTCCTGGTGACCATCGGTGCCGGAGCATTCCTGCCCTCGGCAGCCATCCCGTACTTCGGTCTCATCCCTCTGGGCCTCGGCCTCTGGGCCGCATGGCAGGCCTGGCGCGGAGACGATGACGACGATGACGACGAGGCCAAGGTTGCCGGCAAGAAGGTCGGCGTGTGGGCAGTCGCAGGCGTCACCCTTGCCAACGGCGGCGACAACATCGGCGTCTACACCCCTGTCTTCCTCAGCGTGGAACCTCTCGCAGTAGTCGCCTACTGCATCGTCTTCCTCGCGCTCGTCGCGGTCCTGGTGGCCCTGGCAAAGTTCGTCGCCACCCGCCCCCCGATCGCCGAAGTGCTCGAACGCTGGGAGCACATCCTCTTCCCCATCGTTCTCATCGGCCTCGGCATCGTGATCCTCGTCAGCGGCGGAGCCTTCGGACTCTGACGTAGCGGCAGCGATCCAAACGGCCCCGACCGGGCGCACCCCTCTCGGTTCAGACCGCGACACCTACCTGCAGCCAGTCCTGCGTGATCGCGGCAACAAGACCGCCACGGAGCGCTGCAAAAACCCCGCCACCAAGCGAACGAAGCCACACCGAGCCCTCTACAGTTCGCTGCGCTTCACAATCTTGCGGTTTGGGAGTGGCGCACGGCCAACGAACAGGAACTCAATCGAACCCTGCAAAGCCTGAGTGCCCTAGGGAGATACGGCCCCCTTGCGCCGTCCTCCGAGGCCCTCGTCAATGAAATCCATGCAATCGCAGGCACGGCTCGCGCCACCTGATTGCCGACCTCCTGAACGTCGCGATGCGCCGCACGAGTCCGCCTGCCGTGATGTCGGCCGGCTGAGACTGTTCAGGGTTCGAGTCGAAGGC
>Ga0316202_10001828_pt1 | contig 15236 bp, 13 predicted proteins | sample 3monrhotite_MG_FD_204934 | JGI IMG/M metagenome (GOLD analysis project Ga0316202, IMG submission 204934) | Microbial mat bacterial communities from mineral coupon in-situ incubated in ocean water Damariscotta River, Maine, United States -... | ecosystem: Environmental > Aquatic > Marine >... | reverse complement strand
GCGCGTAAAATGAAAATACTGAATTAGGGGGTGTTAATACCCCCTAATTCGTGTATACAAAATGCCCTATCGAACAGTCAAAAACGTCGCTTTAGCCTGCCGCTGAGCAAGGCGATATCCTTCAACAAGAAATACTTACGGGAATCATCACAATGGCTAACGAAACTCTGGATGTGATTTCCATGGAAGAGGCGGGTAGTTTGCCCGGCCTTTTTCAGCAACGTGTAAAACGTACGCCGGAGACACTAGCCTATCGCCACTTTGATGCTGCGCAATCCCGCTGGGTGGACTTTACCTGGGCGGAATCAGCACGACAGGTTGCGTCTATACAGACGGCACTGGAAAAAGAAGACTTGGAAGCAGGCGATCGCGTGGCCATCATGTTACGTAATTGTCCACAATGGGTTTTCTTTGAACAGGCTGCGCTAGCCATGGGGCTGGTAGTGGTGCCGTTATACACCGATGACCGCGCCGAAAATGTGTCGTATGTTTTGCAGGATGCAGGGGTCAAATTGTTGTTAGTGGAAGGCGAGGCGACACTACTGAAGTTAGCGTCTATTCGTGCACAATTACAAGGTTTACTGCGAGTTGTTTCCGTGCAGCCTTGTGAGCCATCAGCAGATTTTTCACGATTAATAACGCTGGTAGACTGGCAGATTTTTGATGAAACACCTTCGATGGAAACAGTGTTGGATATCGATGCACTCGCGACATTGGTGTATACCTCAGGCACCACCGGACGCCCAAAAGGTGTCATGCTCAGTCACCGAAATATCCTGTTTAACGCTGATGCTGCGGTACAGCAATACACGATTTATTGCGAAGATCTGATGTTGTCATTTTTGCCGTTATCGCACATGTTTGAGCGCACCCTGGGCTGTTACATTCCGATAATGACAGGAAGTGCTGTGGCCTTTGCACGCTCAGTACAGGATCTGGCGGAAGACCTTATCAGTCAACAGCCCACCATTTTGATTTCTGTGCCGCGCATTTATGAGCGTGTTTATAACAAAATTCAAACGCAGGTAGCGAATAAGTCCGCCTTTGCACAATCACTGTTTTACAACGCCGTGGAAACAGGTTGGCAACGTTTTCAAAATGGCGGTGGTGGCGGTTTGCGTTGGCCGATTTTAAAAGCACTGGTGGCACAAAAAATCATGAACAAGCTGGGTGGACGCTTGCGACTGGCGATTTGCGGTGGTGCGCCGCTGTCCGCAGAAGTGGCGAAAACATTTATTGGCCTGGGATTGAATCTGATTCAGGGTTATGGATTGACTGAAACCAGTCCTGTGATTAGCGGCAATCCACAAAATGATAACGATCCTGCCAGTGTTGGTGTGCCGCTACCAGGTATTGAAATTAAAATGGGCAACAACGATGAATTGCTGACCCGCAGCCCATCGGTCATGCAAGGTTACTGGAATAATCCCGAAGCCACGCAGGCAATGATTGATGGAGATGGTTGGTTACATACTGGCGATAAAGTACGCATCGAAAATAACCATATTTATATTACCGGGCGACTCAAGGAAATTATCGTCCTGTCTAACGGTGAAAAAGTACCTCCGGCAGATATGGAAATGGCGATAACTCTGGACCCTATGGTAGAACAAGCGCTGGTTATTGGAGAAGGAAAACCGTATTTATCAGTTATCGTCGTACTGGAATCAGAGACCTGGAAAGCTGAAGCGGAAACACAAGGCTTTGATGTCAGTGATCCTACGGTACTCAACAGCAAACCGGTGTGTAAATGGATATTGGAACGCATTGCTCCACAGCTGAAGGATTTCCCCGGTTATGCCAAGGTACGTGCAATAACGCTGCGCGACACGCCGTGGAGCATTGATGATGGCACCATGACGCCGACGATGAAATTACGGCGTACGATCATCATGGAAAAAAACAAACATGACATTGAAAAAATGTACAAAGGGCACTGACTGCAGTGAATCAAACAAAAAATGAGGCGACGAGCGAAACGACACAAGTATTACCCACCAGCATACCCACCACCCGAGTGCTGGCCATGCCCGCTGACACCAATACCGCAGGCGATATTTTTGGTGGTTGGATTATGTCACAAGTGGATATCGCCGCGTCCGTTGTAGCTCATCGTCATGCGGGCACTCGAGCGGTCACCGTGGCGGTTAATTCATTCCAGTTCAAGAAGCCGGTTTACGTTGGTGATCTCATCAGTTGTTATGCCGTAGTAAAAAAAGTGGGCAATACCTCCATCACTGTATTTGTTGAAGTGTATGCAGAACGTGATCGTCAGCAGCTTGAAGTGGTGAAAGTGACCGAAGCGACACTGACCTTTGTGGCTATTGATAAAGACGGTAAACCACAGAAAGTGCGAGCACTGGGTTAAGGAATGGAAATTGAATAACTTATACAATTGGCATCCCTGCTTCAGCCCGTCTTCGCCCGTTCTTCAATCACAAAAGCTCGAAATAGAACGACTATTCCTGTGCTTTTGCTCAATCAGAACGAACAAATACGGACTAAATCAGAGCGCCACTTGTATAAGTTATTCAATTTCCATTCCTAAGTAGACAGGTAAATGAATGTGACAACAAAAAATATAAAACCTGTCATTAAAAGCAGAAATGAGCCCTTTGTTGATCGCGTTGCCACACGGATATGGAAAGAGGTGCCCTCCGTTCATAACCCTTATGTCGCTGAATCTTGCCAATGCCATGGTTATGACACTTTAGAGCTTGCTGAAAAACGCAGTTTTTCTGACATTATTTTCCTTTTGCAAGCAGGCGAACTGCCTTCTGTGCAACAATCACAACTATTTGAAACCCTCCTGGTTGCATTAAGCAATCCTGGGCCAAGGCACCCTGCAACCCGGGCCGCCATGAATGCGGGGGTAGGAAAAACAAATCCAGCCCACATTTTGCCAATATCCCAGTCTGTCATGAGTGGAGATCACCTCGGTGGCGGTGAGGTCAGTACCTCAATGACATTCTTGCGGAAGAATCGTAAAAATGTGCCCGAACAGGTCGCCCATGAACTGATTGCCCAGAATAAACAACCTGATGAGGGAGACTGGCATATTGCACCAGGGTTCGGGTCTCGCTTTGGAGACATTGATATTATCCCTGAACGTATAGCGGCATTATTAATGACGCTACCAGGAAAGGGAGCAGCTCTGGACTGGGCAAATGAATTTGTTAAACCATTACACGAATACAGTATGGGCTGGTTGAGTACGGGTCTTGCGGCAGCAGTTTTTCTCGATTTGGGTTTTCATCCGCGGGCTGGCGCAGGACTGTTTCAGATCACATCTTCCCCAGGGCTTTTGGCACACGGGCTTGAGCTAGCCAACAAACCGCGTACCGCACTACCCTTCCCTGATGATGATCATTATTTTTATGAGCCCAAAAACAATGAATCATAAAAGTGACGAAATTTTCATTTTTGTGAACGAGAATATGCGCCTTACAACATAGTATTTTTCAACCGAAACCTGATTATGAATATTTCTAAATTGATCTATATTGTAAAAAAATAGAATATATATCGACTAATAAAATTAGCATTACTGTAAGACAATAGTAAACTGGCACCGCCAGTAAAATTTTTGTTATCAGTATGTTTATCATAAAAAATGTATTTGGGGTCTAGATTACATCTATGGATATCTGACATGAAAATATGGGTAGATGCTGACGCCTGTCCCGTGGTGATCAAAGAAATATTATTCAAGGCTGCCAATCGTACTGGAGTGGAAATAACGCTAGTGGCTAATCAGTTGGTTCGTATTCCACCTTCACCGTATATTAATATGCTGCAAGTAAAATCTGGTTTTGATGTGGCAGATGATGAGATTGTCAAACAGGTAAATGAGGGAGACTTGGTAATTACCGCTGATATTCCTTTGGCCGCAGAAGTGATTGAAAAAGGCGGCCTTGCATTAAACCCGCGTGGTGAGATGTATACGGCTGATGATATTAAGGCCAAACTAAATATGCGTGATTTTATGGATACGATGCGTGCGAGTGGTGCAACTTCCGGCGGGCCTCCACCCTTGAGCCACAACGATCGACAAGCATTTGCAAATCAGCTGGATCGATGGTTGACTCGACAGATAAAAAAATCCTAGTACATTGAGAGGGTGACTCGTAAGGCCGTACAGTTGTGTTTGAAAAATCGCTAAGTAAAATGTTGTGTAACGCAGAGGCTGCAAAAAACACTAAAATTTCGTGTATTGTGGCCTCTACGTTCATGGCGCCGGATCTGGCCGGTGAGTAATGGCTATCTAAATTTCAAATACTACGAGTACAACAAACAACTCATTTTATATTTTTAGCGCATTTTTGGGCACATATTTTTCGGATACTTTATCTTCACTGAGAAGAATATAGCGAAAGATTACAATGGTGATTATACCCATGAGCAAATAGGAGAATCCAAAAATACCCATGGATAGTAACAGTTGATCACTGGACTGAGCAGTAATAATGTCAGTTGTCTTGATAATGCCATATATTGTCCAGGGTTGACGCCCAACTTCAGCAACAATCCATCCTGAAATTACCGCAATGAGACCGGAAGGCACCATGATCAACGCCAATTTCAAAAACCAACGAGATGATTCCAGTTTGTTTTGATACATCAATCTCATGCCAATAATGACGGTTATCAACATTAATACTGCCATGACAATCATGATACGGAATGAATAAAACACAATGGGAATATTGGGCCGTTCTTCTGGAGCAACCTCTTTTAATCCTTTTATTTCTGTATTGGCATCAAGCCCCAATAACAAACTTAAGGCTTTGGGGATTTCTATAGTGTATAAATTTTTTTCATTTTGAGGGTCAGGAATAGCAAATACTTTAAAGCTGACGCTATGTTCCGTTTCCCATTGACCCTCCATTGCTGCAAACTTCACAGGTTGGTTGATTAACACATCATGGCCATGGAGATGGCCGATAATGAATTGGGCTATCGTAAAAAAGAATGCCGCTGTTAAACCAAGCGTCATACTCTTTTTTGTTACTGCATTAGATCCTTTCTTCAAATAACGATAAGCGGAAAATCCCATTACCAAAAATGCAGTGGCCATTAAACCTGCCACTAACATATGCAAGTAACGTAAAGGAAAAGATGGATTAAAGATAACTTCCCAGTGATCCAATACGATGGCCTGGCCTTGCAACCATTCGACTCCCGTCGGCGTATTCATCCAGGAATTTCGACTGATCACAAAAAAGGCGGTTAAAAATATTCCAAAATTAAACAATAATGTCGCCGCAAAACGACCATACGAACGTTTTTGCCGGTTATGAAAGAGCATGACACCAATACAGCCACCTTCCAGTAAAATTGCAAACATGAGCTCATATTCACGAATAGGAATAAGTGCTGCTTGTGATTTCTCATAGAAACCACCAAAAACATTATCCAGTTGGGCGGATAAAGCAACTCCGGTTATTGCAGCAACAACATAGACTACAGCCAGGATATGTAGCCATAACGTATATGTGTCTAAAAACACCTGGTCGTTAGTGCGTAGCCAACGCCAATAAAGAAACGATAAAAATGTCGATAAACCGATAAGCAGCGTGGGAAAAATAATATGAAATCCGGCGGTGAAACCGAACTGCATGCGAGACAGCGTCTCGATGTCCATGGCATGATCCCTCAGGTTGTTTAGAGTAACATTGTCTCAAGTTATAAAGTTGTAATTGTAGACATGAGCCACTTGAGTGTGATTACAACAAAGGTAAAAGATGAAAGAGAAGCAAGGTATAAAGAAATAGCTAACATGGTTTTATTCTCCTGAGAATATATTTAAATACAAAATAATGAATTAACCCTCCCTAGCACATCGAATAATCGATAGGGAGGCTTGTTGCTTTCTTCAAGTGCATACAGACCGGTATAATTTGAGCATTATAAAATAATAATAATGTCTAAATTACAAAGATAATTTGTAACATTCCATGCCGGGGAAAGTTATGTACTAGTTTTTCAACCTTTCCCGACATGAATAATGCTATTCACCGAAATATTTTTTTAATAACTATATCTGGTTAATTATTGTTGTTGGTTTAAATGTATTTTAAATAAATTTATAAAGGCAGAAATAAACTTAAAAATTCAGCATTTTCCTCAGATTTGATACCCTTAAACCATCGCTGGGTTCCCAGTTTCTATTGACGGACATATAGGAGTTTGGGTCGAGCTTGATAAGGCTAATCAATGTTTCTGCTACAATTCTTGACCCAATAGGACCCAGTCCTTCGCCAGGTCTGAATTTATCTTCCCTGGTTTCTTTGCCAATGATTTCTGCCTCGGTTAATATATAAAACCAAAGCGGTGTTCCCGTTGATATATCGATATCATCCCCCGCGACAGAAGTTGCAGTTTCGCTGACTTTATCAATCTCGGCTTGTGGTCGGCTCATCGCTTTAGCAATATTTTCCCCTGACGGTAATGAAAAAATCTGTCCGCGTAATAAATTTCTTGTTGCGAGAGATTGCTCATCATCAGTAGGAATAAAAGGCAGCTTGAGCAAATCGGTTGCCATTTTTGTGTCCATTCTTTTTGCTCTCTGCACATCTTCATCTCGCCGTGGCCCAACTAATACTGACCAATCAACAACGGCTTTTAGATCACTCAGCGGCGAAAACCCACGGCCTAATAGTGGACCAAATAATTCTAATTCCGGGCCACCCTTTGTTACCCGTATTGTTTGGGGAACCATAGAATGGCCAAACCGATATGCTGCTACTGAAAACTCCACAGGTATAAATACGTCGTCATAACTACCCTTATAAAACTGGCAGCCATTGCCTAAAATGTCATCGACAACAGCATCGCCACACATGGTTACCAGAAAATCATGTATGACTACCCACTGATAATGCCAGGTGACCAGTTTCCTTGACTCTTCGAAGAGTTCTGATTTTTCATAACGAGGTGCCAGTTCATCGACAACTCGGTTATGAAACCTGATCATTGCCAGCTGCAACTGCGATATAATTCTGTTTTCATCGTTTCTTGGGTCGCCGATAATTGCTGTACCATGAACCGATCTGATTAAGTCATTTTTTTGAAGATCAGTTGCATTTGGATAATCTGAACCTGTCAGCAGTTTGACTCCACTAAAGTCGCCCTCTGAAAAATATAAATAAGGGTGTGCTTCAGGGCCTTGTCCATAAATACAATCGAGGTCTAGTGTTGGCGTTCTGGCATTTTCAAGCTGACTAATGTCAACGGTTGATGAAAGCCTTGTTGAAGCATCAAGTGTAACGTCATGATCGATAAATTGACCAAAAAATACGTCACCAACAGCAACGGAGCGAGTATGTTTTACATCTTTTCCCTCATCCATCGGGCCTTTTTGTTTTCCTAATTTTTTCAGTGATCTCGGATGAGTGGTGAGAGGAGGTAAGTCAAACATTCTTCCATAACTTTCTCCTTTGCTTCGTTGATGACGTGGGGAACAAAAAGCATCTATTCCCTTTAATTTACGGACACCATGATGATTTTTTGACATTTGGTAATACCCTCCATTTAACAAATTAATAAGACACATTTTTTACCGCATGCTTTTTCATAAAGCATATAAACACTAACCTTCTCGATGAGGCTGATAGCGGTTTGTTGTTATATTTTTAAGCATTGCGATAGAGACTATCAGCAAAAAAAAATTCTTATAAGGTAATTAATAAACGAGATAACTGTGGAAAATAACCTATTTGAATATTGCAAATAGAGTGAGATGAGATGTTTGTTGGTATATTTATGATTGTATCGCTTAGTGTTATGAGGTATATGGTTTCGTATTGGATGAAAAAATTGACTATGACACTCGGTTTTCCTCTTATTATTTATGTTATGCAACAAGGAAAAATATGAAAATTCATTACTTGCAACATGTGGATTTTGAAGGGTTGAGCAGTATTGAGGTAATGCTAAAAGAAAAAGGCCATCATTTGTCTCATACTTGCTTATACAAAAATGAAACGCTTCCTTCTATAAGTGACATAGATTGGCTTATTGTCATGGGAGGACCAATGGGTATATACGATGATGATAAATACCCCTGGTTGGAGGTAGAAAAACAATTTATCGATGAAGCGATTAAGACGGATAAAATTGTATTAGGAATCTGCTTAGGGGCACAATTGATTGCAGATGTCCTTGGGGCTAAGGTCTATAAAAATTCACAGAAAGAAATTGGATGGTTTGATATCAATTGCTTACCCGAAGTTAATACAACCATACTGGCAGATGCCATACCAGAAACCGTTGAAGTCTTTCATTGGCATGGAGATACTTTTGAGATACCTGAGGGAGCGACTCCACTTTTCAAAAGTAATGCGTGCAATAACCAGGGGTTTATGTGTGCCAATCGGGTGGTGGGGTTCCAGTTTCACCTGGAAACAACTCAAAGTTCAGCGGCGGCATTAATCGAAAACTGTCGTGATGAGCTAGATGGTAGTCAGTATGTGCAGACAGAAAAACAAATGCTGGCATTCCCAGAGAAGTTTGAAAGGATTAATCAAGTCATGTTTTCTGTATTAACGGCGCTGGAAGAAAAAAATGCCTAAAATTTGAAGAGTCTGTTGTTGAGGTGTCAACACCCTCTAGTTTTGGCGGAAAGCTACTAGTTTGCTGTATTTTTTGGGAGTGACTTTAGCGATCTGTTTAAATTCTCTTGTCATATGCGCTTGATCAGAAAAGCCATTATCAAGCGCTAGTGCCACTAAGTCAGTATCAGGGGTCTGTTTTAGAAAGTTGAGTGCTCTTTTGACACGTAAAATCCTTTGATACTGTTTTGGAGTCATATCTATCCATTTCTGGAATTGGCGTTCAAGTTGGCGTTGACTGACAGGAACATCGCCATTTAATAGGCCAAGCGCTTGAGTCTTCTGAACAATGTTCAGAGCGTGCGATAATGATGTGGGTATCACATCGGAAAAATTGGTTATCCTGTTTACCCATTTGTACAGAGCAGAAATGCGTGCATAATGACCGGGAGTGTTAACAAGGTGATTCACTATTGCTTGCAGTTCTAATGATAGTGCACCTTCTTTTAAGGCAACGGGTTGATCACAGTGTGTTTTAAAAATACCAAAGCTAACACCGGGGTGAAAGCGAATGCCTGCCAGTTGAGATCCTGCAGGTAACGTTACGGAATGTGCTTGTTTACTTACCGATAGTAAGAGCACTTTCGCGGAATACTGGGTTTTGTCCAGATATATTGGCCCGTTTAAATTAAACAAGATACCACTGCAAGCATCGCCCTGAAGCCATCTTTTAATGCTGCCCGAGTCATTTGGCGAGACGGATGCTGACCATATTCCTTGAACATAGGTAGACAACCTTCCCTTAGGCTGAAACAGTTCAAAGATAAAGGAAGAGTCTGCTTGTTGTGTCATTTCATTAGTTGGGCTGATAGCTGCCGACTTCGGGTTTAAAGGCTTTGACGATACGATTCCAGCTGTTGATTGCATTGATGGCGATGGTCAAGTCCACCAAGCCTTGCGCACCAAAACTATCCAGCGCGTGCTGATAGTGCTCGTCGGTTACCGGCTGTCCTGAAGTGATAAGTTCAGCCCATGCTAGGGCGTCTCGTTCTGGCCCCGAATAAAGTGGCATCTCTAACCAAGCACTCAGGCCATATATGCGCTCAGGGCTTTCCCCGAGTTTTAGGGCATCTTTGCTATGCATATCAATACAATAAGCACATTGGTTAATTTGTGAAATCCGTAACTTAACCAATTCCCAAGTGGTAGTGGTTACGGAATGGGTTCCGCTGAATTGCCGCTGCAGGTAGTTTTCCTGCTCCAGCAAAATCTCTATTGCTTGTGGTGAAGATGAAAAATAGTCTACTCGTTTTATCATAATGCTACTCCTGATTGGCGCTTGAGCATAAGCTTTGCTCAGGAGTATTTATTGAAAATTTTCGACATCTATACCCGTGGCGTTATGGATTTAGGTTTAAGTGTGCGTCATATTTTCTTTATGGCAAGGCGAAATGACGCGTAATAGTCGTTCTATTGCAAGGAATTTCAACGCAGCCATGGAGGAAATAGGGCGTACAATTAGACCTAAATCCATAACGTCACGGGTATATTATAGGTGTACTCAACGAGGGTGCAGAAAAACTAAGGCGAGAAATAAGACGAGAAAATTTCCGTCTTTAGGTTAGAGTTCGTATTTAGGCTAGGGAGTGTTATCCACCCTCCAAATGTCGTTCTTTCAAATCTACATAATGCTGTGCAGAATATTTAATCCACTTGCGTTCTTCATCCGACAGTGGCCGCACCTTACGCACCGGGCTGCCCAACCATAAATAGCCTTCTTGCAATACCTTTCCTGGTGATACCAAACTGCCTGCACCCAGTAATACAAAAGGCTCCAGTCGTGCACCGTCCATAATGGTGGAACCCATACCTACCAGGCAGTGATCACCCACCGTGCAGCCATGCAGGATCACTTTGTGACCGACGGTGACATTGTCGCCCACGTCCACTGCATAGCCTTCAGGTGTGTCGGTGTGTGGGTGGGTAACATGAACCACGCTGCTGTCTTGAATATTGCTGCGTTTACCGATACGGATTTTATTCACATCGCCGCGTACGACGGTCATGGGCCAGATGGAGCTGTCTTCGCCGATAACCACATCGCCGATAACCAGCGCGGTGTCGTCTACAAAAACGGTTTTGTCCAGTGTGGGGGTAATGTTCTGATAACGTCGAATATTTTCCATGTTGTTGCTTAAGTCTCTATCCATATAATAACTGTGGGTTTTGTGATTATCACATGAATAGAGCAATTGAGCCCTATTTTAACGTCACCAGTTCTTCGGCGCTGGTGGGATGAATTGCCACGGTGTTGTCGAAATCCGCTTTGGTGGCGCCCATTTTCAGTGCTACGGCAAAACCTTGCAACATTTCATCAGCACCCTGGCCGATGACATGCACGCCGACCACTTTTTCCTGTGCACCCACACAAACCAGTTTCATGGCCGTCGTGGGTTGGTGTTGGGTGAAAGCGTGGGCCATGGCTGTAAACCGCGTCTGATACACTTTTACTGCTTCGCCATGTTGTTCGCGCGCTTCCGCTTCAGTCAGGCCCACGGTGCCGATGGGCGGATGACTGAACATGACAGTGGGAATGTTGCTGTAATCCAGTTTACGGTCATTTTGCTTGTTGAACAGACGGTCTGACAAGCGCCGTGCCGCCGCAATGGCCACAGGGGTAAGTTGCGCGCGACCGGTGACATCACCCACGGCGTACACGCCTGCCACATTGGTATTCTGAAATTCATCGGTGGGTATATAGCCTCGCTCATCCTGCTTTACGCCGGCGGCATCCAGATTGAGCACTTCGGTGTTGGGTGTGCGACCGATAGCCCAAATCAATTGATCGATTTCGCTGAGTTGCTGGCCGTTAGGAAAGCTTAGCGTCAGGCTACCATCGTCGGCCTTTTCAATGGTTGTGCAGGGAATGTTGGGCATTACGGTGACACCGTCGTTGACCATTTCTTCCATTAAGGTATCACGCAGCATGGAATCAAAGCTGCTGAGGAAGTGTTCCCGGCGCAGTAACAGTGAAACGTCACTGCCCAGTGCATTCAATACTCCTGCCAACTCGACGGCGATGTAACCGGCGCCCACCACAGCAACACGCTTGGGCTGTTCGGTGAGGGCAAAAAAACCGTCAGAGGTAATGCCTAGTTCGGCTCCCGGTGTGTCCGGTACTGACGGCACACCACCAGGAGCGATAACAATATGGTCTGCCGTGTACTGCTCGCCGTTCACTTCCAGGGTTTTGGCATCGACAAAACGTGCCGTGCCACGAATTTCGTCGATGTTCGAATCTGCCAGATAATTGCCGTACCAATCGTTAATGCCTTTGATGTAGGCTTCACGCGCCTCCACCAGCCTGGGCCAGTTAAAACCGTGAACACTGATGTCAAAACCGTAACTCGGCGCATTTTTTAAGGCCGCCGCCATTTCTGCGCCGTACCACATGACTTTTTTGGGTACGCAGCCGACATTGACGCAGGTACCGCCCATTTTGCCGCTTTCGATGACTGCGCATTTGGCACCGTATACTGCACCGCGTTCTGCTGCTGACAAGCCGCCGCTGCCGCCGCCGATACTGATCAGGTCGTAGTGTTTTGTCATGATTTATCTTTAGTCCTCTCAATGAAAGCAATTGTAGGTTGGGGTGACGCAGGAACCCCAGCAAGCCACCTATCCCATCCATTGCAACGGCGGTTCATTCATCATCGCTGCCTGTTCCCGCAACGCGAGAATCTGTTCTTCCCAATAACGTGGCTCGGCGAACCATGGAAAGTGCATGGGGAATGTTGGATCATCCCAGCGTCGCGCCAGCCATGCAGAGTAATGGATCATGCGTAGTGTGCGTAACGGTTCGATTAAGTGTAGCTCGCGGGGATTAAAATCCATAAATTCACTATAGCCGGACAATATTTCGTCGATTTGTCCGGTCATTTGTGCGCGCTCGCCAGAGAGCAGCATCCACAAATCCTGTATCGCCGGGCCCATACGGGCGTCGTCGAAATCCACAAAATGCGGGCCGCCATCCGTCCATAAAATATTGCCGGGGTGACAGTCGCCATGCAGGCGTATATGCGTCAGGCTACCTTCAACAATACCCGCCCGCTCAAAACCGGTCTGCACCTGTATAAGCACATCTTCCATTAACGTCGAATAGGCTTCATGCAGGTCGCCCGGCACAATGTTCGCGGATATAATGTAGCGAAACGGCTCCCAGCCAAAGCTTTCGATATCCAGCGTGGGTCGATGCTGGAAATTTTCGGTAGCGCCGATGGCGTGAATACGCCCCAGGAATCGCCCCATCCACACCAGGTTATCGAGGTCTTCCAGGTCGGGTGTGCGTCCGCCGCGACGGGGATAAATGGCAAAGCGAAATCCAGCATGCTCAAACAGGCTGTGCCCGGCGGTATTCCGCAACGGTGCGATGACGGGAATTTCTGCCTGTGCCAGCGTCTCGGCGAAATCATGTTCCTCCTGAATGGTCGCGTCAGTCCAGCGATTGGGTCGATAGAATTTAACGATAACGGGTTGAGCGTCTTCAATACCGATTTGATAAACCCGGTTTTCGTAACTGTTCAGTGCCAGTTGCCGGCCATCACTGCGACCGCCCGCCAGCAATGCCTGACTATCCACTGCATCCAGCAGCACATCAGGCGTCAGGGCTTCGTAAGGGTGTGCGGTTGGTGAAGATTCAGTATCAATCACAATAATAAGCAGCCAGTCGTTGTTACCGTTTTATCGGCTTGGTATTCCTGCGTATGCTGGAATCCAGAAATTTTTACCACACAAATATCCAATAATGCTATTTTTCGGTTTGGGTCTTGTCAGGTTAGGGTATCATCATTCCGCCATTAGGCTGACTTTGGAAATTACAGGTAACGCCATGACCAATCCCCTGCTGCATTTGACTGATCTGCCACCCTTTAGTGCCATTAAACCCGAACAGGTGGAACCGGCCATCGACCAGATTCTGGCCGACAACCGCGCCGCCATCAAAACTCTGCTGGCGGATAACCCGACACCCAGCTGGGATACTTTGATGCTTCCCCTGGAAAGTTTGGAAGACCGGCTTGCGCGAGCCTGGTCACCAGTGAGCCATATGAATTCGGTGCTTAACAGCGATGCGCTACGCGAAGCTTACAACGCCTGCTTGCCCAAACTCAGTGAATATGCCACCGAAATCGGCCAAAACCAGCAATTGTTTGCGGCCTTCGACGCTGTGGCGAAAGACACAACGCTTTCTGTCGCTCAGCAAAAGGCCATTGACAATGCCTTGCGTGACTTCCGGCTCTCCGGTGTTGATCTACCTGAAGATAAAAAACAGCGTTACATGGCTATCCAGCAGGAACTGTCCAGCCTTACCGCTAAATTTTCAGAAAATGTACTGGATGCCACCCAGGCCTGGAGCAAGCTTATCGAGGATGAAACACATCTCGCTGGGTTGCCAGACTCGGCCATCGCTATGGCCAGACAATCGGCTGAACAAAAAGAGCAAAGCGGCTGGTTGTTCACCTTGGAGTTCCCCAGCTATTTTGCGGTAATGAATTATGCTGACGACCGCGCCCTGCGCGAAGAAATGTATGTCGCCTACGTTACGCGCGCTTCAGATAAAGGTCCCAATGCAGGTGAATTCGACAATACTCCGTTGATGGGAGAAATTCTCGCGTTACGCCACGAACTGGCTCGGCTGCTTGGTTTTGAAAATTATGCACAACGCTCGCTGGCCACCAAAATGGCCCCCAGCATAGAAAAGGTGACTGCTTTTTTACGTGATCTTGCCGACCGCTCACTGGGTATGGCGCAGGAAGAACTGAGCGAGCTGAAAACATTTGCTCTGGATGAGTTAGGCTTCGACATACTCGAGCCCTGGGATATTAGCTATGCCTCAGAAAAACTACGCCAACACCGTTACGCCATCAGTCAGGAGGATCTCAAACCCTACTTTCCCGAAACCCGCGTGGTCAACGGCATGTTCGAAGTGGTCAACAAACTTTACGGTTTGCACATTCGCGAATTAAGCAATGTCGATACGTGGCACAAAAACGTGCGTGCGTTTGAAATTCTTGACCGCGATGGTGATGCCCGTGGTCGGTTTTATCTTGACCTGTATGCTCGAGCTAACAAACGCGGTGGTGCATGGATGGATGAATGTATCTCCCGCCGCCAAACCAAACAGGGTGTGCAGCTACCTGTTGCTTACCTCACCTGCAATTTTTCTGCGCCAGTAGGTGATGATCCGGCGTTGTTTACCCATAACGAAGTCATCACCTTGTTTCACGAATTCGGTCACGGTCTGCATCACATGCTGACTCAGATAGACACTCTCGCCGTGTCTGGCATCAGCGGTGTCCCCTGGGATGCCGTGGAACTGCCCAGTCAGTTTTTGGAAAACTGGTGCTGGGAATCACAGGCTGTAAACCTCATCGCTCGACATTATAAAACCAGTGAACAATTGCCGGATGGATTGTTCGCCAAAATGATCGCGGCTAAAAATTTCCAGGCCGGTATGCAAATGGTACGGCAATTGGAATTCTCCCTGTTCGATTTTCGCATTCACGCCGAATATGATCCGGAAAAAGGTGCGCGCGTGCAGGAAATTCTCGACGAAGTCCGTGCTGAAGTGGCCGTCATCAAACCGCCTGAATATCACTGCTTTCAACACAGCTTTGCACACATTTT
>Ga0316202_10001827_pt1 | contig 15246 bp, 9 predicted proteins | sample 3monrhotite_MG_FD_204934 | JGI IMG/M metagenome (GOLD analysis project Ga0316202, IMG submission 204934) | Microbial mat bacterial communities from mineral coupon in-situ incubated in ocean water Damariscotta River, Maine, United States -... | ecosystem: Environmental > Aquatic > Marine >... | reverse complement strand
CGGAGAAGGTGATGGTGAAGGCGTCCGACTCAAGCTGCAGCAGCGTGTTCTGCTGGTCGTGGCCCTCGATCGTGAGGACCGCGGAGGCCGAGATGGCTGCGCTGCCGGCCCGAGAGAAGACCCAGGCGCGCTGGGTGTTCCCGACCGGCTGCAGGGTCAGCGACAGCTCCTCGCCGAAGCCGACGACCTGGCTGGACAGCGCCGCGGCGAAGTACGGGACCTCCTCCTCTTCGTCGCTGAGGGCGGGGATCGTGTAGTCGATGCGATACTGCCGGACGGTCAGCTCGGCGCCGGCGCCGGCCGAGATGTCCTCTTCGACGGTGATGGTCGCGGTGATCAGGTCACCGCCGCACCCATCGATGCAGTTGTTGTCGACGTCGTAGGCGCTCTTGTCGAACGAGATCGTCGAGATGTCCACAACCGTGCTCGAACATCCAGCCAACAGGCTGATCCACAGCAGACGTGCCATCCCCACACTCCTCAAACAAGGGCTTACCGATCCTACTCGCTTGACCGGCTCATCGGCAACCAACCCGCCGGCTTCAAGGCAGAGGTTGCTCCCGGACCCAGACTTCCCACGGGGAGATGGCGCCCTGGCTCCAGATGAACATCGCTCCGTCGTCGGCATAGCCGTCCACCGACAGGCCGTGCACCGGCGGATCCAGCTCCTCGAACGCGGCCAGGCGGCCGAAGCCCGCGCCGGCGGCGTACCGCGCGGTCCAGCCCGAGCCGTCCCCGGACCAGGCCAGCGAGACGACGCCGCTGTCATGTAGCGCAGCCGCGGGCGGCGCCGTGAGGTCGGCCGGCCCCGGCAGCAGCACCTGCTCCGGCGAGGCCCAGCCGCGCCGCAGGGTGAAGTGGCGCGCCCAGAGCATCCCGCGGGTGCCCTCCTGGAGCCAGAAGACCGTCGCGCCGCCGGTGTCGGACATCACGACCGACGGCGGCCCGGCCGCGCCGCGGCGGTTGGTCATCAGCCGCTCGGGCTCGGCGGTCCAGCCCCGCAGCGGCAGGTACGTCCGGGCGAACAGCTCGCGGCTGGTGCCCTCGCCCTCGACCCAGGCGACCACCGTGCGGCCCCAGCGGTCGATCGCCCCGCTGGGCTGGGCGGCGGCCTTGTCGTACGACAGCGCCCGCTGCTTGCCCCAACTCCCCTTCCGGTCGGTGCGGCGGCCGCGGACGGCGCCGCCTTCGACCCAGACCATGAGGCCCCGGCCCGAGTCGCTCAGCGAGACGTCGGTCTGGGTGGCCGCGGCGCTGGCGACGCCGACAGGCGGTCCCCACGCGCCGCCGGCGTCCATCCGCCGCACGTAGCGCTGGCCCTCCAGGCCCTTCCACATCAGCAGCGCCTCGCCCCGGTCGTTGACGGCCAGGGACGGGTCGGCAGCGGGCGGCTCGGCGAGCCGGGCGGTGTCCGACCAACCCATCGACGGGGTGTAGCGGCGCGCCCGCAGCACGCCGTCCTCCACCCAGGCCGCGACCGCCGCCACGTCGCCAGAGGCGAGGACCGCCTCGCCAGAGGCCGCGCCGTCGCTGAGGGGCTGCGGCGGCTTCCAGCCGCGCTCCGGGTCGAGCTGGAGCGCGAACAGCTCCTGGCCCGGCAGCATCGCCACCGCAGAGCCATCGTCGAACGCCGCGATCTGCGGCGCGCCGGCGAGCGTCTCGATGCCCACCCGCTCGCCAGGCGCGGCGTCGAGGACCGGGGTGTGCGGCGACTCGGCCCGCCACAGCGCGATCGGGTCGCTGCCGCCGAGGCGCCACAGGCTGTGGCTCTCCCACACCGACCGGCCGCCGCTGTCGCCCTGCTCGTGGTGCCAGCCGATGTAGTAGAGCCCACCCTCGCTGGCCATCACCGTCAGCGACATCCACCGCGGCCCCGGCACCCGCGCGCTCAGCGAGCGGATCGGCGCGCCCGACGTCAGGCGCCGGTCGATGTCCGGGAAGCCGTCGATCGCCACGCCCTGCTCCCCGTACTGGAGCGGGTTGGCCAGCAGCTCCCGCTCGACCAGCCGGACGAGCGTGTCCTCGGCCGGCGGCTCGGACAGCCAGCCGCCGTAGCGCAGCCACGCCTGGAGCTCCGTGGCGGTCATGCCGCCGTCGCCGGGCGTCGGCAGCGGCCCGGCGCCGCCGCAGCGACTCAAATGGCCGATGTCGTCGACGATGATGAGCATCATGCTGCCCTGCGGACCCGACTCCAGGTCGCAGGCCTCCCAGGTCTCTGTGATGTAGGCCCGCTCTGGAAGCTCACCCTTCAGCGAGATCAGCGGCGTCAGCTCGCTGGGGATGTTGTCCCCGGAACGCGCAATGTAGACCGCCGACGAGCGCGCGAACACCGCCGCTGCGTCCTCTTCCGGGCAGACGCACGGCTCCGCCTGCGCCCAACCCTGTCCCACCCACCACAGAAGCGTCATCCACAGCATGGCGCTACGATACCCCGCGCAGCGCTCAGCCGCCCGCACCCACAACGGCCCCCGCCAGCACGGCGTAGGGAATCAGCACGACGCGCTCCTCGGCCACCAGAGCAAACCCGCGCGACTCGACCGCCGTGGCGACCTCGGGCAGGTGATAAGCCCCCCACGGCACCACCACGACCGCAAACGCTGACAGCGCCGCGTCCAGCTCCCCGATCAGGTGCGCGTTGCGCAGGTCGAGGATGTCCGCGAAGAGCTGATCCGTCAGCTCCGGCCGCGCCGCCAGCTCCACGCTCAGCGCCTGGTACTGCGCGAAGAACGCGGCACGGTCCGCGGCATCCATCATCCGCCCGAGCCGCCCGATGAGCCAGACCGTCTCCGTGGAGAAGTCGGACATGTCGACGTCTGCGTACCGGACCGGGATGTCCGTGAGCGACTCGACCGCTGCCTGCTGGCTGAGATCGAGCGCCGCAGCGACGCTCCCATACTGGAGCTCCGTCCCCCCCTGCGCGACCGCTGCGGCGGTGTCGGTGACGCCCTCGGCGAGCACCAGCGCATCCTGCTCGGGGATCCCGGCAAACAGCGCCGGATACCGCTCGGCGTCCCCGATGTGGATCATGCCGATGAGGTGGACGGCTTGATCGTCTCGGGCGTAGGTCCGGTGCGCGACCCAGACCCCTTCCAGCCCCAGGCCCACGAAGCCAGCGGTGGCCGACTGGATCCCCACCGCCGCAGAGGCCACCGCGTACACCACCACGATCGCCGGGGTGCCCAGCAGCAGCCCCCCGGCTCGCCCGGCGCGCGCCCCCCACGACAGCGGGCGGTCGTCTTCCTCAGCCCGCAGCCACAGCACCGCCGCGCCCGCGGCCACGGCAAGCTGCACCACCCCGAGCACCGAGAACAGCCTGCCAGCCGGAAGCCAGAGCGGCAGGGGCATCGCGCCGAGGGTGGCCCAGAGCGTGAACAGCACCACCGGCCCGAAGACCGCCACCGGAAGCCGCCGCGAGAACACCATCACGAGCGCTGCCAGCGGACAGAGCAGGATCACCGCCGCAGAGGCGATGCCCTGGAGCACCGGCAGGGCGCCGGACAGCCCGAGCAGGAGGGTGAGGAGCGCGTCCAGCGCGAACAGGGCGAGGAGCGAGTTCCCGAAGGCGCGGAGCATCATGCCCGCATCAGACCACCATCTGCGCGCCCGCAGTGTCTTCGGTGAGGGTGTCGAACGCCGGCCAGACGACCTGCGCGATGACTGCACGGCGGAAAGCCGGCCCGGTGGTCACGATCCCATACGGCGCGAGCGCCTCGTCCGGCGCGGACGTCCGGGCCAGCAGCGCCTCGGCGGCGGCTTCGAGCTGCGTGCGCGCCCAGGCGCGCCGCTCGGGCGCGAGCGCGGACAGGATCCACTTCAGGCTGCGCCAGGCCAGCCCGGCGTGGCGAGCTTCATCTTCAGCGATCTCGGTGAGGAGCGCGCTCACGGCCGGGTCTTCGCACCGGCGCGCGGCCTCAGCGGCCTCGGCGGCGCCGATGGTCTCGCCCAGGCAGGCCTCTGCGATGAGGCCCGCGAGCACACCGTCGACGTCGAAGGCAGGCGCCGCGTCGTCGAGCCGCATCGCACCGGGACCGACCGGCGCGCCGCTGTAGCGACCGGCCAGGGCGAAGGTGATCTGCGCGTGGCGGATCTCGTCGGCCGCAGCCTGCTGGATCGCCAGGAGGATGTCCGGCGGCGCGCCCAGCGCCATCATCTGGAGCGTGAACCGCGCGAAGCTCGCCACGCTGGCGTGCTCCAGGCGCGCGATGTCGCGCCAGCGGTCGGACAGGCGCTGGCGGATGTCCTCCGGCGGCACCGCCACGGCTGCCAGCGACGCAGACCAGTCCGCGCGCGCGGCGGTCGGTGCCCGGCGGGCCTCGCCGTCGATCAGCAGGGGGCGGCCGATGTCACACTCTTGCGCCAGGCACTCCCAGCCTGACGGCCCCATCGCGCACTGCTGGTACGTCTCTTCGCAGTCCGCGTCGGTCCGGCAGGTGTCCACCGCTGGCTCGCGGCAGGCCAGCCGCGTGTTGTAGCCGCACCCGTCGAAGTAGGTCGACACGCCGCACTCGCCAGAGTCGCAGTCGCTGTCGGTCGCGCAGTCTGCCGGCACGCACTGGCGCAGGTTGAGGTTGGTGTCGACGGTGTCCACCGCGAGGCAGGCCGCCCCGCTGCCGCAGTCGTCGTCCGACGCGCAGGTGTAGGCGCAGCCGCACGAGGTGCCGGTGTCCTTGGGCGACTCGTAGTGCAGGCAGACGCCGCCGGTGCCGTCGGTGCACTCGTCGTCCGCCGTGCAGCCCTTCCAGTCCTCGTCGCCCGCGCACGACGGCTCGCTGCCCACGTCGGTGGGTGAGATCGCCTCGGCGCGGTTGATCGCGCCGTCGGCGCACTGCTCGTAGCCGGTCGGCTCTCCGCTGCTGTCCAGCAGCGTCGTCGGGTCCTCGCAGCCCGACGTCGGGGTGGCTGTGTCCGTCGTCGTCGAGGTGTCCGTGTCCTTGGGGTCGCAGCCGGCTGTCACCAGCAGCGTCGCGAGCAGCCACCGCAGCGGCATTGTACGCATCATCAGAGTTCTCCGCCTGTCCGTCCGAGCCTGTCTGCCCTCACGGTACACCCCAGCCCACAGATCGTCTGTGGCCGGGGTGAGAAACCGTAGGGGGGTTCTGCGCAGGAGCGTGCAGGACCGCGACTACCGGTACAGCGTGTCCATGATGGTGTTGAAGCCGAAGACGTTGCCCACGTCGAGGTTGATCTGGCTCTGCCGCTCGCCCTGCGCGTCGAGGTGGTCGAGCTGGCCGGCGTACGACCAGGTAACCAGAGTCTCGCCGTCGTCGAAGCGGTGCACGTCGCCGAGCACGATCGCGCTCACGTCGGCGCTGTAGCTCCACCGCTCGGTCGCGGTGCCGGCGCCGGGGTCGAGGTCGTACTCGACGATCCGGCCGTTGATGCCGCCGCCGGCGTTGTCGAAGACCAGCAGGCCGCCGTCGTCGAGGAGCTCGAACTGGTGCTGGCGGGCGAAGGCGGGATCCGGCGTCATCGTCGCGGCGGTCTCGCCGACGACCCAGTCACAGCTCCCGGTCGCGCGGTCGATCTTCACGATGCTGCCGAAGCCGTACATCCCCACCAGGTAGGCGTCCTCGTCGGGGAGGTAGTCCAGCGCGTTGGAGAAGGTCCAGCCCAGGCCGTACAGGTCGCCCTCAACCTCGGCAGGATCGAAGCAGTCGAAGGCGCTCCAGACCGACTGCTGCGAGCCGTCCGGGGCGATCTCGATGATCTGGTCGCCGCGCACGCCGTCGCGGAGGTCGACCGCGATCGCGCCGATGGTGCCGTCGTCCATCTCGATAAAGTCGTGGGCGAGGCCGGGCACCGAGATCTCCTCGACCTCCTGGCCGTCGAGGGAGCGGCGGACGAGCATCGCCTCCTCGGTCGGCTCCAGCGAGACGTCCGAGAGGTTGTAGAGCACGCTCTGGCCGTCGACCGACAGGCGCACCCGGTACATCTCCAGAGCGCTCTCCTCCTGGTAGTACCAGAGGAACTCGCCGCTGGCCGACAGGATCGCCGGCACGGGGTCCCCGCCCGAGGACAGCAGCGGCACGGCCATGTAGTAGCCGCTCTGCGCCGCGCCATCCGACGCCATCGCCGGCAGCCAGTTCGGCAGCAGCTCGGTGGTGAGCTCTTCGGTCTTGGACAGCGACTCTTCCTCGCCGGGCACGACGACCTGGTACGAGTAAGCCGTGTCCGGGGACAGGCCGACGAGGGCGACGCTGTGCTCGGTGCCGGAGGCAGAGAGGCCGGTCGACAGCGACAGGTCGCCGTCGGGGCCGTAGGCGACGTAGCCGGTCGACGCGGTGTCGGTGGTCCAGGAGACGGTCACCACGGTCACGATGTCGGGGCTGGGCGTCGCCTGGACGTCGCTGATCTGGACGGGCTGGCCGCAGCCTGCGAGCAGGGCCGCGCAGGCCAGGGCGCGGAGGGTGGTGGTGTTCATCGAGCGCTCCTCACATCAGTTCTGAGCGGACGATAGCCGGCTCACCACTGTTTCGCGATCCCCGCGCCGATGTTGGCACCGCTTCGTGGCAACCAGTCGGCGTACAGGTCGAGCTGGAGCGCCTCAGCCGCCATCACAGTCCCACCGACACCGACCAGCGGCTGCACGTCGTCTCCGCCCAGGGCAGCCCCCTGGAGGTAGGCCCCTGCCCGCTCTCCGAGGCTGGTGCCGAGGGACGCGCTGGCGGCCCAGGCGCCCGGCTGCACGACCGCGTTCGCGCCCCAGCCGAGGCTGTCGCTGAGGCCGCCGCCGACGTTGGCGCTCAGGGCCGGGTCGCCCAGGCCCGCCTCCAGGCTGCTGGCGGCGGCGACCGGGATCGTTCCGACGAGGCTCGCGGCGATCCCGCCGACCTCTGCGGCGCCCTTCAGACCGAGGCCGGTCGCACCGACGCCGATGTCTCCGTCGCCGAACGGGATGGCGAGGTCAGGTGCCGAGACCCGCAGCTCCAGGCCCTCGACGAGGCCGCCGCGGATCAGCAGGCCGGGCGCGCCCAGCACCGAGGCACCGCCCCCGGTCGAGAGCTGCGCGCCAAGCTCAGTCATCAGCGCGCCGGGCGGGACCGCGCCGGTGCTGTCAGAGAACCCCGGCCGGTCCGGGTTGAAGGGCGCCGCCTGCGCCACCGAGAGCAACCACAGCCACACCATCGAACCCTCCTCGCCGTGTAGAGAAGGCGTAAGCGCCGGATGGCACGCGCGCATTCTCTGTTGCGGGGAGCGGGCGGATCCCAAATACTCGAAGCCGCCCTCCCCGGCCCGGAGCCTACATGACCGTTCTCTCTTCGATGCGCCTGATGCCGGCGCTGGTCCTCCTGGTGGGGTGCCCCGGAGACAAGCCGACCGACCTCGTCGACACCGGCGCCGCGCTGCTGGTCGAGGACGCCGACGGAGACGGCTACGACGCCGACGAAGACTGCGACGACAACAACTCCGTCGTCAGCCCCGCCGCCGAAGAGATCTGCGACGGCGTCGACAACAACTGCGACGGACAGATCGACGAGGGCGTGACCTCTGAGTGGTACGCCGACACCGACGACGACGGCTTCGGTGACCCGGACAGCACCACGTGGAGCTGCTCTCCGCCGGAGGGGTACGCTGCGACCGGGACCGACTGCAACGACGCGGACAGCGAGAGCTACCCCGGCGCCCCCGAGCGCTGCGACGGCGTCGACAACAACTGCGACGGGCAGATCGACGAGAACGTCACCACAGTCTTCTACGCCGACACCGACGGCGACGGCTTCGGTGACCCAGCCGCGGCCGTCGAGGACTGCGATCCCGAGCCCGGCTACGTCGCCGACGGCACCGACTGCGACGACACCGACCCTCTGAGCTTCCCCGACGCCGAGGAGGTCTGCGACGAGGCGGACAACGACTGCGACACCCTCGTCGACGAGGATGTCACGACCACGTACTACCAGGACACCGACAAGGACCGCTACGGCGTCGCAGACGAGACCACCGAGGCGTGCAGCGCGCCCACCGGCTACTCCGAGACCCCCGGAGACTGCGACGACGCCGACAGCGCCATCAACCCAGACGCCCAGGAGGTCTGCGACAGCGCCGACAACGACTGCGACACCCTGGTCGACGATGACGACGACAGCCTCGACGCCAGCGGCGGCGGCACCTGGTACGCAGACGACGACGGCGACAGCTACGGCGACCCGAACGACAGCACCGACGCCTGCCTCCAGCCCTCCGGCACCGTCTCGGACGACACCGACTGCGACGACGCCAACAACACCATCAACCCGGCAGCGTCTGAGGTCTGCGACGAGGTCGACAACGACTGCGACACCCTCGTCGACGATGACGACGGCAGCCTCGACACATCGACCGGCGACACCTACTACACCGACGGCGACGGCGATGGCTACGGCGACCCAGACGACAGCACCGACGCCTGCGACCAGCCCTCCGGCACCGTCTCGGACGACACCGACTGCGACGACACCGACAGCGCGATCAGCCCCTCGGCGTCCGAGGTCTGCGATGAGGTCGACAACGACTGCGACGGAGACACCGACGACGCCGACAGCAGCCTGGACACGTCGACCGGCGAGACCTTCTACACCGACGACGACGGAGACGGCTTCGGAGACGCCAGCGACAGCACGGATGCCTGCGACCAGCCCTCCGGCGCGGTCTCGGACGACACCGACTGCGACGACACCGACAGCAGCGTCAACCCAGATGCCACGGAGGTCTGCAACGAGGTCGACGACGACTGCGACGGAGACATCGACGACGACGACAGCGATCTCGCAGACAGCGTCGCGACCTACTACACCGACGACGACGGCGATGGCTACGGCGACCCGGACGACAGCACCGACGCCTGCGCCCAGCCCTCCGGCAGCGTCTCGGACAACACCGACTGCGACGACACCGACAGCAGCGTCAACCCGGGCGAGACCGAGATATGCAGCGGCGTCGACGATGACTGCGACGGTGTCGTGGATGACCTCGGGCCTTCGGCCGTGTACGCGGGCTCTCTGGTGGCGGGCGCGGAGAAGCGCTACCAGTACAGCCCGGTGACCAGTGGCAGCGGCTACATCGAGGCCAACTGGGCATCCGACGCGGCCGCGGGCAGCTACGAGCTGGCGGTGGGGACCTCGGCTGGCGACGACGACGTCGAGGTGTGGACCGACGTGGGGGCGGTGACCAGCACGACCCTGACCGGCCTCACGCTGGAGGGCGCCTGGGACGATGTGGCCTACTACGTCTCGATCAGGGCCGTAAATGGGAGCACGTCCTGCGACCTGAGCGCCACCTCAGCCGCCGTACAGATCGCCGAGGCAGAGACCTGGACTGGCGACGTCACGGACCTCCGGAGCCCAGACAGCCGCGGCGGGTACACCCAGAGCTGGCCCGAGTCCGGCGTGGACGCGGTCTACGGGGAGCACTGGTTCGAGGAGGTCGACATCGCGTCGGGCGACGAGGTCCTGGTGCAGGGCTGGGGCGCCGAGGACGGCGTGTCGGCCGGGATCGCGTCGAGCGCGAGCGCAGTGACGGATCCATCCGATGGATGGCTGTCGCTGTACGCCAACGACATCACCGTGGCCGGGATGATCACAGCCTCGGGCCGCGGCTACGGCGGCGGCGCGGGCGGCGGCGCGGGCATCTACGGCGGAGAGCAGGGCGAAGGCGGCGACAGCGGGCTCGGCGGCGACGGCGGCGCCGCCTCGACGTCGTACGCGGGCGGTGGCGGCGGCGGCTCGCCGGGCGGCGTCGGCGGCACCGGAGCCAACACCGGCGGGGACGGAAACCTCTACGGCGGCGGCAGCGGCGCGACCGGCTGCTCGGGCAGCGACGGCCGAGACGGCGGCGACGGCGCGGTGAGCACGGTCGGCGGCACCGGCGCGACCGCGTCGTCCGGGAGCCCCGGAGACGGCGGAGACGGCGAGTTTGACTACGGCGGCGGCGACGGGGTCAGCGGCTGCGACAACTGGTCCGGCGGCGGCGGCGGCGGCTACGGCGCCGGCGGCGGCGGCGGCGCACAGTGGGCCAGCCGGACCGCCGAGGCAGCCGGCGGCGGTGGCGGCGGCGCGGGCGGAGATGGCGGCAGCCGCACCGTCAACGGTGCCGCCGCTGCTGGCGTCTACGCAGGCAGCGGCGGCACGAACACCGGCTCCCGGACCGGCACCGTGGGCACGGACGGCGGCTACCTGGCCAGCGCCAGCAACGGCGACACCAGCACCGACCGCAGCCTGGAGCTGGGCAGCGGCGGCGGCGGCGGCTCGGGCGGCTACCAGGAGACCGGCGGCGGCGGCGGTGGCGCGGGCGGCGGCGCGATCTACCTGTACGCCTACGACAGCATCACCCTGGAGAGCACCGCCTACCTGCTGGCCAACGGGGCGGGCGGCGGCGGCGGTGCCCGCGACAACGGCGGCGCCTCGACCAGCGCCGCGGGCGGCGTCGGGGCCGGCGGTGGCTTGCTGCTGGAGGCACAGGACCTGACCATCAGCGTCGCCCACCCCTACATCAGCGCCACCGGCGGAGACGGCCAGACCAGCAACGGCGGGACCATCAAGCTGTTCTACGACAGCTTCTCGGGGACCACGCCCTCCAGCAGCGCGGCTGGCCGCGTCTACGATGCTGGCAGCGGGAGCTGGGACGCGCCTTAGGCGCTCGTGGCGCGTGCCGTCCGGCCCTTCTGGCGTCGCTTGTCGCCGTACATCGCCGCGTCGGCCTGCTCCAGCAGCGCCGCTGCGGTGCGGCCCTGGGCGGGGAACGACGCGTGGCCGACGCTCACGCCCACCACCAGGTGGTGCGCGCCGTGGCTGATCGGCGCCATGATCGCAGCGCGGATCCGCTCGGCCGCAGCGGCAGAGGGATCGCCCTCCATGAGCACAGCGAATTCGTCCCCGCTGAGGCGGGCGACAGCGTCACAGGCGCGGGTCGCAGCGAGCAGTCGCCGGCCGACCACCGACAGGACCACGTCACCGGCGCGGTGGCCGTGCGTGTCGTTGATCGCCTTGAAGTCGTTGAGGTCGAGGAACAGCAGCGTGAGCGGCTGCTCGGGCTGCTCGGCGACGCGCTGGTCGAGGATTCTGGTGAAGCGGTGCTTGTTGAGCAGCCCGGTGAGCTGGTCGTAGTGGGCATGGCGCTGCAGCTCCAGCTCGGCGGACTTGCGCACGATCGCGCACCGCAAGGCCTGCGACAGCCGCGCGGTGGTCAGCTCGGCGTGGCTGATCGACTCCTGCGCGCCGAGCTGGATGGCCTGGCTGGCGATGGTGTCGCCGGATCGGGTCAGGACCACCAGCGGAACCAGGGGCGCAGCGCGCCGGAGCGCCACCAGGTGATCGAGCCCGCCCGGTCCCAGGTCGGTGATCACCGCGGCAAAATCGTGCTCGTCGAGCAGGGCCATGCCCTGCTCCAGAGAGGACACCCAGGTGCTCTGGATGTGTCCCAGCGGTCGCATCAGGCGCTTCAGGAAGCGGACTGCGTCCTGGTCACCATCAACGATAAGAATTCGTTGATCAGGGTAAGACACCACAACCTCTCTTACACCCTACGGCAGACCCTCCCGATCTTGAACGAAATTGGTCATTCTTCTCATTAAAACCAAATTTCGATCAGAAAACTGTAACGGTTTCTGCGTCAGAGGGTCCGCGCGACCGTCCGCGGCCCGCCACCGGATGCATCAACGACAAGCTGGAGAAACGAACAGATCACCGGCAGCCGGATCAGGCTGGCGGCGAGCCCCCACGGGAGGCTGATGTGCTCCATCGCGCGCGCAAAGGCCGCGACGCCTTCCTCTTCCGGGCCGCCGTCGCCGGGTGCGTAGGTCAGCCGCGAGAGGTCGCGGCTCGGGTGCTGCTGGGCCGGCACCAGCCGCAGCCCCACCGGCCGGCGCGCGCCAAAGAAGCGCGCGACCGCCTCGCAGGGTGTGCACCCCTCCGCGTAGTAGAGGGTCGCCTCGAAGGGCACCCACGGGCGCCAGCGCGGCAGCCACGGGCGCACCGCTGCGCGCCAGGCGGTGTAGGGCGCCCCGAACCGATCTGCCAGCGAGAGCTTCTCCTGCCAGCCGGCCAGCCCCGCCGAGAAGACCACGACCATCAGCGACGCGCCGGCGATCGGCGGGCTCATCAGCAGCGCGCTGATCGCCAGCAGGACCAGCGCGACCGAGACCTGCATTGGGTTGGCGATGTACGCGTACGGGCCGCTGGTCACGAGCCGCCGGGTCGGGTCTTGCGGCAGCGGGGTGCCCTGCCCGCGGATCGCGAACTCCTGCGCGGCGCTCACGCCCCACCCGGCGAAGACCACGATCAGCTGCGCGATCAGGAAGAGCTGCCACGCCGGCCGCGCGAGCGCGGCCTCCCAGCCGAGGCCGCTGGCAGACTGGATCGCCGCGGGCAGCGCGACGAGCACCAGCCCGCCGAAGCCGACCGCCTGGAGGACCGAGCGGCCGAGCAGGTTGCGGCGTGCCTCGGTCCAGCGCGCCAGCGCCAGCCCCGGCATCAGCGCCACCGCGATGCACACGACCTCTCCCAGCAGCCAGCGCGTGCTCTCCAGGTCGATGACCGGCCGGCACAGCGGGATCACCGCCAGGTCGAGCACGAACGCCGCGAGCCCGATCCAGATCGGCGCGATCCAGCGCGGCAGCAGCGCCGGAAGCGCGCCCCACAAAAACGCCCAGCCGATGAGCAGGTCGATCGGAACCCCCATCCACAGCCCGCCCTCGGCCGAAAATGACCACCAGCCGAGCTGCGGCGCCAGGGCGTTGAGGATCAGCAGCGGCGGGATCTGCCATGCCGTCGCCAGCAGCGCGCCGGTGACCGCGTGCCCGGTGGGCCGGCGGACCAGCCACAGGGCGATGGTCGCCAGCATCGGCACGGACATGACCAGCTCTCGCAGCACGGCTGGCTCAGGAGGCCACATCGTCAACCCCCGGCGGCAGCAGGCAGTCCAGCAGGTACTCCGCGGTCAGCCGCACCGCGTAGCGCTCCGTGGGCGCGAACCAGACCATCGGATCCAGCTCCCGGTCGTAGCGGAACGTCCAGGTCACGGCCGTCTGGCCCGGCGCCACCTCTGACCAGGTGACCTCTGCGCTGCGCCAGCGCAGCCAGTGGGCGACGTGGCTGGTGTCCGAGACCGCACCGAACACCACCCGGCCCGGCGACGACGACCACACCTCCAGCAGCAGGTCCCCCGGCTGCCCCTCGCCGCCGGCGAAGTGGATCACCCGCCGGTCGCCGCTGTCCAGCCCGGCGCCGATCGCCCGGACCGGGCGCGGGAAGCCCAGCCGGAGGTAGAACGGCAGCTGATCAGGAAACGACGGCCGCGCCGCGAGCGCCGCCGACACCTCGGCCGGGCTCGCAGCGACGGTCCGCGACACCGTGACCGCCTCCGCGCGCGGCGCCGAGAGGTCCTCGGTGACGCCCTCCACCGACAGCATCATCAGCGGCGCCAGCACCAGCACCCGCGCCGACCGCCGCTTCGGCTCCAGCACGTCCAGCGCCACGCCCGCGGTCACCGCGACCAGGTAGAACAACGGCGCGGCCATGATGATGCAGATGAAGCCCTCGGCCAGCAGCACGCCAGACAGCAGCAGCAGCAGGGTCATCACCTTCAGCAGGGTGCCGGTGTAGCTCCTCGCCGGCGGCAGCAGCGCGACGATCGCCGCAAGCAGCGTCGGCATGCCGATGAACAGCGCCGCGGTCTGCTCCAGCTCCCCAAACGAGAGCACCCGGTAGAAGATGCTCGCCAGCGCCAGCGCCAGGATCGCCCCCACCAGCGTCCACCGCGCGCTCCGCGCCGACTCCGCGGCGGGCGCTGCGGCCGGCGGTGCCGCCGGGAGCTGGTCGGGCGCGTCTGTGAACGCTTCCTCGAACGCCTGCTTCTCGGCAGCGGTGGCGGGCTCCAGGACCGGCGAGGGCGCCAGCTCCTCGGCGTCGACCGGCTGGAGCTCGGGGGACCAGCCGGGCGGCAGAGACGCCTCCAGCGGCGCGCTGCCGACGAGCTCGATCTCCTCGACGCCGTCGACGGCGCGAGAGAGGTCCGAGAGGCTCTGGTCCAGCTCCGCGACCGGCGCGTCGGTGGCGCGGGCAAGGTGCAGCCGGGCGGCGAGGTTCATCGCCTCGGCCATGCCCGCCTCCAGGCGGGTCTCCAGGGCCTCGCGGGCGGCGTACAGCTTCTCGACGTGAGCGACCCGGCGCTGGAGGGCCGGCAGCCGGTGCTCCGGAGCGCTGCCGAGGGCCGCGCGCGCGGCGCGGAGGTCGTTCTCAGGCGCCTCAAGAACCTGGCCCAGCTCTGCGTGGCGCCGGGCGATGTGGATCAGGTCGGTGTGGGTGTCCGTCAGCAGCTTGCGGCCCGACGTGGCGTCCCCGAGCAGCTTGCCGCTCTCGATGGCAGACTCCAGCGACGACAGCGAGGCCCGGATGCGCTGCTCCCAGGCCACGAGCGCGGGCGGGTCTGCGGGCGAGGGATCCTGCCGGAGCATCCGGGGGACCAGCGCCGGCCACAGCAGCGCGGCGCGCGCGAGCTGGGCCAGTCGCCAGTCGCCCTGGGCGATGGCCGCGAGCCCGCCCAGCACAAGGTATGCAATCAGCAGTTCCATCAGGCTGCGAGTGTACGTGATCTACCGCCCGAAGGCCTGGGTCCAGTAGTGCCCGTGGCTGCCCCCGCGGGCATGTCCCACCCCCAGCAGCCGCGCGTCCGCAGACATGACGTTGGCGCAGTGGCCGTCCGAGCCCATCCAGCCGTCCATCACCGCGGTCGCGTCGGGGTAGCCCGCGGCGACGTTCTCGCCGAGCGGGTCGCCGGTGAAGCCGGCCTGCGCCATCCGCTCCCACGGGTCGTCGCCCAGCGCGCCGCCGGGGCTGTCGTGGCTCATGGTGTCCGCTGCCGCCATCCACCCCGAGTGGAACCGCGCCGCGCACCGCAGCGCCGGCTCCATCACCAGCGCCGGCGCTGGCGCAAAGACCCCCTCCTCGCCGCAGTCGGCCCCTGCGGCCCGCGCCGCATTGACCAGCCGGAGCACCTCGACCTCCACGGCCGATGAGTCCGACGGCCAGCCCGAGACGGACGCGTGGCAGTCCTCGGCCGGGTCGCCCACGCGCGCGTCTCCAGAGTCCATCGTCTCGCCGCTGTCGCCGCCGCCCAGGCCGCTGTCCGCTGCCGCGGGCGGCGCGGTGTCCGCGGCCTGCGGCTCCTGCGTGTCGTGCGCGGCAGGCTTCGTCGCCACCTCGTCGCAGGCCCCCAGGAACATCCCCACAAGCATCAGGCTTCTCACGGCCTTCACCCCCCTCCACTGAGTATCGG
>Ga0316202_10001826_pt1 | contig 15259 bp, 14 predicted proteins | sample 3monrhotite_MG_FD_204934 | JGI IMG/M metagenome (GOLD analysis project Ga0316202, IMG submission 204934) | Microbial mat bacterial communities from mineral coupon in-situ incubated in ocean water Damariscotta River, Maine, United States -... | ecosystem: Environmental > Aquatic > Marine >... | reverse complement strand
AAAATCATTCTTCTGACGCCACTGGTTTGCGCCTGCTCAACGAGGCGCCGTGTCCCGTCCACATTGACCCGTCGATAAAGCGGCTCCGGGTCTGCCAGGGTTTCTGCCATGACGTGAGCCCGGGCAGCCAAATGAAAAACCGCGTCCTGGCCCTCGAGCGCAGCCGACCAGTCGGTTTCCGGGCCAATTTCGCCAACAGTATTCTCTCGCGAAGCGCCATTAACCGGCAGCGTCTCCCCACTTCGCACCGCTGCCGTCACGTGATGGCCTTGAGTTGCCAGATGCTCGCACAAGCATCTGCCGACAAACCCTGTGGCACCTGTAACAAGAACCTTCATTGTTTGGCGCCGCCAACCATCATGCCTCGGCCCTGCGCCGCAGCTTCAAGAACGGAGATCATTTGTTCGGCTTGTGTCTCGCGGCTATGACCGGGTGCTGCCGCCAGGCTGTTTTTGGCGAGCGTTGCACGGCGTTTTTTGTCGTCGCATAACTGGATTGCCGCATCCGCCAGCGCCCTTGGGTCTTCCGGGGCGATGTGAAGCCCCGCTTTTTCGTATTCCAAAATCGCGCTGGCTTCACCTTTGGGAAGCGCCATCAATACTGGCAATCCCATCCCCATGGCTTCAAACATTTTGGATGGTATGACCTCTGCAAAGGCGGGCGTGTCCTTCAAGTGGACCAGTGCAATATCGCACAAGCTCCAGATTTTTGGCATCATTTCTTTCGGCTGCGGCGGTATAAAAACAATGTTTTCCAGGCCTTGCGAACCGGCACGCGTTATCAGCATATCACGTTCCGCTCCGTCGCCCGCCAGCATAAAGCAAATATCGGTGCGGTCGCGTAACAGCTCAGCCGCGTCCAGAATATTGGACAATGCGTGCGCCATTCCATGGGTTCCGACGTACCCCAGAACAAACTTACCCTCAAGCTGCCACTGAGTTGCCAGATCTCCATCGCGTTCCTGCGGTGCATATCGCCACAAATCGACCCCGTTGATGACGACCGCAATTTTCTCAGGCGCGATCCCTCTGTTGACCAGATTATTCTTAAATGCCTGGGTCAGGGCCACAACTGCACTCGAGCGCCGGTACAAAAAAAGCTCCAGTTTTTCCATGGCTCGTAAAGCCAGACTGGGTTTCATGGCACCAACGGCAACGATTGAAGCTGGCCACAAATCACCCAGCTCAAAAACAAACGGGGTACGACGGATGGCGCCCAGAAGCCAACCCCCAACAGCCGCAAAAAACTGCGGCGATGTGGCGACAATGACATCGGGACGTTTTTCAAACAGTCCGGCGACACATGCCGTGATCATAAAGCTCACAAAATCCGCTGTACGGCGCGCCGTTCCCCGATTGGCGGCAATATAGGTTTTTACGCGAACCACCCGAATACCTTCGCGATCTTCGACTTGATGCCAGCGGTTTTTCCAGCCTTCGTGTAGTTTTCCTTGCGGAAAATTTGGCGCGGACGTGACGACCGTCACCTGATGGCCGTCCTTAACCCAGTAGAGCGCACGCTCAAAGACCCGCGTAGCCGCCGCGTTGGTTTCCGGTGGAAAATTTTCTGTGAGGAACAAAATCTTCATTCGCTGGTATCTCGTTGATCAGGCGATAGCGGAAACTTCAGATAAAAAGCAAAAAGCAGCGCCACGCAAACCGAGGCCATAAACAAAGCCAGCACCTCATTGCCATGGGTCGACCAGACCGCCAATACAATTAAACCAAGATTTGTAACGCAGGCTGCCCATGTAGCTCGGCTATGGCTCATGCCGCGTTGAACAGCGAGTTGGTAAAAATGTTGACGGTGCGCCTGCCAAATTTTTTCACCGCGCAGCAATCGCTTGAACAAGGTGATCGTCGCATCGCCAAAAAACACCAACGGCAGGATGATCGCCGCTGCGCCAAACCCCATTTCTGCGAGAGATAAAAGTATCCAGGCGCAAACAAATCCGAGAGGTATCGAGCCCACATCACCCATAAAGACTTTTGCTGGCGCCCAGTTAAAGGGAAGGAAACCGATTGCTGCCGCGACAAGCACCAGGCACGCAATGACGGCCGTTGGTTCCGTTTGTCCCGTCAGGGCGATCAATCCGCCGCCCAATCCGATCGCGATGGTTTCCGTTGCCGCCAGCCCGTCGATCCCATCCATAAAGTTATAGAGATTTATAAACCAGACCCAGCCGACCCCGATTAACACCAACTCCAGTGCAGCTGGCAGCGCACCGCCGAAGAACGGTCCTGATACGAGCCCAACAACCAACGCCGCTACGACTGCCAGTATATGTGAGCCAAAACGGGTCAGGGGACCCAGATGGCGAACATCGTCAATCCACGAAACTGTTGCCAGAAAAAGCGTGATCGATAGAAGCTTGGCGGCGGTCGGCACCAGCACCAGGCCAAGCGCAGTAGAGACGCCCAATCCAGCGACAAAAACGGCCACAAGGGCAAGCCCACCACCCCTTGGCGTCGGAAGGGTATGACTGGACCGTTCATTTGGTAGATCAAATAACGCGCGCCTGTGAAGGAGCGCTATGACGGATTTACTCAACGCCAGACTACACAAGGTCAGAACAAAAAAAAGACCGGCTAATAATCCCCAATTCATGTTGGGTTTATATCCGATCTTGCTCGACGATGAAATGTTCGTTTAACCAATGCCCGTGATTTAAATTCTCCCGAAATCATCTTCAATACGAACGATGTCATCTTCACTAAGCAGTGCACCGATCTGAACTTCCAGAACTTTTAGCGGTTCCGTGCCAATATTTTCCAACCGATGTCGGCTGCCCAACTCAATATAGATCGATTGATCTAGTGTTAATTCAAGGAGGTCATCTCCGTTGGTGACACGGGCCCGGCCCTGAACAATCACCCAGTGCTCTGAGCGATGATTGTGGTACTGTAAGCTCAGTTTTGCGCCCGGATCTACCACAATTTCTTTGAGTAGATAATTTTCAGAAACCTGCAGGTTTTTATAGGAGCCCCAAGGTCTGAAAACCCGTCTGTGTGCGACGACTTCTTGTCGGTCCTGCTGTTTGAGTATCTCGACCGCGGCTCGCACCTCCTGATCGCGATTGAGCGGTGCAACCAGGACCGCATCATCCGTTGCAACAACGACCAAGTCTTCAATCCCAACCACCGCCACCAGCTGTCCATCGCTGCGGACGTAAGAATTTTTCGCGCCTTCGAGCAACACATCACCAATAGCAGCGTTACCATTTTCGTCACGGTCCGCCAATTCATGAAGTGACGACCAAGACCCGACGTCGCTCCAGCCAAACTGACTGGGAACGACCACCGACTGATCGGTCTTTTCCATGACCGCATAATCAATGGAGATCGCCGGTGCTCGGGAAAATGCTGCGTGCCCAAGCTTCACAAAACCGGCATCGCTTTCAGCCTCGTCCACGGCTTGTGCACACTGATCGAACACGTCAGGGGCATGGATCTGCAGCTCATGTAAAAAATCAGATGCCCGGAACAGAAACATGCCGCTGTTCCAGAAATAACCCCCCGCCTGAATGTAAGATCGCGCTGTTTCCAGGTCCGGTTTTTCGACAAATTTTGCAATCCGATGGACCGCATCGTGGCCCACAAGAGCAGCACTGGCCTTGATGTAACCGTAACCGGTTTCCGCTCGGGTTGGTGTTATCCCGAAGGTCCCCAGATGACCTTCCAAGGCAGCACCTTTGGCACGGTCCACAGCCGTATAAAACGCCGGGATATCGCCGATCACGTGGTCTGACGGCAATACCGCCATTAGGGCATCGGACAGGGTCTGGCTAATAAAAAAGGCTGCCGCTGCGATTGCGGGTGCTGTATTTCGGGACGCTGGTTCCAGAAGGATCGCGTGCGGGTCGCTGTTGGCGGCTCTGAATTCTTCGGCAACCAAAAATCGATGGTCGTCGTTACAAACCACCAGTGGCGGTGCAAATCGCGCGTCACCAAGTCGACCAAGGGTTTCGGAAAACAGCGATTGTCGCGAAACGACGGGCTGAAATTGCTTCGGCTTCAGCTCTCGTGAGACCGGCCACAATCGGGTCCCCGTGCCGCCTGAGAGAATGACCGGATGTATCTGCTGGTTATCGATCAAAATAGCTCAATGCGCTATTGCACGCCTACATAAGTTGCATCTGACCAACGAAGGAACCGGTCCAGGCCATCGTTCAAATCGACGCTGGGTTGATAGTCCAGTTGGATGCGCGCTTTGCGGATATCGGGTGCGCGGCGGTTGGGCTCATCCGCGGGATAACTATCGGGGTATTCCACCACCTCATATGAGACTTTTTGTTATGAGACTTGTTCAATACGTTTCACCAAATCGACCATCGAAATTTCAGGATCTGGGTTGCCAATATTGTAGGCCTCTCCCGCGACACCTTTAAGAACCACCAGCAAAAACCCAATGATCGCATCCGTAATATAACAGAATGTGCGCGTCTGATTGCCCGTACCGTATACGTGAAGCGGGTGTCCGCCCTTAATCCGGCTGGCAAAATTGGGCAGCACCCGATAATCGGTTTCCTGCATTCCCGGGCCGAACACATTGAAAGGCCGGATCGTGTTGGTATGGGTGCCCTGGGTATTGTGAAAAATATAACAAAGCGTCTCGCCCACTCGTTTGCTCTCGTCATAACACGCCCGAGGGCCCTGGCAGGAAACATTGCCCCGATAGCTTTCCGCCATCGGCACATGTTTTGGATCCGGGTCCCCATAAATCTCGCTAGATGAGAAAAACGTAAAGCGTGCATCGTGGGCTTCCGCCAATTCCAGCATTTTCCGGGTTCCGGTAATTGCGACTTCCAAGGTTTCGAGCGGATAAGCCCGATAATAATAGGGCGATGCAATGCCGGCAGCGTGAATGACGTAGTCCAATTCGCCTTCCCACTCGAAGTCCTGAACAACGTCATGGTTCACAAAAGTGACGTTTGGGAGATCAGGGATTACAGCTCCTTCTTTTCCAGCAGTAATCATATTGTCGAGCGCGACCAATTTGACCGGGTCTTTGAGAGGGCCGTTGTTAAGAGCGCCAAATACTTCCATGAAATATCTGCCCAAAAATCCGCGGCCACCGGTCAACAACACGGTTTTGCCACTAAATTTTTGAACGTTGTCGCCTAAACGATCAACGATTTCGGAAATGTCAGATTTAAGCAGAAATTCGGTCATAAATGAAGTCTCTTTTATGGATGCTGAACAAACGGGTGGGTACCAACGCCTGTATATTAGGTTCGGCTCGTTGATTCAAACGCTATGCGGTATTCAGCAACATTCTGTGGTGTTTTATCCGCCAGAATACAGATCTAAACTCTGCCAAAGAGCACCGTTTCAGGCCACGTGAACGGATACAGCGGGCAGGGGAACAATAAACTGGCCGCCGTCATCCAGGTATTTTTGGTGGTTTGCCACAATGGGTTCGGCAAAATTCCAGGCCAAAATCACAACGGCATCCGGTTTTTTGTCGTATATGGCAGCTGATGGCAGCACGGGGATATGCAGTCCAGGCGCAAACAAATTCTGTTTCAAGGGACTGTCATCAACGATAAAATCAATGAGGTCTGGGCCAATGCCAAAGTGGTACATCAGAGTTGTGGCTTTCGCTGGTGCGCCAAACCCGGCAATCGTTTTGCCTTCCCGCTTCAGTTGGCGGAGAATCTCTGTCAATTTGTCCTTTATGTCTTCGATGTTTTGGCCGAACGCTTGCAGTGTTTCCGCCCGATCCAATCCGAGCGACGCTTCGAGGTCGATCAGGCGAGAGACGGACGGTTGCACATCCCGCCCAGCACCCGCGATCTGTGCGACGCCCCGCAGGCTGCCGCCGTGACTATCGATCCGTTCGGAGCTGATCAATTCCAGTCCATTGCTGGCAAAAAATTGCTGCAAGGGTTTCACCGAATGATAAGCTACGTGTTCGTGATAAATGGTATCAAACAATGTTTTCTCAAAGACATCGACAAGATAGGACACTTCAAACACGAACACGCCGTCCGGTGCCAATAGATCGGCAATTCCAGACACAATTCCCTTCAAATCATCCGCATGAGCAAAAACATTATTGGCTGTAATCACATGCGCCGGGCCAACTTCCTGTCTGATCGATTTTGCCAGCGCAGGTGTAAAAAAGCCGCATTTGGTTTCAATCCCGTTTTCGCTCGCGCGCGACGCGATCTCTCTCGCCGGGTCAATGCCCAAAACGGTATGGCCCGCTTTCTGGAAAAACCTCAACAAAGTCCCATCGTTCGAACCAATATCGACGACCAGTGATTTTTCCGGGGGGTGGAAGCGGGCCAAAATATCGTTCGTGTAGTCCTCGAAGTGTTTTACAAATACCGGAGAGGTGCCAGATACATAAACGTAGTTTTCAAAAAGGATTTTTGGATCAACAACATCCAGCAACTGAACATGCCCACACGATTGGCAAAAAAAGACGTCGAGCGGGAACACGGGTTGCGCCACACCAACCAATTGGGCCGGCACAAATGCGTTGGCCGGTGGCGTTGGCTCTAGCTTCAGGACTTCGTCTAGCTGCGTGCTTTCACAGAGCCGGCAAGTCGTTCGACGATAGCAATCTGTCGTCATCGGGTTATTCTTTTTCGCCGGTCGGGTCTCCCGGTTTCCAGGACGTCAGTCCTTCGGTTGGCATCATATCGACACGAACAACATCCTGCTCATAGGATTCCTGATCCCGTGGGTTTCTTGATAAAGTCAGGAACACCGTATCTTCCGGGAATGTCATTCCGTGGTCTACCATGGGTGGGGTAAAGACCATTTCACCTTGTTTGACGTGAATAATGTCAGGCGCTTCGTCGCTTCCCGTCGGGCGGTGGTGATAGTCAATAGCGCCGGAAACCACATAACAATAGTGCCAGTCCGTCTTGTGATAGTGATTGGCCCTGAGCGATCCTTTCACCGATTCGATCATTACAGCACTTTCCATCATCATATCAACAAGAGGCTGGATTTCGCCGCGTGCATCGACAAAGGGTTTTTCCAGCTTCACAACCCCATGCGCTGGCCAGGTTGCTTTTTCCGCATCGGTTACAGGTTTGACAGACATTGCAGTCTTTTCCTTCTATTTTGGATTCTCAAGGGGTCGTTCGGCGACAATCAGTATATTTTTTCCAAGCGGCGGCGCAATCCACCGTTCGACGAATTTAGTCACCGGGACAAAATATGTGTCGTATATACTCGCCATAGCCGGATTAAAATCCGTTTTTTTGCCAATCGTGTTGATTAACCACCAGGGCAATACACCAGCCAGGTCAAAGTAGCGTTTGTCGCGAACCCGGAACCCATGAACGTTTAATTTAAAATCGAGCGGCGACAAGTGGTAACGTCTAAAATGACCATGTTGGCGATCCAGTTCACTATACAAAAACTGCAACGCCGGGACAAATAACAGCAGGTGGCCACCAGGCTTTAGGACACGAAACAGAGACTCCAATGCCGCACCATCATCCTCAATGTGTTCAAGCACATTGACCATAATGATGGTATCGCAACTGGAATCGGTCATTTGAGGAAGACGGGTTTCCAACATCTCATTAAAAACGGTAACTTTGCTGTTTTCTGTTATTGCCGCTGGAATCTGGTCCGTCAAATGAGCTGAGGGTTCAACCAAAATCAGCTCGTCGGTGTCATCAATGATTTGTCGGGTGATGGTCCCGATGCCTGCACCAATTTCCATCGTCCTGCCTTTTATCCAAGGCCGGAATATTTGAATAATCCAGTTATAATAGTTTGGTAAATCGGCTAAAACCTCTAGGTCATGACCTTCATAGGTATGGGGGGACGTCATTCTTCTATAAACCTCGGCTTTTGCTTAGCTAAAAAGCCGCTTTTTGAACATCGTCCAAACCACCGCTATCGTGTGATGGGCCCGAATTTTTTTACCGTCTTCATAAGTACGTCCATGATAATTGACGGGCACTTCATAAAAGACTTTGCTGTTTTGAACAGCAATGGACAAGATTTCAGCATGTTGTTCCCATCCCAATGTTTTTAGGCGATTAGGATCAACAAGATCACGGCGGAACATCAGATAACAGCTATACACGTCTGTAAACGTCGTGTTGTTCAAAATATTAAAAATAAACGTAATCAGGCGGTTTCCTACTTTGTGCCAAAAGTACGAAACACGTATGCAGGCGGGTGCCATAAACCGGCTTCCCATAACAACATCGGCATTATGTTCAACAACCGGGTAAAGAAGTTTTACATAGTCCGCAGGATCATATTCCAGATCCGCATCCTGAAAGAGGATATAATCTCCACTGGCTTCAGAAAGGCCGTGTTTTACTGCGGCCCCCTTTCCACCATTACTGGGCATCTGAAGCAGCTTGCTATATAGGTTTGGGTTCGCTTCCAGAAGCTCAATACTGCGATCTTTCGATCCATCATCTATGACCAAGACTTCAAACCGTACACCTTTGTGTTTTACGGCATTTACTTTCTTCAAGATTTGAAGAATCGTCGCCTCTTCATTGTATACAGGGATAAGAACAGAAATCGTAATCATTGATGCTTCAATCGATAGACGCTTTTATTTGGGTTGGTATAGGAAATTATAGCTTATAGGCGCACGCATTGGCTGTAACAAGGTGACTTTGCATTCAATTTTATCGCTCCTTTGAATATGTCATTGTTTCGTGTCAGCTGTGAAAAGAACAATTTGCCGACACAAGTTCTAAAACCAGGTGTTGGTGTGCGCTCGCTTTGGGGGCAGACAGGCTGCGCGATTGCACATAGTTAAACGGTATTCGGCCCACTACTTTTGCACAATTCGCAACGACCAACTTGCGCCACAGCCCAAATCCACCTAGATCGCCCCTTTTATCAAAATTATCTGGATGATCAGGAAAACTAAGGATGTGGGTAATGTTGACGTTCTTTAACTGCTTATAAAAGAGCGCGGGATCTTTTTGAGTAGGCAGCAAGTCGACGGTATTTTGTAATACGAGGTGACCGTAATAGGTTCGCGGGTTTACCAGATAGAGGAGTTGTCGATTAACAATCAAGACCCGCGCCGAGGGGTCCAAGTTTTTGTTAATCCAAATGGCGGCATCATATCCTGATATATTTCGTTGTAGAAAAGCGTCGCGCGTTTCACCATTAAGCGTGTAGCGCAGGTAATTCAAAGAGCTTGCGCCATTTGCCGCTACTTGCAACCCAAGGGTCAATAGACCCGCAAACATCACAGGCACTATTAATTTTTGATTTTGAAGCCCTCTGCGCAAGGAGACACCTGCGATGACGAGAAGTATCGGATAGATGGGTAACAAATGTCTGACACGCTGCGAGCTGCCGGTCAAATACCAAATCATGTAGAAAGCCGCAACGACCAGTGTCGGGCCAAACCAGGAACTAAACAAAATACGATTTCTCAGTCGCCAGCAGGCGTAGGCGACCATTGGCAACGCCAAAATAAGAAAAGGTCCCAGCCCTGCACGTTCTGAATCGAATTTGGCTGTCGTCGAAAACGTCGCAAAAAAGGGATAGAGCATCATCCACAAAGGATTATTTGGCAGGTCGACTTCCGCCGCAAAAAGCTGGTTTTCAAGAGCAGCCTGATGGGCGTTATCCCAAAACCGATAAGTTTCCAAGGGTACGAATTTGAACAACATGGGATAAACGGGATCACCCGTATGGGCCCAGTTCCAATAATACCACTGGAACCCGATGGCGATTGAGGCAATGCCGAAGACGACCATCTGTTTTGGCCAGTGGCGTATCATAAATAAAAACAAACCACAGGACGCACCAAACATCAGGCCGGTATATTTCGCCCCAACAAACATACCGGCCGCCATGCCGGCAATTGCCACATATCGGCTTAGGCCTGCCTCTTTTGCTTTCATTAAAGCGGCTATGGTTAGGATCACAAACCCGGCAGTGCGCACTTCAATCTGACCTGATCCTCCGCCATAAAGCACGGTAGGCGTGGTCATCCATATCAAGACTAGCGCAAGCGACCAGGTCCGGTCCAAATGAGCGCGACACAGCGTGAACAGCATAAATGTAACGCCCCAGCTGGTGAACATCGTCCATAAGGTAAGTGCTTTTTCACCGCCTAACCCCAACACCGGGATATAGGTCATTTGAACCAGCAGAGGAATGGCACCATCAATAGCCCGCGGCACAAAGACGATTTGCTGTTCTCTTAGAAATTCCTTTGGCAAATTAAAATGATAGGCCAGTGAATCCGCATCGCCCGGTGGTGCGACGCCTTCGAAACAGTCGAGGATCAGAACGGTAGCGAGCAGTGCGAGAAGGCCAATATCCACTTTCGAGAATGTTGAACGTTCAAGGTCTTCAGGCAAACCCAGAAAATAAACACCGCACAGGCCAACACAAAGCAATGCCAACATTGGTATGGTAGCGAGCAAGCCCGCTATACCCACAAAAAAGACCAGCCAACCCAGAAGACCCATGCCCAAAACAAAACTCCAGGCAAGCCGTTCCGACCATCGAAGCCGGGGTGAAACGGCAAACAAGCGCAAGACCATTGCGCCGAACCCAAGGCAAGCCAAGACTTGTAAAAGGAGAACGAGAACCGCGATCATAGACTGAGAACCAACTTATAAAACGCGACAATCAAATGATTAAAGCGATAGAGATAGGCACCAAAAAGTCCGATAACCCAGAGCCAGAAAAACCAAACGAGCCAATTTGGGACCCCATTCGTTTCCCTGTTCGATTGATTGATCATCAGTGGTGAACCGACCAGTCGGGCAACAAGGAGAACGAGGATCCAAAACGCGCGCAAATAGTTTTGAGCCCGCCAATATACCGTCACCGCTTCGTAATGGATAGCCATCAGGCGAACAATTAAATTCGGATAGGACCGTTGATGGCGTTGGGCGACCCGAAGCGTGCAGTCCAATCGCCGCATGGTGTGGCTGGTTATCCCGGTGGCGCTCAGGGTGTAACGCATTAGAGGAGCATCCGTTATCACAAATCGGGCACCGCCCTCAGAAAGGACTTTTAACCACAGATCAAAATCTTGCGCCGTCGCCAGCGTTTCATCAAAACCGCCAGCGTTCCGTACGGCTTGCTTGCGGACAACGACGGTTGACGTTGCGATAAAACCGTATCGATAGAGCGCGCTTAAGGGGTTTTCAGCACTGAGAAAACGGCGTGTACAATCAACAAGTTGCTCGTTTTTATCCGCGCCAACCTGGACATAATTGTGGGCGACGAGCGTCAAGTCGGATTTGTTGATTTCGGATACGGAATGCTCCAGCTTACCCGGCAGCCACTCATCATCCGCATCCAGAAACGCAATCCATTCCGACGTCGCTTCTTCAATGGCTTTATTTCGGGCAGCACCAGCGCCCCGGTTGGGCTGTGTCATGAACCGGAGCGGAACCCCATTGACGCTCGAACCCAACGCTTCAACAACCGCCGCCGTTCCATCTTGCGATCCATCATCGCAAACAATGATTTCTTTAGGGCGACAGGTTTGATGCGCAGCGCTCATAATCGCACGCTCAATGGTCGCTGCGGCCTGAAAGGCCGGGATCACGACACTGATGCCCACTTCGCGCGGTTGTTCAACCTGCATTGTTGATCACTTCCACGTTGAGTTCGCTCGAATAAGGAAGCTGAGCGACCTGTGAGATTTCTATTTGATAAGCGGGCACGCCCCGGCCATAGGCCCGCCACCGGGTTGCTGGATTAATTTTTATCTGTCCGTCGGTGCATTGAAGTTGATAGGTGTGTTTACCTGATAACAAAATACCGCCGTCGATCACTTTTGGCGATAAACAGGTATGCAATCGACGGGTAATTTTGTGAGACCCGGAACCTGAAATCTTGTCAGACAGCATCATCTCGTCGTGATCAAAGCGCCAGCTTCTGTTGTGGTGAGACTTACCACCACTCGCAAAATCGAGTGAAACTGTTGAGTTCTCGTGCGATATCACGGGTTTCGGGCCACCGGCGTGTTGGCGAAACACATCGTCATAATAGGGCCGATTGGGTGGATACGGGTCCTGATCATCAAGCGTTATCCCATTGTGCATGACGGCTGAGCGGTACCGGGCGGCTTCACCTTGTTCGCCATAGGCACCGCGCCCCAGGTCAATGAAAACCGGCTCATCTTGAAAATGCAGCTCGAACCCGCCCAAATCCTGATGGCCGTGGCCTGGCATCTGCGACCAGCCTTCAGGTGCCACATGCCATAAACCCGACCACGGACCCAAATTGAGGCGGGCCCAACCGTCAACCACAGTAAATTCAGCCAGCTCACCGGATACTGCAGGCATGTGTTTCAAGACGTGATCAGGGGCAAGGTCGGGCGATATATCGCCAATCAGTGACAACCCACCAGGTAAGCGCAAAACCCCAACCCGAGCCAGGGCTGCATCAGCAATTTTGCCCAGTTGCTGATGTTCCGGGCGTCCGGCCTGTTTCGCAGCTACACTCACATCCTTGTAATTTTTCGCCAGCAACAGATGATAATGGGAAGACCCTTCACGCAACAGACCCGACGCCATAAAGATGCGTTGGGCTTCTTCAAGCAGGATCGTCAGACCTATGTCGCGTGCCTTTTCCATCTCCATCCAAAGGCCCAGCAGATAAAGACCGCGGCCATTATTCGCCAGATGGTTGGAGGTGTGATGATCGCCGAAATACTCAAGTTTTCTGGTGATGTTTTCGGCGTGGAGCGCAAGGAGATCGCGAAATGCGGCCTGATTGCCTGACCATCCGTAAGTGCGCGCGAAAGTCAGTATATTTATCGCGCGTTCGCTGGCTGTGTAGGGGTGCCAGACCCAACTGTCATCCACTACGCCATAGATTTCCGCCCACTTCACCCAAATGGCATCGACCCAGCCGGGGTCCACGTCTTCGCCATGGGCCGCGAGCCAGGCAAACCGGTGCAGGGATAAATGCGCTTCAATGTCGTCGAACGGTCGTTCAAACACATCCAACACGTCACCTGGCTTCAGGTGAAGATCGATGCCAGCCAATTGCATTTGCAAGAGTGTTTTCGGGCTGCTGACGTCGCGCAGGTCAAACGCACCGGCCGCAACTTCACAGGTGTAGGGCAAATGGCGTCGCAGATAAGACGGACGATGGGCTTCAAATTCAGGTTCACCTGGCCATCGCCCCAGCACTCGGCCCATCAGCCAACAGCGGAGAACCGGGTCGGTGGTCAATTGCCTGAATTTTCTAAGAAGCGGAGCGAACATTTTAAGGAATGGGATCAATCATAAAAATCGCCTGTCGTATCGGCACGCCAAGCGGTATATAGGGCCATCAACTTATCTCAAACGACGGCACTGCTTAACATGTCCGATCCCGTTCGCAAACAGGATGTTCAAAAATTCTGGAAGTCGCTTTACTCGTCCTTATACGACGATGTCGATGCGACCCTGACGCGCGAACAACTCATGCAGGGCATTGATGACCTGGAAGACATGTTTCGGTTTCGCGGGCATATGTCGACCGTGGAAATTGCGCTGGATGGGTTGAAAGGTTTGCGGGTTCTGGAAATCGGGCCGGGCGCTGGCGGGCATTCGGCGCTGCTCGCCAAATACGGCGCCGTCATGAGCAGTGTCGACATCACCTATGATCGGGCGCGCGCCACAAACGCGAAGTTTCGCATGATGGGCAATACCGCCGAAGGTTGCCAGGGATTACAATCCGATGGCGAAAACCTGCCGTTTGCGGACAATACCTTTGATATCGTCTATTCGAACGGCGTTTTGCACCACTCGCCGGATACCCAGGCTGCGATCAATGAGGTCTTTCGCGTTCTGAAACCCGGTGGCCAGGCCGTGATCATGCTTTATTGCAAAAGCTCCTGGCATTACTGGATCAATATGGTGCTTTGCGTCGGGGTGTTACAGGGAAAGCTCCTGAGCGGCGACAACTGGTTAGGCCGGGCGACCGAATGGGGAGGCAAAAACAAACAAACCGTCGAAAATCCGATTACGCGCTGTTATACGGCGGCAGAAATGAGGCGGATGTTTGGCCAGTTTGAGGCCATAACCCTTCGAAAAACGGATTTTTATTTTTATCTGATCCCGAAACTGGGGCGCATCTATCGTCGTTGGCAGATCAAACGTTATGGCACGCATCCGGGGGGTATTCTGGTTTACGGTGAGCCCTGGCCCGTGCAATCGCCATTGGAACTGTGGTTAGGTAAACGCATCGGGTTTTCCTGGTTTTTATCTGCCCGCAAACCGGATTAAATCCCAGAGCCTCTCCTTGCTAAATGGAAGCTCAAGCGCCCGCAGCAACAACCAACGGATCACCAAATTCGCTCAACCCACGTATGGCGGCCCGCCCCATGTTCAAAACCGCCTCTTCCGTGCTGCCACCAATGTGCGGCGTGACCATGACATTTGCCAAATCCATCAGAGCGCGGTCCTGCGGCGGCTCGTCTGCGAACACATCCAATCCGGCGGCGCCCAAGTGTTGTCCGACCAACAGGTCCTTAAGCGCGCTTTCGTCAACAAGCCCGCCCCGCGCCGCGTTAATAAGAATAGCACCTGGTTTCATGGATTTTAGCCGCGACAAATCCAGGATATCCCGTGTTGTCTCATTTAAGGGTAGATGGAGAGTAACGACATCGGACCCGGCGAGCAGTTCATTCAGCTCAACCTGCCTTGTGCCCGTTTCAGCGGAATAGTCGCTCAAATCAACGAGGTCATGCGCGAGAATCTTGCATCCATAAGGTTGCAGATATCGACCAACAAGTTTACCGACATGCCCACAACCGATGATCCCGACGGTTCTATCGCGCAATTCCCGGCCTTTGATTTGCTGCCAGTTTCCAGCGCGAACATCAGCCATAGCTTCCGGCACACGATGCAACAGCGCGATCATCATCATCACCGTCAATTCGGCGACCGCATGACGGTTGACGCCCCCCGTCCAACCCAGCTTAACACCGTGCGCTTGCATGGCTTCCAGGTCGATCATATCGACGCCGACGCCGTATTTGGAGATGACGCGGAGGTCTGGCAGGGCGGAAAAAACCTGAGTATCGAGTCGTTCAAGCGCCGTAATTGCACGATCTGAGCCGTGCAGAAAATCAATCAACGCATCCCCGCTTAAGGAGATACCCGCATCATTAAACCGCGTGCCGGGGTAGCTTTCGAGCAACTGCTGGCGAAGGACGGGATGGCGGGAAAAGGAGCGGGAAGTGACGGCAATCTGAACCATATTTTGCTCTACTTCGCCTTTGAGCGCTTGCTGACTCGTTTAGCTTCAGCTGTATTTAGTTCCTGCTCCACAAGAAACCTGGG